>Ga0172379_10000232_pt1 | contig 151268 bp, 154 predicted proteins | sample GrowelOW334metaG_FD_119756 | JGI IMG/M metagenome (GOLD analysis project Ga0172379, IMG submission 119756) | Groundwater microbial communities from an aquifer near a municipal landfill in Southern Ontario, Canada - Groundwater well OW334 metaG | ecosystem: Environmental > Aquatic > Deep...
CGGCATCATCACGCAGAAGGATACCGGTGGGCTGGACCTGTCCTGGGGCAACTACGACGTCATCGAAAAGCTGCTGTTCATGACCGCGAAACGCGAAGGCTTCGGCGACACCATCGCCGACTCTGCACGCGCCGTGGAGCGCGGCAAGTACCCGGCAGCGGCGCTCGACTACCGCATGACGGTCAAGGGCCTGTTCCAGTCCGACCCCCACGATGCGCGCATCCTCAAGGCCTTCGCCCTCGGCCTGTCGGTCGCCACGCGCGGCATGGACCACCTGCGCAGCCGCCCGACGCTGGAAATCAATGCCCGCATCAACGACGATCCAGCGCTCAAGGCTTCGCTCTACAACGGCGTCGTCAGCGCCAAGCCGAACAGCTACGAGGGCAAGGAATACGCAGTCAGGAAGTGCGAGAACAACTTCGCGGTGGGCGATTCGGTGGGCATGTGCCGCTTCAACACCAAGCTGTTCAATTCGCCCTCCCTGCCCGACCCCGGCGACTTCGCCGTGCAGCTGACGTCGCTGACCGGTCAGCCCTTCGTCGAAGCCGAAATGGACGAGATCGGCCGCAACATCAGCGGCATCGAGCACATGCTGAACTTCCGCTTGGGTCTGCGCGCGAAGGACGACACCCTGCCCCGCCGCTGGTTCGAGGAGGCTCTGACCGAAGGTCCCTTCGCCGGGGAGAAGATCGACCGCACCGAGTTCGAGGCGATGAAGAAGCGCTTCTACACCGTCACCGGCCTCAATGCCGAAGGCCTGCCGGCCGGCGAATGGCACGAAAAACTCTCGCGCTGGATTACCGGCTTTGCCATACGCGTCGACCTGCCAAGACAACTGCCCGGGGCTCCGGAACAGATCGTGGTCATCGACGAGAACGTGGGCGACGTGACCGAACTGCGCCAGGCCCTGCTGCGCAAACTGCCCGAGGCGGCGGCGGACCTGAACGACAGCTCGTGGAACATCGCGGTCAATGGCGAGATGGTGCTGTCGGGCGAAAAGGCGACGCGCATTCGCAGCGGCGATCGGGTCGCCCTGGTGCCGATCATTGCCGGCGGCTGAGCGGGTCTTGTCGGGCGACCTGATCGCCAAATGATCGAGCGCCGGTCCTCGCCCGCAGTTGCCGGCGGGGGTCGGCGCTTTCTTATTCCCGGCGCACCGGCTTGCGCAGCAGCAGCCAGAGCCCGACAAGAATCATCGGCAGGCTCAGCCACTGCCCCATGCTGACCGTATAGGAAAGCCCGAAGATTCCGGCATCCGGCTCGCGGAAGTATTCGGCAACAAAACGCAGCACGCCGTAGCCGATGAGAAACATCCCGGATACCTGCCCCGCCGCGCGCCGCCGCGCGGAGAACAGCCAGAGCATCACGAACAGCAGCAAGCCCTCTCCCGCCGCCTGATACAGCGGCGACGGATGGCGCGGCAGCCGGTCGACCTGGGGAAAGACCATCGCCCAGGGCAGCGTCGCATCGGCCACCCGGCCCCACAATTCGCCGTTGATGAAATTGCCGATGCGCCCGGCCAGCAGGCCGAGCGGCACCAGCGGGGCGATGAAGTCGGTCACCTGGAAAAACGTCTTGCCGGCCTTGCGGCCCCACAGCCACATCGCCACGAACACACCGAGCATGCCGCCGTGAAAGGCCATGCCGCCCTTCCACACTGCGAGGACTTCCAGCGGATGCGAAAGATAGTAGCCCGGCTCATAGAACAGCACCTGGCCCAAGCGGCCGCCGAGCACCACGCCGAGCACGCCGTAGAACAACAGGTCGTCGATGTCCTGCGCGTTCATCCCGTGCCACGGCTGCGCCGCCGCGCGCCGCTTGCCGAGCCAGAGAAAGGCGATAAAGCCGGCCAGGTACATGAGGCCGTACCAGCGCACGGCCAGCGGGCCGACTTGCAGGGCGATGGGATCGAACTGGGGATGGATCAGCATGGTGGCCGGATTCTAACCGTCCGCCAGAAGTCGGCGCTGGCGGGACGGCGATTTCATTCGCCACAGGGCTTCCGCTAGAATTACCGACTCTTTCCCGGCCGCCGCGCCCATCGCAGGAGATTCCCATGCCCGTCTATCGTTCCCGTACTTCAACCCACGGCCGCAACATGGCCGGCGCCCGCGCGCTGTGGCGCGCCACCGGCATGAAGGATGGCGACTTCGGCAAGCCGATCATCGCCGTGGTCAATTCCTTTACCCAGTTCGTGCCGGGCCACGTGCATCTGAAGGACATGGGGCAACTGGTGGCGCGCGAGATCGAGGCAGCGGGCGGCGTGGCCAAGGAATTCAACACCATCGCGATCGATGACGGCATCGCCATGGGCCACGGCGGCATGCTCTACAGCCTGCCCAGCCGCGAGCTGATCGCCGACTCGGTCGAATACATGGTCAATGGCCATTGCGCGGATGCGATGGTCTGCATTTCCAACTGCGACAAGATCACCCCGGGCATGCTGATGGCAGCGTTGCGGCTGAACATTCCGACGGTATTTGTTTCCGGCGGACCGATGGAGGCAGGCAAGGTCAAGTGGCATGGCGGCTACCGCATGGTCGACCTGATCGACGCCATGATCGAGTCCGCCGACGACAAGAACAGCGATGCGGAAGTGGCCAGCATGGAGCGTTCCGCCTGTCCGACCTGCGGATCGTGTTCCGGAATGTTCACCGCCAACTCGATGAACTGCCTGACCGAGGCGCTTGGCCTGTCCTTGCCGGGTAACGGTTCGCTGCTGGCGACGCATGCCGACCGCGAAAAACTTTTCCTCAAGGCCGGCCGCGTCATTGTCGAACTCTGCCGGCGCTGGTACGAAAAGGGCGATGCGTCCGTGCTGCCGCGCTCGATTGCCAGCTTTGCCGCCTTCGAGAACGCCATTGCGCTGGACATCGCCATGGGCGGCTCGACCAATACCGTGCTGCACCTGCTGGCTGCGGCCCAGGAAGCCGGCGTCGATTTCAACCTGGCCGACATCGACCGCATGTCGCGCAAGGTACCCTGCCTGGCCAAGGTGGCGCCGTCGACGCAGAAGTACCACATGGAAGACGTGCATCGCGCCGGCGGCATCATGGCCATCCTCGGCGAGCTCGACCGCGCCGGCCTGATCAACCGCGACTGCCCGACCGTGCTCTACCCGAGCATGGGCGAAGCGCTGGACTGCTGCGACGTAAAGCGCAACGAAGATCCGGCGGTACACGAGTTCTATCGCGCCGCCCCCGGCGGCATACCGACGCAGACCGCCTTCTCGCAAAATCGCCGCTATCCCAAACTCGATCTCGATCGCGCCAACGGCTGCGTCCACGACCTGGCTCATGCCTTCTCGCTGGACGGCGGACTGGCGGTGCTGTACGGCAACATCGCGGAGAAGGGCTGCGTGGTCAAGACCGCCGGCGTCGATGACTCCAATCTCAAATTCACCGGTCGCGCCCGCGTCTGCCAGTCGCAGGAAGAAGCGGTCGAGAAAATTCTTGCCGACCAGATCGTCGCCGGCGACATCGTGATCGTGGTCTATGAAGGTCCGAAAGGCGGCCCGGGCATGCAGGAGATGCTGTATCCGACCTCATATCTCAAGTCGAAGGGCATGGGCAAGGTCTGCGCGCTGCTCACCGATGGCCGCTTTTCCGGCGGCACGTCGGGGCTCTCGATCGGCCATGCCTCGCCCGAAGCCGCCGCCGGCGGGGCCATCGGCCTGGTCGAAGAAGGCGACACGATCGAGATCGACATTCCCAACCGGCGCATCCACCTCGCCGTGCAAGAGTCGGCGCTGGCGGCACGGCGCACAGCGATGGAAGCCCGCGGCGTACACGCCTGGAAGCCGCTCAATCGCCAGCGCGAAGTCTCGGCCGCGCTCCTGGCCTATGCCGCCATGACGACGTCGGCCGACACTGGTGCAGTGCGGGATATTTCGCAGCTTAGTTGACCTGGATCAAAATCCCACGGATATATCAGCCGATACTTATTTACAGATTAGCTGAGATTATGTCTTGCATGGGGAAAAATCATGAAACGCGCGTTCACCCGAGTTGCACTCGTGATGTGTTACGCCGGCTGGCTGGCCGCCGCAGGGCCAGTTCTAGCGGATGAAGCAAAGCCGCTAAAACTAAATACCACCGCCGATCACACCAAGTTCAAGGAACTGCAAAAGGAATTCACGTCCGGGCCGGAGGTGACCAAGGTCTGTCTGACCTGCCACACGGAAGCCGCCGGCCAGATTCACCGCACCAAGCACTGGAAGTGGGAGTACCTGAATCCCCAAACCGGCCAGACGCTGGGCAAGAAGACCGTCGTCAACAACTTCTGCATTTCGATTGCCTCCAACTACGCGTCCTGCACCAGTTGCCACGTCGGCTACGGCTGGAAAGACGCCAGCTTCGACTTCAAGTCCGAAGAAAACGTGGATTGCCTGGTCTGTCATGACACCACCGGCAACTACAGGAAGCCGCCCGGCTTCGCCGGCAACCCGGTGGTCAAGGACACCGAATTCCCGCCCGGTTCCGGCAAGATCATCAAGGGCATCAATCTCTCCAAGATCGCGCAGAAGATCGGCAAGACCAGCCGCGATACCTGCGGCGCCTGCCACTTCAACGGCGGCGGCGGTGACGGCGTCAAACACGGCGACATGGACACTTCGCTCGCGGCGCCGACCAAGGAACTCGACGTGCACATGGATGCCGAAGGTCTCGATTTCACCTGCGGCACCTGCCATACCAGTTCCAGCCACGATGTCGCCGGCAGCCGCTACACGCCGACCGCCCAGGACAAGCAGGGCGCCCGCATCCGCGGCAAGGCCGACAAGGGCAACCCGGCCACCTGCGTCGCCTGTCACGGCAACGGTCCGCACAAGAAAGAAGCGCGGCTGAACCAGCACGCGACCAAGATCGCCTGCCAGACCTGCCACATCCCGACTTATGCACGCGGCGGCATCCCCACCAAGATGGTGTGGGACTGGTCCACCGCCGGCAAGCGCGATGCCGAAGGCAAGCAAATCACGTTGAAGGACGCCAAGGGTCACATCATCTACGAATCGCGCAAGGGTGATTTCACCCTGGCCGAGAACGTCAAGCCCGAATACGTCTGGTTCAATGGCCAGGTGACCTACACGCTGATCACCGACAAGATCGAGAAGTCGGAGCAGCGCACGCCGATCAACAAGCTCGGCGGCAGCCCGACCGACGGCAAGTCGATGATCTGGCCGATGAAGGTATTCCGCGGCACGCAGCCCTACGACCCGGTCAACAAGACACTGGTCACGCCGCACACGGCGGGCAACGACGATACCGGCTACTGGAAGAATCTGGACTGGGACAAGGCCATTACGGTCGGCATGAAGGATTTCGGCCATCCCTTCTCGGGCAAGATCGATTTCATCAAGACCGAGATGTCCTGGCCGATCACGCACATGGTGGCACCCAAGGAAAAGGCGCTGGGCTGCGCCGAGTGTCACAGCAAGCAAAGCCGCCTGGCCGGCATCCCGGGCATCTACATCCCGGTGCGTGACAACAACAAGTTGCTGGACACCATCGGCTGGAGCATCGTGTTCCTGACCCTGCTCGGCGTATTCGGCCACGGCGCCCTGCGCATCGTATCCAGCCGCAAGCCCTGAGGAGTATTGAAAATGTCTGAACGTATCTACGTCTTCAAACGCTTCGAGCGTTTCTGGCACTGGTCGCAAGCCGGTCTGATCATGTTTCTGATGCTCACCGCTTTCGATATCCACGGCACCTACACCATCTTCGGCTTCGAGAAGGCGGTGGCCTACCACACCATTGCCGCGTGGTCGCTGATCGGCCTGTGGGTATTCGCGATCTTCTGGCACTTCACCACCGGCGAATGGAAACAGTACATCCCGACCACGGAAAAAGTCGTGGCCATGATGAACTACTATCTGTTCGGCATCTTCAAGGACGCGCCGCATCCCTTCCGCCTGACGCAGTTGCGCAAGCACAACCCGCTGCAGCGGCTGGCCTACCTGGCGATCATGGTGTTCGTCGGCCCGCTGATCTGGGTCACCGGCGTGCTCTATCTGTTCTATGCCAACTGGGCTGCGTGGGGACTCACCGCCGTGCAACTGGAATGGGTCGCCACCGGCCACATCATCGGCGCCTTCCTGATGCTCGCCTTCCTTATCGCCCACGTCTATCTGACCACCGCCGGGCACACCCCGCTGGCCCACATCAAGGCCATGATCACCGGCTGGGAAGAAGTGGATTAATCAAACACCCCATTATTTGCAAGGAGTCTGACCATGAAACTCACCAAAACCCTCAGCGCCGCTGCCCTGCTTTCCCTGTTCGCCGCTTCGGCCATCGCCTACGACGCCGACTGGAAGCGCGGCCGCGTCTATTACCGCAGCGTGTGCACCTCCTGCCACGCCGTCGCCCCTAGCGGCGCGATCAATCCGAGCACCAAGACCAAGGCGGAATGGGCGGCCTACCTGAAGGCCGACAAGCACAACAAGGGCAAGGACACCGTCAAGCAGTACGTCAGCAAGGCCTATCGCGCCAGCATCAAGTCGGGTAACAAGGCCGCCGAGAAGTTTGCCGATACCCCGGATCAGGAATTGATGGACGACATCTCCGCGTTCCTGACCAAGGGTGCCAAGGACGGCGACTCTCCGGCCACCTGCAGCTGACAAGGGCACTGCCGAAGGCGTGCGCCTCCCGGGGCGGCGCGCCGGCCTTTTGCGCCTGATCGACAATGAGATTGGCGCCCGGCAGCGACAGCGATTCGGCGATCGAAAGGAAAGCATCATGACCGCATCAGAAAAGCAAGGCAATCCGGAAATCAAACCCTTCTGGTCACCCCTGGCGGCAGGCATCGCGCTCGGCTTGGCCTTGCTGCTGACCTTTGTTCTGTCCGGCCACGGCCTGGGGGCCAGTGGGGCGGCTAACGACATGGTCGCCGGCGTGGGGCTGAAGCTGGCGCCGGAGGCCACCAGGGCGAACGGCTACCTCGGACCGATGGTGGCGGACGGCAGCCCGATGGGCTCATGGATGACCTGGGAGATCCTCGGCGTTGCCATCGGCGCGCTGGTGGCGGCTTTCATGGCCGGTCGCTTTCGCGTGCAATTGGATGGCGCGCGCAGCGTCGGCACCCCGGCGCGCTTGATCAGCACTTTAGCCGGCGGCTTCATGGCCGGTCTTGGCGCACGCATAGCCGGAGGTTGTACCAGTGGTTTGGGGCTCTCGGGCGCGGCGGCACTGGGTATTTCGGCCTTTGTCTTCCTGGCTTTGTTTTTTGCAACCGGGATGATCGTCAGCCGCATGGTCAAAGGAGTTTGACATGTTCCCACTAAATGACAACGGTATGCTGTCGGGCCTGCTGTGCGGCATCCTGTTCGGCTACGTGCTGGAGAATGCCGGATTCGGCAGCCCGGTCAAATTGAGCGCCCAGTTCAAGCTGAGCGACTGGGCGGTATTCAAGGTCATGTTCACCGCCATCGTGGTGGCGGCGGTCGGTCTGTGGCTTCTGCGGCTCGTCGGGTTGATGAAGCCCGACTCGATTGCCGTTCCCCAGGCGGCGCTGATGGCGTCGGCCGTGGGCGGCGCGCTGGTGGGTGCGGGGTTTGCGGTGGGTGGCTACTGTCCGGGCACTTCGGTGGTGGGCCTGTTCTCCGGTCGCCTCGACGCTCTGGTATTTATCGTCGGCGTTGTGCTTGGTACGGCAGGATTTGCGGTTTTCTACGGGGCAGCGCTCAAGTCCCTGAAGGCCGCCTGGCTGATCGCGGAAGGTGACACCTTTACCGACGTCTACGGTACTCCGGAACCCGTCGTCCTCGCCGTTCTGGGACTTGCGCTCATTGCCATATTCTATTTCGGCTCATGGTTCGAGCGCCGCGGCACCGGCACGGTCACCGCCGAGCAAGCCGTTGAGGGTGCCCGATAGGCGACGACGGGCGCACCGGCCACCTGCAGCTGATTTACCGCAACGCGCCGGAACAGGCGCCGGGCGAATGGCTAAAGCAAGCATGAGGATTTCAACATGAAGAGTTTTCTATTCATCCTCAACGATGCTCCTTATGGCAGCGAACGCAGTTACAACGGTCTGCGGCTCGCCAATGCCATCGCCCGGCGCGAGGATCATGCCGTTCGGGTCTTCCTGATGGGCGATGCGGCCACTTGCGCCCGGCGAGGACAAAAGCTGCCGGTGGGCTACTACAGCATCGAGACCATGCTGGGAAACCTGCACCGCCATAGCGGCGAAGTCGGGGTTTGCGGAACCTGCATGGATGCCCGCGGCCTCACCGAAGACGATCTGATCGAAGGCTGCCATCGCGGCACGCTCGACGAACTCGCCGGTTGGACCGGCGCCGCCGATCAGGTGCTGGTGTTCTAGACGATGGATATGCAATGAGCGAAGAAGACAGTGCCGGCTGGCTTGGCGGCTTCAAAGCGGATTACCAGACAATCTTCGTCGAGGCATGGTCGCCCTTTGTCGGCGCCATCCTGCTGGTGCTGGTCATCATCGGCCTGATGCTGAGCGGCCTGGTCTGGGGCGTGTTCGGCGGCGTCAAGTTCTGGGGCGACTGGTTCAACAATCTGATCGGCCTCGGCCCCGTGCTCGGCGTGCCGCACGACCTCGACGGCTTCCTCATGCACCGCATGTCGCTGATGAACATCATGCTGGTGCTGGGTGCGTTCAGCGCCGCATTGCTGTCGCATCAATTCAGTCCGAATCGTCCGCCGCCGCTCGAATATCTCTGGGCGGCCATGGGCGGCAGCCTGCTCGGCATCGGCGCCGCGCTCGCCGGCGGTTGCACCACCGGGGGCTTCTTCAATCCCGTGCTGCATTCCTCGCCTGCCGGCTGGGCGATGTGGCTGGGCCTGCTGGCCGGCGCGGCGATCGGCCTCAAGCTGCTGTTATGGACCCTCGACCACATCGAGTGGGGCATGCAGGCGCCACCCGCACTCGACATTCCCGAGGGCGTCACGCGCAACTACCCGCTGCTCGGTCTTGCCGTCGTTGTCGGCGTGCTGATCTGGGCCACGCAATGGTACGGCTCGAGCGACGAAAAGCTGGTGGCGCGTGCCGTGATCGTCCTCGCCGGCTTCGCCATCGGTTTCATCATGCATCGCTCGCGCCTGTGCTTCGCGCGGGCCTTCCGCGAACCCTTCATGACCGCCGAAGGCGACATGACCAAGGCCGTGATCCTGGCGCTGGCGATCGGCATCCCGATCGCCGCGCTGCTGTTCCAGAAGAAGGTGATCGATCCCTACCTCGCCATTCCCGCGACCTTCTGGGTCGGCTCGCTGGTCGGCGGCCTTATCTTCGGCATCGGCATGGTCTTCGCCGGTGGCTGCGCTTCGGGTTCGCTGTGGCGCATGGGCGAAGGCCACCTCAAGCTCTGGGTGACGATGTTCTTCTTTGCCTGGATGGGATCGATCGCCAGCGCCGTGTTCAAGAAACTGAACCTGACCGCGATCGACGAAACCAATGTCGAGAGCTTCGAGATGACCCGCGTCGGCTTCCAGGCCTACCTGCCGGAAATGTGGGGCAGCTGGGGGTGGACCCTGGCGGCCGGCGGCGCCCTGCTGCTGCTCTGGTACGCACTGGTGCGCTACAACGAATCCACCGAAAAATTTACCCTGCTTTAGGAGATCATCATGAGCACCAAAAAACTCGCACGGTTCCTCGCCGTTTGCGCCAGCCTCGCGGCTCCACCGCTGGCTTATCCGGTGCAGGCCCTTGCCGCTGATGCAGCCGTCATTCAGCCCAGGGACGGCTGGTACAACAAGGCGCTGGTCGATTTCGACTTCGTGCGCCAGAACGTGAGCATTCCGCCGAAGAAGGGCGTGATGATCATCGACTCGCGTCCGGCGGCACGACAATACGATCCCGGCCACATTCCTGGCGCAGTCAACATCCCCGACAGCCAGTTCGACAAGATGGTCGACAAGCTGCCGGCCGACAAGGCGACGCTGCTGCTGTTCTACTGCGGCGGGCTGGAATGCATGCTGAGCCACAACTCGGCGTTCAAGGCCGAGAAGCTCGGCTACACCAACATCAAGGTCTACCCGGCCGGCTCGCCCGACTGGAAGGCCAAGGGTGCCCAGGTATCCGTATCCGCGGCGTACATCAAAAAGCTGATCGACGAGAAGGCGCCCTATGTGCTGATCGACGCGCGGCCCAGGCGCGTCGCCGACAAGGGCATGATCCCTACCGCGATCAACATCTCCGACACCGAGTTCGACAAGAACGCCGACAAGTTGCCCGCCGACAAGGCCACGACGCTGATCTACTACTGCGGCGGCCTCGAATGCGTGCTCTCCGACAACTCGGCGGAAAAGGCCAGGAAGCTCGGCTACACGAACGTCCTGACCTATCCGCCCGGCTATCCGGAATGGGAAAAACTGCATGGGGCACCAGCCGTCGCCGGCGCGGCGACCGCTGCGGCAGGCGGTGCTGCGGCGGCCCCGGCGGCCCTGGTTGCGGGCAAGGAAAAAGGCAGCGTCACCGTGGCGTCTTTCGAGCAGGTCTGGAAGTCCAACCCCGGCTCGTTGATTCTGGTCGACGTGCGCGATCCGAAGGAAGTTGCTGCCGGCACGATCAAGGGATCGGTCAATATCCCGATGAACGAACTGGAGAAGAAGATCGCCACGCTGCCCACTGACAAGCCGGTGGTTTTCGTCTGCGGTACCGGCGCCCGTTCCGGCGAGGCCTACGACACCGTCAAGCTGCTGGGCGGCAAGGTCCAGGCTTTCTTCCTCGACGCCGACGTCAAGTTCAACGCCGACGGTACGTACAGCATGATTGCGAAGAAGTAGATCGGTCGCTGTCCTTCCAGGCGTCCTCGACCATGGTCGACGCGTCGGGTAGGATGTCGGGCGTGATGACCGAAAACAGCCCGACGACGGCATTCCAGCGCCTTTACAGAGGCCGCGTCTGGGCGGTAATGGGCTGGGACCAGCTGACGGCGCTGTGGCAGCGCATCGATCCCGCCGCCGGCTGGTATTTGCAAGCGGTCGGCGTTGATGGCCCCCGAAGGGGAGTCCCCGTCACGCAGAGCGCACCAGCGCCGACTATTACCAGTGCAGCCGATGCCCTCGCCGTCAGCGCCTTCATCGAACGCATCGACGCCCTGCTGCGGGCAGAGCACCACGAGTCCTACTGCGGCATCGTCTACGTTGACGATTTCGACAACCCGCGCCTGATCAAGATCTACGACCCCAACAATCTGGGATCTTCCTGCGGCTCGTCGAACAATCCCCCTCTGCCCGGCTGGATCATGAGCCGCGTGCCGCCGGACCCGATCATCCCCCTGCGCCAGGCGCCCGAGAACAGGAAACGCTGGTGGCAAAGCTTGCTCGGAGATAGCTAGGCGGTTCCCGCCCGTATTCGCGGTTTTAGCCCCCTCCGGCTTGAGGCATAGTGCGTGCTATTCGCCATCCGCACGGACCAGACCATGCCCGACCGCAGCTCACTCAAGTTTCTGGTGGTCGACGACTTTGCGACCATGCGCCGCATTGTGCGCAACCTGTTGAAGGAGCTCGGTTTAACCAACGTCGAGGAAGCCGAGGATGGTGCCGTGGCGCTGGCCAAGTTGCGCGAAGGAGGTTTCGAGTTCGTGGTTTCGGACTGGAACATGCCCAATATGGACGGACTCACGCTGCTGCAGACTGTGCGCGCCGATGCCAAGCTGAAGACCCTGCCGTTTCTCATGATCACCACCGAAGCGAAGAAAGAAAACATCACCGCTGCCGTCCAGGCGGGGGCCTCGGGCTATATCGTCAAGCCCTTCACGGCCGCCACGCTGCAGGAAAAACTCGACAAGATCTTCGAAAAGATGGGGATCTGAGCGGCCGGCCCAGCAGGACCCCAAAGGCTATACCCGACTAATTTTATCGGGTATAGTTGGGGCTTCCGCTTGGACTTGCCATGTCACCCGTACTCACCAACCGGCTTTCTGCCGAAACCTCACCCTACCTGCTGCAGCACGCCGACAACCCGGTCCAATGGCAACCCTGGGATGAGGCTTCGCTCGCTCTTGCCCGCCAGGAGAACCGGCCAATCCTGCTTTCGATCGGTTATTCCGCCTGCCACTGGTGCCACGTGATGGCGCACGAATCCTTCGAGGATGCGGAGGTGGCGGCAGTGATGAACCGCCTGTTCGTGAACATCAAGGTCGACCGCGAGGAGCGACCCGATCTCGACCAGATCTACCAGACCGCGCACCAGATGCTGACCCAGCGCAGCGGCGGCTGGCCGCTGACCATGTTTCTCGCACCGGACGGCACGCCCTTCTTTGGCGGCACCTATTTCCCGCGGCAACCGCGCTACGGCCTGCCCGGCTTTGCGGACCTCTGCGAACGCGTTGCGGAAGCCTTCCGCGATCGCCGCAGCGACATCGAGACGCAGAATGCCGAACTCCGCCTCGCCCTGGCCGGCACGGTGCCGGAGGCGCCGGCAACGACCGCCGGGTTCGACCCGGCGCCACTGGTGGCCGCAGGAGAATCCCTGTCCCGCAGTTTCGACCACCGCAATGGCGGCTTTGGCGGCGCGCCGAAGTTTCCGCATCCGACCGATCTTGCCTTCCTCTTGCGCCGCTCCGATGCCGGCCTGCGCCAGATGGCGCTGACCACGCTGACGCGCATGAGCGAGGGCGGCATCTACGACCAGATCGGCGGCGGCTTCTGCCGTTACAGCGTGGACGAACGCTGGGAAATTCCGCACTTCGAAAAAATGCTCTACGACAACGGACCGCTGCTCGGACTCAGCGCCGATGCCTGGACGCAAACCGGCGATTCCCTCTACGCTCGCGTCGCCGAAGAAACCGCGAGCTGGGTAATGCGCGAAATGCAGGCTGCCGATGGCGGCTATTATTCTTCGCTCGACGCCGACTCGGAAGGTGAAGAAGGCAAGTACTACGTCTGGGATCGCCGCGAAGTGGAGTCGCTGCTCACCGCGCAAGAGTCGGCGCTGGCGCTACGGCGCTGGGGCTTCGGCGGCCCGCCGAATTTCGAGAATCGCCATTGGCACGCAAGGATCGCCGGTGAGTTGAGCGCCGAAGAATTCCCGTTGCTCGAAGCGGCCCGCCAAAAGCTGTTTGCCACGCGCGAAAAACGCATCCGTCCCGGCCGCGACGACAAGGTGCTGACCAGCTGGAACGCGCTGATGATCGAAGGCATGGCCCATGCAGCGCGCGTCTTCGAACGTAACGACTGGCTCCGCTCGGCACAGCGCGCAATGGATTTCGTACGCCGCACGATGTGGCAGGACGGACGTTTGCTGGCCACGGCCAAGGACGGCCGTGCCCACCTCGACGCCTATCTCGACGACCACGCCTTCCTGCTGGCCGCGCTGCTGGAGCTGATGCAGGCCGAGTTTCGCAACCAGGATCTGGCCTTCGCCATCGAACTGGCCGAGACCCTGCTGGCGCGGTTCGAAGACCGCGAGGCAGGCGGGTTCTTCTTCACGGCCGACACCCATGAGGTGCTGATCCACCGCCCCAAGTCCGGCCACGACAATGCCACTCCGGCCGGTAATGGGATCGCCGCATTTGCCCTGCAGCGTCTCGGACACCTGCTCGGCGAGGGCCGCTACCTGACCGCCGCCGAGAAAACGCTACAGCTGTTCTGGCCGCAGATCAGCCGCTCGCCCGCCGGCTTCGGCAGCCTGTTGCTGGCCCTGGAAGAAGCGCTCACTCCGCCGGACATCGTTATCCTGCGAGGGCCTGCCGACCGCATGGTGGAATGGCGGCGCAGTCTGGGCGCCGCACCGCGCCGCCTTGTGCTGGCCCTGCCCAACGGAATTACGGGCCTGCCCGCGGCTCTGGCCAAGCCCGAAAGCGATCACGTCAACGCCTGGGTGTGTCGCGGCGTTACTTGTTTAGCCCCGACAGCGAATCTGGACGAAGTGGTTAATTGATTTAGAGCATTTTTTCACAACATGAATCCGGTAGCATTCGCGGTGTTTGTCCCAATCTATTCTTACCCCTACACAAGGAATTCAACATGAAATCGGTATTGATCTCCGCACTGGTTGCTGCCGGCGTTCTGGCTTCTGCCCCGGCTTTCGCCAACAAGGAACTGGCCACCAAGAGCGGTTGCCTGGCTTGCCACGCTGTCGACAAGAAGCTGGTCGGTCCTTCCTATCAGGACGTCGCCAAGAAGTACAAGGCCTCCGACGAGGCCATGCTGGCTGCCAAGGTCAGGGCAGGCGGCAAGGGCGTTTGGGGTCCGATTCCGATGCCGCCGAACGTTGCGGTCAAGGACGAGGATATAAAGACCCTGGTCAAGTGGATTCTCGCTGGCGCCAAGTAATTCTGCTGACAGACCGCAGGAAGGCCAGTCCCGCCAAGCGCGGGGCTGGCTTTTTTTTGCCTGCCCCCGAAGGGGAATCCCAGGCACGCAAAGCGAAGACGTGCAAAGCCCGGCGCCCGGCCGAGGACGGTATCCCGGGCGGGATGTTGCGTCACGGCGACCGCACTCCGACGGCATTGACAAGTCCATGGCAGAAGGCAAGAATCCACGCGGCTGATTTGCCATCCGACGTATCATCCGGCTATTCCCCGAACTGAACGGAGCCTTGCCATGAATCTGCCCTCCAATGCCCTCGCGCTCTCCGTAATTGCCGCTGTTGCCCTGCTGGGTTGCGGCAAGGAGGAACCACCCCCGCCGCCGCCGCCGCCACCTCCGCCGGCACCCATGGTGATCAAGATCGGCAGCGTGGCCCCGCTCACTGGCGGCATTGCGCATCTGGGCAAGGACAACGAGAACGGCGCCCGCCTCGCCGTCGACGAAGCTAATGCCAGCGGCGTAAGCCTCGGCGGCAAGAAGGTCAAGTTCGAACTGATGTCGGAAGACGACCAGTCCGATCCGAAAGTGGGCAACACCGTGGCGCAAAAGCTGGTCGATGCCAAAGTCGCCGGCGTTGTCGGCCACCTCAATTCCGGCACCACCATTCCCGCCTCGGCCATTTACAACCAGGCCGGGTTGCCGATGATCTCCGGCTCGGCCACCAATCCGGCGCTGACAGAGCAGGGCTTCAAGGGCGTGTTCCGGGTGGTCGGCCGTGACGACCAGCAGGGCCCGGCCGTGGCCAACTACCTTGTCGGCCAGACCAAGCCGAAGACCGTCGCCGTGATCGATGACGCAACGGCCTACGGCGAAGGCCTCGCCAACGAAGTCGAGAAAACCCTCAAGGCTGCCGGCGTCAAGGTTCTGCCGCGCGAGAAGGGGACCGACAAGACGGTGGACTGGAAGGCCGTGCTGACCAAGATCAAGGGCAAGAAACCCGACGCCGTGTTCTACGGCGGCATGGATGCCACCGCCGGTCCCCTGATCAAGCAGGCGCGCGAGTTGAAGATGACCGCCGTATTCGCCTTTGGTGATGGTGCCTGCACCGACAAGATGGCTGAACTCGCCGGCCCGGCCGCCGAAGGGCTGCTCTGCTCGCAGGCCGGCATTCCGGTCCAGGCCGCAGGCAAGAAGTTCCTCGACGCCTACAAGGCCAAGTTCAAGGTCGATCCCATCCTCTACTCGCCCTTCACCTACGACGCCGCCAGCCTGCTGATTGCCGCGATGAAGAAGGCCGATTCGCCCGACCCGGCGAAATACCTGCCGGCACTGGCCGCGAGCAATTACAACGGTGCCAGCGGCAACATCCAGTTCGACGAAAAAGGCGATCGCAAGGATGCCGAGATGACGATCTTTACCTTGAAGGAAGGCAAGATCACGCCGGTGGCGATCCTCAAGAGCGGCAAGTCGATGACGCTGGATGAGTATGCGCAGGCCACCGCTCCTGCCGCCGTAGCGCCAGCGCCGACTCCTGCTGGTACCGGTGCCGCTGCTCCTGCTGCCGCCTCCGCTGTCGCCACTACTCCGGCTGCTGCACCTGCACCTGCACCGGCCGCGGCGGCTCCGGCTCCCGCTGCCCCCGCGAAGAAGTAAGCATCTGCTGAAACGAACGGGGAAGCCGCCCTCCGGCGGCTTCCCCGTTTTCATGTCTCCGGCGGGAAGCCGGGGACGGTATCCCCAGAGGATTCGCCCGATACGTACATGGACATCCTGCTCCAGCAGATCATCAACGGCCTTACCACCGGCAGCGTGTATGCCGTTGTCGCACTCGGCTACACGATGGTCTATGGGGTGATTCAATTGATCAACTTCGCCCACGGCGAAGTGGTGATGATCGGCGCCATGGTGGCCTTTTCCGTCATCACCTCGCTGGCCGGCAGCCACCTGCCGCCGCTGGTGATCGTCCTCGCCGGCGTCATGGCGGCGATTCCGGCCTGCATGATCATGGGCTATCTGCTCGAACGCGTGGCCTATCGTCCGCTGCGTCACGCCCCGCGCCTGGCGCCGCTGATCACCGCCATCGGCATGTCGATCATCCTGCAGCATCTGGCCCTGCTGGCCTGGGGCCGCAATCCGCTGGCCTTTCCGCAGATCATCGACAACCGGGTGTTCGGCATCGGCGGTGCGGCGATCAGCAGCGTGCAGATCGCGATCATTCTTTTGTCATTGGCGATGATGGCGGGCCTCTCCTGGTTCGTCTATCGCACCCGTTTCGGCATCGCGATTCGCGCCACCGCGGAAAATGTGCACATTGCTGGCCTGATGGGGGTCAACGCCAATCGCGTGATCGCCGCCACCTTTGTCATCGGCGCCGGGTTGGGCGCCGTGGCCGGCGTCATGTACGGCAGCTATTACGGCATCGCCCATTACACGATGGGCTTCAGCCTCGGCCTCAAGGCCTTCTCCGCGGCGGTACTGGGCGGCATCGGCAACATCGCCGGCGCCATGCTCGGCGGCATTCTGCTCGGTCTGGTGGAAGCGCTCGGCACCGGTTACGTCGGCGAGCTAACCGACCTCTGCAGCTGGCCCATGGCGCATGGCTGGCTGAGCGCGCAATGCGCGGACGGCGGGAACTTCGTGCTCTTCGGCAGCAACTACCAGGACGTGTTTGCGTTCCTGATGCTGATTCTGGTCCTGGTGTTCCGCCCCTCGGGCCTGCTTGGCGAGCGTGTCTCGGAGCGCGCATGAAGACGCATCGCGAGCGTGCTGGCCTGGCCCTGGTCGCTCTGGCACTGATCGCCCTGCCCTTCGTGCTGGCGATGGCCGGCACCGCCTGGGTGCGCATCACCAACTTTGCCGTGCTGTTCGCGCTGCTGTCGCTGGGCCTGAACATCGTGGTCGGTTTTGCCGGCCTGCTCGACCTCGGCTATGTGGCCTTCTACGCGGTCGGCGCCTATGTCTACGCGCTGCTGGCCTCGCCCCATTTCGGGCTGCACCTGCCATTCTGGGTCATCCTCCCGATCGGCGCCACGGTGGCCTGCGTTGCCGGAGTCATACTCGGCGCGCCGACGCTGCGCCTGCGCGGCGACTACCTGGCCATCGTCACGCTCGGCTTCGGCGAGATCGTGCGCATCTTCATGAACAATCTTTCCTCGCCGGTCAATCTGACCAACGGCCCGAAAGGTATCAACCGGATCGACCCGTTCCAGATCGGGCCGCTGAATTTCTCCGCCAGCGACACATTCGGTGCGCTGGTCTTCAGCGGCCCGATCAAGTACTACTATTTCCTGCTGCTGGTGCTGCTGGCGGTGATCGTGATCAACCGCCGCCTGCAGGATTCGCGCATCGGTCGGGCCTGGGTTGCCATCCGCGAGGACGAGATCGCGGCCAAGGCCAGCGGCATCAACACGCGCAACATCAAGCTGCTGGCGTTTGCCATGGGCGCCTCGTTCGGCGGCATCGCCGGCGGCATGTTTGCCGCGATCCAGGGCTTCGTCAGCCCCGAAAGCTTCATCCTCAACGAGTCGATCATGGTGCTGGCGATGGTGGTGCTGGGCGGCATGGGCAACATCTGGGGCGTGATTGCCGGCGCGGTGCTGCTCTCCTTCGTCCCCGAATTGCTGCGCTACACCGTGGAGCCGGCGCAAATGGCCTTGTTCGGCAAGTTGCTGATCGACCCCGAGGTGCTGCGCATGCTGGTGTTCGGCCTGGCCCTGGTGCTGACCATGCGCTTCCGCCCCGCCGGCCTGTGGCCGGAAACCCGCCATCGCCGCGAGATGAGCGAGGGACGCACGTGAAGTCAAAACCATTAGCCACAGAGGACACAGAGGGCACAGAGAAAGGCAAGAAAGGTTTTCTCTGTGATCTCTGTGTCCTCTGTGGCTAAAGAGGTTTCCCCGCGATGAACGACATCCTTCTCGAAGCCCGCAACATCGGCAAGCGCTTCGGCGGCGTGCAGGCGCTCAAGGACGTCTCGCTGACCATTCGCAGCGGGGAAATCTACGGCCTGATCGGGCCCAACGGCGCCGGCAAGACGACGCTGTTCAACGTGTTCACCGGACTCTACGCGCGCGACAGCGGCGAGGTGCAGTTTGCCGGCAAGGCGCTGGATCTCGGAAGCCCGCATGCGGTGGCCGCTGCCGGTATCGCGCGCACCTTCCAGAATATTCGTCTCTTCGCCAACATGACCGCGCTGGAAAATGTCATGGTCGGCCGTCATGTCCGCACGCGCGCCGGCGTCTTCAGCGCCATCCTGCGCACCCGCGCGGAACGCGCCGAGGAAGCCGGAATTCGCCACCGGGCGGAGGAACTGCTGCACTATGTCGGCATCGCCGATCATGCCAACGATCTGGCCCGCCAGCTTTCCTATGGCGACCAGCGCCGGCTCGAAATCGCGCGTGCGCTAGCCACCGAACCCAGACTGCTGGCCCTCGACGAACCCGTCGCCGGCATGAACGCGACCGAGACCACGGCCCTGCGCAGTCTGATCGAAGGGTTGCGCCGCGACGGGCTGACCGTGCTGCTGATCGAGCACGACGTCAAGCTGGTGATGGGGCTGTGCGACCGCGTCGCCGTGCTCGACTATGGCGAAAAAATCGCCGAGGATGTGCCCGAAGCCGTTCGCGCCAACCCAATCGTCATCGAGGCCTATCTTGGCGCAAGCACTGCTTGAGGCGCTGAATCTGGAGGTCCACTACGGTGGAATTGCGGCCGTGAAGCGCATCTCCTTCGCCGTCGAGGAGGGCGAGATGGTTTGCCTGATCGGCGCCAACGGCGCCGGCAAGACCTCCACGCTCAAGGCACTGGCGCGCATGATTCCCTCGCGCGGCGAGATCCGCTATGGCAATCAACGCATCGAAACGCTGCCGAGCCACGAACTGATCGGCAAGGGCCTGGCCCTGGTACCCGAAGGCCGCGGCGTGTTTGCCCGACTCACCGTCGCCGAAAATCTTATGATGGGCGCCTATCATCGCCATGATGCCAATGCCATTGCCGCTGATCTGGAGCGGATCTACGACTTGCTGCCGCGCCTGCTGGAACGCCGGGCGCAAGTCGCCGGCACCCTGTCCGGCGGCGAGCAGCAAATGCTCGCCATCGGCCGCGCGCTGATGGGCCGTCCCCGGCTGCTGCTGCTCGACGAACCTTCGATGGGCCTGGCCCCGTTGATGGTGCAAAAGGTGTTCGAGGTGGTGCGCAAGGTCGCTGCCGAGGGCATGACCATACTGCTGGTGGAACAAAACGCACGCCTGGCGCTGGAGGTCTGCGCGCGCGGCTATGTCATGGAAAGCGGGGTGATCACGCTGGCCGACAGCTCGGCGGCACTGCTCGCCGATTCACGCGTGCGCACCGCTTATCTGGGCGAATAGCTCCGAGGGAAGTACTGCCGCGCCATGCGTTGGTGCCAGACAATCAAGCAGGCGTCGCGGCAGTCACTACTGGCGCAAAAGTAAAAGCGTCGGCGAAAAATTCTTCGAGTGGCATGCCATGCGCGGCAAACTCCTCACGCGCAGCGTCGATCATGGCCGGCGCCCCGCAGGCATAGACCTGATAAGCGGAGAGGTCGGCGTGGTCTTCCAGTACGGCGCGGTGGACCAGGCCGGTGCGTCCGGCCCACGCGTCCCCGGCGGTCGCGTCGGACAGCACCGGTTCATAGCGGATATGGCTGTACGCGGCGGCCCAGCCTGCAGGCAGGTCTGGCAGGTAGAGCCCGGCGCGGTTGCGCGCACCCCAGTAGATTTCCAGCGGTCGCGTGATCTGGTTGTGAATGGCATGCTCGACCAGCGCCTTGATCGGCGCAAAGCCGGTGCCGCCGGCGAGCAGAATCATGGGCTTGGCCGATTCCTCGCGCAGGAAGAAACTGCCGTAGGGGCCCTGAAAGCGCAGGATGTCTTTTTCCTTCATGGCGGAAAACACATGCTGGGTGAATTCGCCGCCGGCGATCAGGCGGACATGCACTTGCAGGAAGCCGTCATCATGCGGCGCATTGGCAATCGAGAAAGCACGGCGCTTGCCGTCCTTCAGCAGGAACTCGATGTACTGGCCGGCGAGAAACTGCAAACGCTCGTTGGCTGGCAATTTGAGCTTCAACACGATCACGTCGTCCGCCACCCGCTCGATCTTCTGCACCCGGCAGGGCATGATCTTGACCGGGATGTCCTTCGCGGTGCCCACCTCGCGACATTCGAGCACCAAGTCGGAAAGCGCCTTTGCGCAACAGAACAATGCCAGGCCGCTGGCGCGGTCCGCCGCGGACAAGGCCTGCTCCTCCGCCGCGCCGTGATCCACCAACCCGTCGAGCACCTTGCCCTTGCAGGCGCCGCAAGCGCCATTGCGACAGCCATAGGGCAGCGTGAGCCCGGCGGCGAGAGCGGCCTGCAACACGGAGTCGCTGCCGTCGGTGGTGAAGCTGTGCCCGCTGGGCTGAAGGGTGACGTGAAATGAGGCGGCTGGGGCCATGCGATAATTGTCCGATGCGTAGATTGCTGATCATTGGTTGCGGTGACGTGGTGCGCCGCGCGCTGCCGCAACTCGTGCTGCGCTGGCATGTGCTGGCGCTGGTGCGTCAACGCGACCCGCAACTGGCGGCACTGGGCGTAACGCAGATCGAGGGCGATCTGGACCTGCCCGGGACCCTGAAGCGACTGGCCGGCATCTCGGATGCGGTGATCCACAGCGCACCGCCTCCGCCGCAAGGCACAGGCGACACACGCACACGAAATCTGCTTGCCATTTTGCGACGCGGAAAAAGTCTACCACGCCAGCTGGTTTACATCAGCACCAGCGGTGTTTATGGCGATTGTGGCGGCGCCCGGGTCAGCGAAACGCGCGTACCCGCGGCACAGTCGGCGCGCGCGGCGCGGCGGGTAGACGCGGAACGGCGCTTGCGTCAATTCGGCCGCCAGCGGGGACGCCGTTGTCGCGTCAGCATCCTGCGCGCGCCCGGCATCTATGCCGCCGACCGCTTGCCGCTACAGCGGCTGCGCCAGGGCCTGCCCCTGATGCTGGCGGCGGAGGACAGCCATACCAACCACATCCACGCCGATGACCTCGGTCGTGCCTGCATCGCTGCGCTGCAGCGCGGGCGGCCCAATCGGGTGTACAACATCAATGACGACTCGGCGCTGGCGATGGGCGAATGGTTCGATGCCCTGGCCGACGCCTTTGCGTTGCCGCGGGCGCCGCGCCTGCCGCGCGAGCAGGTGCGCCGTGCGGTGCCGCCGCTGCAGTGGTCGTTCATGAACGAGTCACGCCGCATGGACAACACGCGGATGAAGCGGGAACTGCGCCTGCGCCTGCGCTACCCGACCGTGGCCGCAGGAATCCCGGCCGCTTTATAGAGGAAGCACCATGCTCTGGGTAAAAGCCTTTCACATCGTTTTCGTCGTCAGCTGGTTCGCCGGACTGTTCTACCTGCCGCGGATTTTCGTCAATCTCGCCATGGTGCCGGCTGGCAGCGTGGCCGAATGGGAACGCCTGCTGCTGATGGCGCAGAAGCTCTATCGCTTCGTCACGCCGATCGGCGTGCTGGCGGTGGGGCTGGGCCTGTGGCTGTGGTTCGGCTTCGGTTTCACGGGTGGCTGGCTGCATGCCAAGACCACGCTGGTCATCGGTCTCATCGCCTATCACGTCTGGTGCGGCCGGCTGCTCACCGGCTTCGCGGCTGGCGCCACGACGAAGAGCCACGTGTGGTTTCGCTTCTTCAACGAGGTGCCGGTGCTGGCGCTGATCGCGATCTGCATTCTGGCCGTGGTAAAACCATTCTAGTCATGAGTCTCCCATTGTGAATCACTATTTCGCCACCTGCCCGCGCGGGCTCGAAGCCCTGCTCGCGGAAGACCTCGCCGGTGCCGGCGGCAAGGATGTTGCAGCGGTGCCGGGCGGCGCCAGTTGCAATGGCAGCCTCGAGACGGGTTATCGCATCAACCTTGAATCGCGCATCGCGACACGCGTCTTGTCGCGTATTGCGCATGGCGGCTATCGCGGCGAAGCCGAGGTCTATCAACTGGCCTACGACGTGGACTGGTCGCAGCTGTTTTCCGTGGATCGCTCGATTCGCGTCTATGTCACGGCGATCCGCTCGCCGCTCAAGAGCCTCGAGTTCATCACGCTCAAAGTCAAGGACGCCGTCTGCGACCGCTTCCGTGCCGAGACCGGACGACGCCCCAGCGTCAATACCAAGAATCCCGAGGTCCGCATCCACCTCTTCATCACCGAACAGCAGGCGACGCTGTACCTCGACACCTCCGGCGAGCCGCTCTACCTGCGCGGCCACAAGCTGGCCAAGGTCGGTGCGCCGCTCAAGGAAAATCTCGCCGCCGGCATCCTGCGCCTGTCCGGCTGGCAGCCGGGCGCACCGTTGCTCGATCCGATGTGCGGCAGCGGCACCTTCCTGCTCGAAGCAGCACAGATCTGCCTCGACGACGCGCCAGGACTGTCACGCGAGGCGGGGGAGTTCGGTTTTGAACATCTCAAGTCTTTCGACGCCGGCCTCTGGCGCACGCTGCAGCGCGAAGCCGCCGGGCGCCGCCGCGAGGCCGGCGCGTTGTCGCTGTATGGCAGCGACATTGACGCCGATGCCGTCGCCCGCACGCGGCAGAATCTCGCCCATGCCGGGATCGACGGTCTGGTCACGCTGGAAACATCCGACCTGCTGACGCGACCGGCCCCTGCCCCCGCAGGTGTGCTGGTCGCCAATCCACCCTACGGCGAACGCCTGGGCAGCGAGGAGGAACTGGCTGCCTTCTACCCGCTGCTGGGCGATGCACTCAAGCAGCGCTTTGCCGGCTGGAGTTGCTGGTTCTTGTCCGCCGACACGCGACTGCCCAAGCTGATCCGGCTCCAGACATCGCGCAAGATTCCGCTCTACAACGGCGCGCTCGAATGCCGGCTGTACAACATCGAAATCACCGCCGGCAGCCATCGCCGGGAGCGAACGCAATAAGGCGCAATCGGTTCGAAGCGCCCCGCGATTTCGAGCGCAGCGAGCGAACTTTGGCCCCCGCCCCGGAGCGGGGGTTGGGGGTGGGGGGGACTATGTTTATTCGTCTTACTTTTACGATGCGTGAGCGTAGCTCACGCATCGTAAAAGTCAGACGATATCGAGGTGCTGGATGCCGGCGCTGCGATCCACGTCCTGCGACTGCTTGCTGTGCAGCTTGATGTTCAGCCGCACTTCGTTCATCGAGTCGGCAAAGCGAAGAGCATCATCGTAGCTGATGCGGCCCTCTTCAAACAGATCGAAGAGCGCCATGTCGAAGGTCTTCATGCCGAGTTCCTTCGACTTCTTCATGATCTCCTTGATTTCGTGAATCTCGCCCTTGAAGATCAGATCGGCAATCAGCGGTGAGTTGAGCAATACCTCCACTGCCGCCGCGCGGCCCTTGCCTTCCTTCACCGGAATCAGGCGCTGCGAAATGATGGCCTTGAGATTGAGCGAAAGATCCATCAACAGTTGCGGGCGACGCTCTTCGGGGAAGAAATTGATGATCCGGTCGATCGCCTGATTGGCATTGTTGGCGTGCAGCGTGCCCAACGCCAGGTGTCCGGTTTCGGCGAAGGCAATGGCGTGTTCCATCACCTCCCTGTCGCGAATTTCACCGATCAGGATGACGTCTGGCGCCTGGCGCAGGGTGTTCTTCAGCGCGATCTCCCAGGAATCGGTATCGACGCCGACCTCGCGCTGAGTAATTATGCAGTTGCGGTGATCATGAACGTATTCGACCGGGTCTTCGATGGTGATGATATGGCCGTAGCTGTTCTGGTTGCGATAGCCGATCATCGCCGCCAGCGAAGTCGATTTGCCGGAACCCGTGCCGCCTACAAACAGCACCAGTCCGCGCTTGGTCATCACCACATCCTTCAGCACCGGCGGCAACTTCAGATCCTCCATTTCGGGGATCTGGACGTTGATGGTACGCAGAATAATGCCCACGCGCCCCTGCTGCATAAACGCATTGACGCGGAAGCGACCGATACTGGCGGGCGAGATCGCGAAATTGCATTCCTTGGTGGCCTCGAACTCGGCGGCCTGCTTGTCGTTCATGATTGCCCGCGCCAGCTCCTGGGTGTGTTGAGCGGACAGCGGCTGCGTAGTCGCCGGGGTCATCTTGCCGTCGATCTTCATCGCCGGCGGAAAACCGGATGTAATGAACAAATCGGAGCCCTTCTTCTGCATCATCATCGTCAGAAGCTGGTACATGAACTTCAGGCCTTCATCGCGTTCCATCATCTTTCCTTTACGTCAAAAACTAAGAGGCGTTTTGCCACAGAGGACACAGAGGGCACAGAGAAAACCCAAACCGTCCATGGCGCGTTTTTTCTCTGTGAGCTCTGTGTCCTCTGTGGCTAACAGGTTTCAGCCCGGGAAATTGTCCTTGTTGGCGGCCTTGCTGCGCGCTTCGGCGGGAGAGATGATCTTTCTCTTGACCAGATCCGATAGATTCTGGTCGAGCGTCTGCATGCCATATTGCTGACCGGTCTGAATCGCCGAATACATCTGGGCCACCTTGGCCTCGCGGATCAGGTTGCGAATCGCCGGCGTGCCGACCATGATCTCGTGCGCGGCAACACGGCCCTTGCCATCCATGGTCTTGCACAGGGTCTGGGAAATTACCGCCTTCAACGATTCCGACAACATGGCGCGGATCATTTCCTTTTCCGCGGCAGGGAACACGTCGATGATGCGGTCGATGGTTTTCGCCGCCGAGGAGGTGTGCAGCGTACCGAATACCAGGTGACCGGTTTCGGCGCCGGACATGGCCAGCCGGATGGTTTCAAGATCGCGCATTTCGCCGACCAGAATCACGTCGGGGTCTTCGCGCAGCGCCGAGCGCAGGGCGTTGTTGAAGGACAGGGTATGCGGACCGACCTCGCGCTGGTTGATCAGGCATTTCTTGGATTCATGAACGAACTCGATCGGGTCCTCGACCGTGAGAATGTGCCCGTATTCGACTTCGTTCTTGTGATTGACCATGGCGGCCAGCGTGGTCGACTTGCCCGAACCGGTCGGTCCGGTCACCAGTACCAGCCCGCGCGGCTGGTCGGCCAATTCTTCAAAGATCTTCGGCGCGCCGAGATCCGCGAGCGACAGGATCTTCGACGGAATGGTCCGCATCACCGCCGCCGCACCCCGGTTCTGGACGAAGGCATTGACGCGGAAACGCGCCAGATTCGGCACCGCAAAGGAAAAATCGCATTCGAGATTTTCCTCGTAGACCTTGCGTTGCCCGTCGTTCATGATGTCATAGATCATGGCATGCACATCCTTGTGCTCCATCGCCGGCAAGTTGATGCGGCGTATGTCGCCATTGACGCGGATCATCGGCGGCAGGCCGGCAGACAAATGCAAATCGGACGCCTTGTTCTTGACAATGAAAGTGAGCAGTTCGGTGATGTCCATGAGCGCTTTCCTGTAGAGAGGGTGCGATATACTTTGAAGCCGCTATATGACATCAATCGCCGCCAACTTGCAAGCTGTGCGTGCACGCATTGCGGCCGCCAGCATTGCCGCCGGACGGCCCCCGGAATCCGTGCGGTTGCTGGCTGTGTCCAAGACATGGCCCGCCGCCAGCGTGCGCGAGGCCGTTGCGGCGGGACAACGCGCGTTCGGCGAAAACTATGTGCAGGAAGCTGTCGACAAGGCAGCGGAACTGGCGGGCCTGAACGAATCGGGCCTTGAATGGCATTTTATCGGGCCGCTGCAAAGCAACAAGACGCGGCTGGTAGCCGAAAACTTTTCCTGGGTGCATTCCGTGGACCGCCTGAAGATCGCCGAACGGCTTGCCGCGCAGCGCCCGCCGGACCTTGCGCCACTGCAGGTCTGTATCCAGGTGAATGTTTCCGGCGAAGCCTCGAAGAGCGGCTGCGCGCCGGATCAGGCCGCCACGCTGGCCCATGCCGTGGCAGCCCTGCCCAGGCTGCGCCTGCGCGGACTGATGGGCATTCCTGAACCCGCCGAAGATAGCAGCCTGCAACGCAGCCGCTTCGTCCTGCTGCGCCAATTGCGCGACCGGCTCAACGCAGAAGGCCTCGGGCTCGATACACTCTCGATGGGCATGTCGCATGATCTCGAGGCGGCCATAATGGAAGGCGCGACGCTGGTCAGGGTAGGCACGGCGATATTCGGCGAAAGGAATTACACGACATGAAAATCACATTCATCGGCGGCGGCAACATGGCCATCGCACTCATCAGCGGCCTGTACCGGCAGGGTTTTCCGGCAGCGGCGATCCAGGTCGTCGAGCCCTTCACGGAAGCCCGCGACGCCCTCGCCGAACGCTTCGGCGTGCGCTGCACGGCGGCCGTGGATGCAGTCGCGCTGGACTGCCATGTCTTTGTACTGGCGGTGAAGCCGCAGCAGCTGCGCGAAGCAGTCGCCCCCCTGGTCGGCAAGCTGAACGCGCAACTGGTCGTCAGCATCGCCGCCGGGCTGCGTCTGGCCGACATTTCGCGCTGGCTCGGCGGTCACCGCCACGTGGTGCGCGCCATGCCCAACACGCCGGCCCTGATCGGCGCCGGCATCACCGGGCTCTGCGCCGCTCCGGGGGTCAACCAGGACGGCCGGGACAACGCCGAGAACCTCCTGCGTGCCGTCGGCAGCACCTTCTGGGTGCATGACGAGGCGCAGATGGACGCGGTCACCGCCGTCTCGGGCAGCGGGCCGGGCTATGTCTTCTATTTCCTCGAAGCCATGGAAAAGGCCGCCCTCGATCTCGGCTTCGATGCCGACACGGCACGCCGGATCAGCATCGAAACCTTCATCGGCGCTGCCCGCATGGCAGAGCAAAGCAGCGAGCCAATCGCGACCCTGCGCCAGCGCGTCACCTCGAAGGGCGGCACCACGGAAGCGGCGCTGCTTTCCTTCAATGCCAGCGGCATTGCCGAGGCGATCGGCCGCGGCATCATGGCTGCCGACACGCGTGGCCGCGAATTGGGCGACATCCTGGGTAAAGACTGATGCTGACCCAAATCATCCTCTTCATCCTCGACACGGTCTGCGGCTTCCTGACGCTGGCGCTACTGGTGCGCTTCGCCATGCAATGGGCGCGCACTCCGTTCCGCAACCCGCTGGGGCAGTTCATTGTCGCCGTCACCGACTGGATGGTGCGTCCCGTGCGTCGCCTGATTCCCGGCCTGTTCGGTCTCGACATGGCCAGCCTGCTGCTGGCCTGGTTGTGGCAGGTGGTCTATCAGGGGCTTGCGCTGGGGCTATCCGGAGTGCTGCACGCCGTGTCGCCAGCACCGACTCTTGTGGTGGCCCTGCTGGCGCTGCTGGAGGTGGCGAAGATCAGCCTGTATCTGGTGATGGGAGCCGTGATCGTTTCCGCGGTGTTTTCCTGGGTGAATCCCTATGCGCCGCTGGCCGAGGTGTTCAACACGCTGACGCGGCCGCTGCTGCGCCCGTTTCGCCGCGTGATTCCTGCCGTGGGCGGCGTAGACCTGTCACCGCTGGCGCTGTTGCTGGTGCTGCAAATCGCTCTCTTCGTGGTCGCCAACCTGCGCAACAGCGTGCTGCCGATGATCCTGATGTCATGAGCTGGCTGGTCGCCGACGGCAATGGAGTGACGCTGCGGCTGCACATCCAGCCCGGGGCGAAGAAAACCGAAGTGGTGGGCCTGCACGGCGAGGCGCTGAAGATCCGCCTTGCGGCGCCACCGGTGGATGGCAAGGCCAATGCCTGCCTGATCGCGTTTCTCGCCGATCGGCTTGGCGTCGCCAAAAGCTCGATCAGCCTGGTGAGCGGCGACACGTCCCGTGCCAAGCGGGTGCGCGTCAGCGGCGTCGAGCCGTCGCTCGCAAGAGATCGCCTCGGCGGCTCTTAGCTCAGCGTGCCGTCGAAGGCCAGATGGCCATCGATCAGGGTATAGCGCACGCGGCCGGGCAGTTCGAAGCCGAGGAAAGGCGTGTTCTTGCCCTGGCTTCGGAGGTTTTCGCGCGTAACCCGAAACTCGGCAGCCGGATCGAAAACACAGATGTCGGCAGCGGCGCCAAGCGCCAGGCGGCCGGCCTTGACGCCGAGAATATGTGCCGGGTCGGAAGTGACGCGGGCCAGAGCGGTCACCAGCGGCAGATTCATTTCCTGCGCCCACTTGAGCGTCAGCGGCAGCAGCAGTTCGAGCCCCGTGGCGCCGACTTCGGCTTCCTCGAAAGGCATCTGCTTGGCATCGTCATCGACCGGCGTGTGATCCGAACACAGGGCGTTGATCGCGCCCGAGACAAGACCGGCACGCAAGGCATCGCGATCGCGCTGCGAGCGCAACGGCGGGTCGAGGCGGGCGTGGGCATCGAAGAAGCCGACATCCATCTCGCACAGATGCAGGTGGTGGATCGCCACATCGCAGGTCACCGCAATGCCGGCGGCGCGGGCGGCGACGATCATCTCAACGCCGGCAGCGGACGAAATCCGTGTCACATGCACCCGGGCGCCGGTCTCGCGGGCCAGGTGCAAGATGGTTGCCAGCGCGATGGTTTCCGCTGCCACCGGGATTCCGGCGAGGCCAAGGCGGGCAGCGACCTCGCCGTCATGGGCAACGCCCTTGCGGGCAAGGAAAGGGTCCTGCGCCTGCAACCAGACCGGGAAGTCGAAGGTGGCCGCGTACATCATGGCGCGCAGTAGCACCTGCGTGTCGACGATGGCGCGATTGGCCTGGCCGAAGGCGACGCAACCGGCTTCAGCCAACTCCGCCATTTCGGTCAGCGCCTTGCCTTCGAGTTGCAAGGTCAATGCACCCACCGGATGCACGTGGGCAAAGTCGGGCAGCCGCGCCCGATGGGTCAGCATTTCCACCAGTCCCGGCTCGTCCAGCACCGGATCGGTGTCCGGCGGGCAGGCCAGGCGCGTAACACCGCCGGCCGCGGCCGCCGCCATTTCGGATTCCAGCGTGGCCCGGTATTCAAAACCCGGCTCGCGCAGCCGTGCGGCAAGATCGACCAGTCCGGGACAGACGATGCAGCCGGTGGCATCGAGCACGCTGTTGGCTTCGAAGCCGGCCGGCGCGTGGCCAACGCCGACTATTCGCCCGGCGGCGATGAACAGGTCCAGAGCCTTGTCGGTCTTGCTCGCGGGGTCGATCAAGCGACCGTTGCGGATATGTATTTTCATGGCGTCAAAAACTCGTGAAGAAATCGTAGCGAGCGGGCCGCAGCGGGGTGCGGCCGGAGCGCAGCTACCGGAACGTATGTCGTTATACGTGAGGATAGCGAGCACCGCCCAATCCCCGATCCGGCGCGCGCAGTAGATTTATTCACTAGTTTCCGGCCAGCATGGCCATGACCGCCATGCGCACGGCGATGCCGAAAGTGACCTGCGGCAGGATCACGGCCTGGCCGCCATCGGCTACCGCCGAGTCGATTTCGACGCCGCGATTCATCGGTCCCGGATGCATCACGATGGCGTCGGGCTTGGCCAGCGCCAGCTTTTCCGGCGTCAGGCCGTAGGACTTGAAATACTCCTGGGTCGAGGGCAGCAGGGCGCCTTGCATGCGTTCATTCTGCAGCCGCAGCATCATGACCACATCGACGCCGCGCAGGCCTTCGCGCATGTCGTGGAACACCCTGACCCCTAGGCGTTCGATGCCGGTGGGCAGCAGGGTCTTGGGCGCAATGACGCGCACTTCGGGCACGCCGAGCGTGGTCAGTGCATGGATCTGGCTGCGTGCCACGCGCGAATGCAGCACGTCGCCGACGATGGCAATGGTGAGCTGGGTGAAATCCGTCTTGTAGTGACGGATGGTGTACATGTCGAGCAGGCCTTGCGTCGGATGCGCGTGGCGGCCGTCGCCGGCATTCACCACATGAATGTGGTCGCGCCCGGTGGCCGCCATATGCTGCGCGATCAGGAAGGGAGCGCCGCTCGAGGCATGGCGCACGACGAACATGTCGGCCTGCATTGCGGCGAGATTGTCGGCCGTGTCGAGCAGGGTTTCTCCCTTGTTGGCCGAGGAAGTGTTGATGTTGAGATTGATGACGTCGGCGGAAAGTCGCTTGGCGGCGATCTCGAAGGTGGTGCGGGTGCGCGTCGAGTTCTCGAAGAACAGGTTGAACACGCTCTTGCCGCGCAACAGCGGCACCTTCTTCACCTCGCGTTCGGCGACTTCGGAAAACGGCGCGGCGGCATCGAGAATGTGCGTCAGCACGTCACGCGGCAAGCCCTCGATGGTCAGCAGATGCTGCAGTTCGCCGTGGCTGTTGAGTTGCGGACTCTTTTGCATCCCGAATGTGCTCATTTCTTTATCAACCGGAAGGAAAGTCCACCGTCGTCGGCCCGCTCCAGCGCCAGTATCTGGGCGTCAGGCCAGCTCTGCGAGTGGGGACAAAAAGTCGGAGCAATGGGCAGTTCGCGGCCGCCACGGTCCGTCAGCACCGCAAGGTCGATCTTGGCCGGTCGGCCGTAATCGAACAGCTCGTTCATCGCGGCGCGGATGGTGCGGCCGGTGTGCAGCACATCATCGACAATGACGATGTGTGCGCCTTCGACATCGAAGGGGATATGCGAGGTCTTGGCATTGGCGTGCAGGCCGCGCTGGCTGTAGTCGTCACGATAGAAGGACACATTGATCGAGCCGGGCGGTATCTTGAGTCCAAGAGCAGCATGCAGCCGCTCGGCGACCCAGACGCCGCCGGTATGGATGCCGACCAGCGCCGTTGCGGCGGGATCGACGTGGCCTCGCATGGCGTCGGCGAGGGCGGTGCAGAGGGCTTCGGCGTCAGGCAGTTGCTTGGTTGCGGACATGAAGTTCAAACCAGCTTTGGAGAATAATGAGTGCGGCTTCGGCATCGACCTGTGTCTTGCGCTGCTGCCAGGATAGCCCGCGTTCGCGCAGATTCGCATCGGCTTCCGTCGAGCTGAAGCGCTCGTCGACGTCCTCGACCGGCAGGCGGAAACGGCCGCGCAACTGGTTGGCGAAGCGCTCGCAACGCGCGGTCATTTCGTGCGGGGTGCCGTCTTCATTCAAGGGGCGGCCGACCAGCAGGCGCACTGGCTGCCACTCCGCGATCAGCCCGGCAATGGCGGCGAAGCGGGCCTCGTTGGCCTCATTGTCGATAGTGGTCAGGGCGCGCGCCGAACCTAGCCGACCAGCGCCCAGTTGCATGCCGATGGCAACGCCGATGCGCTTCAGGCCGAAATCGAAGGCGAGCACGGAGCCGGACTCGTCAGGCATGACCGGCGACTTCGGAGAGGTTGGCGAAATCCACACCGAGCAGTTGCATCGCTGCCGGCAGGCGCTCTTCGGGCGGCACCGCAAAGATGATGCCCATGTCCGCCTCGACCGTCAGCCAGGCATTTTGTGACAGCTCCCATTCGAGCTGTCCGGCGGTCCACCCGGCATAGCCGAGGCTGACCAATACTTCGGCGGGCTCGCCGGTGCTGCCCATGGCTTGGAGAATGTCGCGCGAACTGGTCAGCGCTATGCTGCCACCGACATTGAGCGAGGATTGCCATTGCCCGGCCGGCCGGTGCAGCACGAAACCGCGATCGGTCTGTACCGGGCCGCCGAAATACACCGGCAGGTCGGCGAAGCGTGCCTCGGCCTGCTCGTCTTCGAGTGGAATGCTGACCCGATCGAACAGTCCGGCCAGACTCATGTCGATGGGGCGATTGATGATGATGCCGATGGCGCCGTCTGCGTTGTGTTCGCAGATGTAGGTCAGCGTGCGGGAAAAATTCGGGTCGACCATGGCGGGCATGGCGATCAGAAAGTGGTTGGCGAGACTGACGGTATCCATGAATGTGCCGACATTGTAATCTCTCAGTCCCTTCCCGAGAATCCCCGCCTCGATCATTGCCGATTCCATGTCCGCCGCCCTTGTCTGGTTCCGTCGCGATCTGCGCGCGCACGACCACGCCGCCCTGCATCACGCGCTGAAGACGCACCGGCGGGTGTATTGCGTCTTCGTCTTCGACACCACGATTCTCGATTCCCTGCCGCGCCGCGACCGACGCGTGGAGTTCATCCTGCGCGCCGTAGAGGAAGTCGCCGCCGCCCTGCGGGAGATGGGTGGCGCGCTGATCGTGCGCCATGGCGATCCGCTGCTCGAAATCCAGAATCTCGCCACGGAGCTGGGAGTAACGACGGTGTACGTCAATCGCGATTACGAGCCGGCAGCCATTGCCCGTGACGCGGAAGTCAAACGCCGTCTCGCCAGCGCCGACTTTGTCGATTTCAAGGATCAGGTTATTTTCGACCGCGCCGAGGTGATGACGCGCGGCGGAACACCCTTCTCGGTATTTACGCCCTACAAGAATGCCTGGCTGAAGAAGCTCGATGCGGCCAGCCTGCAACCTTGGCCGGTCGAGGAATACGAGGCCCATCTGGCGCCGCCGCACAGTGCCGAACCGCTGCCAACGCTGCAACAACTCGGCTTCGAAGCCGCCGATCCGGGCGAACTGCCCCTGCCCACCGGAATGAGTGGCGCGCAAGCCCTGTTCCGCGACTTCATCGAACGCATCGACAACTATGCCGCAACGCGCGACTTTCCCGCCATCAACGGAACCTCGCATCTTTCAGCACATCTGCGTTTCGGCACCATCTCGATTCGCCAACTCGCCGCCTATGCCCAGGCCCAGCCCGGCCGGGGTGCCGCAACCTGGCTCACGGAACTGATCTGGCGCGACTTCTACCACGCCATTCTCTGGCATCACCCGCGGGTGACCAGGCAGTGCTTCAAACCGGCCTGCGACGCCCTGCGCTGGGACGCCGCCCCCAACCTGTTCCAGGCCTGGTGCGCCGGTCGCACCGGCTATCCGCTGGTCGATGCCGCGATGAGACAGCTGACTGCCCGCGGCTACATGCACAATCGCCTGCGCATGATTACCGCATCGTTCCTGGCCAAGGATCTGGGACTGGACTGGCGGCAGGGCGAAGCGTGGTTCGCCGAAAAGCTGCTGGATTTCGATCTGGCCGCCAACAATGGCGGCTGGCAATGGGCAGCCTCCACCGGCTGCGACGCACAACCCTGGTTTCGCATCTTCAACCCGGTCACGCAATCGGAAAAGTTCGATCCGGAAGGCCGTTTCATCCGCCGCTACGTGCCGGAACTTTGCTCGGTCGCGGACCGGTTCATCCACGCGCCATGGACAATGAATGCCGCAGAGCAGGCCGCTTGCGGCGTTCGCATCGGGCATGACTATCCGGCGCCGGTGGTGGACCATGCCGCGGCGCGGGCGCGCACCTTGGCACGGTTCCAGGCTGTTCGCCAGTAGCAGAGCAAGGCGCCCGCCGGGAGCAAAGACAGCAGGATTAGAATCGACACCGAGTCTTTGATGATCTACCAAGTGGCCGACCATGCTTAACCCAAGAATCCTGCTTGCCAGAGCAATAGCCAAACTCGACGCGCTTTTCGGGCGGGGTCTGATTGTGTCCATCGGCGCAATTCTGCTCATCGCGCTGGCGATCAGCATTGCCGCCGTGGTGTTCATGAATTCAGCCGCGCCGAACACCATCACCATCACCAGCGGGCCAAATGGCAGCGTGTTCCAGAAAACCGCCGAGAGGTACAGGAAAATTCTGGCAAAGGAAGGCGTTACGCTGAAGATCCTTCCGTCGGAGGGCTCGGTGGACAACTTGAAGAAGCTGTCCAATCCCGAGCTTGCGGTCGATGTCGGGTTTGTACTGGGCGGCGAAGTCAGCGGCGTGGACCTTGAAAAGCTGGTTTCACTGGGTAGCATTTCCTACCAGCCGCTCATGGTTTTTTATCGCGGCGAAACCAAAACCCTGCTGTCCGATTTCAAGGGCCGGCGGCTGGACATTGGCCAAGAGGGTAGCGGCACGCGTTCCCTGGCACTGACGCTGCTCAAGGCCAATGGCATTGTGCCGAATGACGGCACCAGTCTCGCCAGCACTGCTGCCGGCGACCCGGTCCGGGAATTGCTCGAGGATCGCATCGATGCGATTTTCCTCATGGGCGATTCCACCTCCACGGACTCGATGCGCCAGTTGCTGCACACTCCGGATATCCATCTGTTCAGTTTTGTCCAGGCCGATGGCTATACCCGCCGCATCAACTACTTGAACAAGCTGGAACTGCCCAAAGGCGCGCTCGATTTCGGCAAGAACATCCCCGCCGAAAACTTGTATCTGATTGGTCCCACGGTGGAGATCATCGCCCGCAACAGCCTGCATCCGGCGCTCTCCGACCTGCTCCTCGAAGCCGCCCGGGAAGTGCACAGCACGCCGGGCATCTTCAAGAAGCGCGGCGAATTCCCGGCCCCGCTGGAGCACGAATTCCGCATCAGCCCCGACGCCAGCCGCTACTACGCATCGGGCAAGAGCTTTCTCTACCGTACCTTCCCCTTCTGGGTGGCGAGTCTTATCGCGCGAGCCCTCGCCGTAATCGTGCCGCTCGCACTATTGCTGATACCCGGGCTGAAGATCGCCCCAGCCATTTACCGCTGGCGGGTCGAGTCGCGTATTTACAAGTGGTACCGGGCATTGCTGGAACTCGAACGCGATGCGTTCAAGCCTTCGGTTGATGCGGCCAGGTGCGAGGATCTGCTGCGGCACCTGGACCACATCGAAAACACCGTAAGCAAAATAACCGTGCCGGCTTCTTTCGGCGACCTGTTCTATGTGCTGCGCGGACACATCGGTTTCGTCAGAGACAGCTTGCTTGCCAAACAGGCATCCTTGCTAGCCGCGACAGACTCGGCGCCAAACGATCCGGGTGCAAGATCCCCGGAGTAAGCCAACAGGCGGATAGCTTGGTGCTGGAAAACCTTGTGAAGCAAGGTTTTGGTGCGCTCGGCGGGGATCGAACCCACAACCCCTGGCTTCGGAGGCCAGTACTCTATCCATTGAGCTACGAGCGCACGAGGGGCCGAAGCATAACCCGTTCAGGTGCCGGCGTCCAATGCCGGGCGGGTGAATCCGCTATAATCGACGGCCTCGTTTGACTCTTCCCGGAAGGTTGCTCATGTTCCCGTTGAATATCCGTACCCTCGCGGCTGCCGGCGCGCTTGTTCTGTCCGTCAGCGTTTTTGCCATGGGCGGCCGGCCCAAGGACAACGAGGAGGCCGTTAACAGCCGCATTGCGCCGGTCGCCCGGGTCGAGCTTGCGGCTCCGTCTGCCGGTGCCGCAGCCGGTGACCGCAGCGGCGAGCAGATGTACAAGACGACCTGCATCGCCTGCCATGAAGCCGGCGTCGCCAATGCCCCCAAGTTCGGTGACAAGGCTGCATGGGCGCCGCGTCTCGCGCTGGGGCTCGATGGCCTGTTGAAGTCGGCAATTGCCGGCAAGAACGCCATGCCGCCCCGGGCGGGTTCTGATGCCAACGACACCGAACTGGCTCGCGCCATTGTCTATATGGCGAACAAGGCCGGCGCCAACTTCAAGGAACCAGCGGCCAAGTAATCAGCCGCGGCGAGACCTGCGAAGCAGGCAAAAGGGACCGCGAGCGGTCCCTTTTTTACGGCTTGCCGGCAAGCATGGCCCGCAACTGAGCCGCCCTGGCGCGCGCGGTACCGGCATCGGGCACCGTATTTCCTTGTTCCGAGGCTTTCTGCGCCGCCTCGCCCATTTCGGCGATGAAGCGCGAGGGCTCGCGCGGCATCCATTGCCGGCCCTGCTTGCGCTTTTCGCACCACGTCACCGTCAGGCTGGCCTGCGCGCGCGTGATGCCGACATACATCAGCCGGCGCTCCTCTTCGAGCTTGGCCGGTTCCAGCGAGTCGCGATGCGGCAGCAAGCCTTCCTCGACGCCAACCAGGAACACGTGGCGAAACTCGAGGCCTTTCGCCGCGTGCAGGGTAGCGAGTTGCACGGCATCCTGCCCCTCCTCGTTCTTGTCCAGCATCGACAGCAGCGCCACCGATTGCGCCAGTTCGAGCAGGGTCTTGCCTTCCTCCTCGCCCTTCCTGCCCAGCCACTCGACGAAGTCGCAGACGTTGGCCCATTTGCCTTCCGCCTCGCGCACCTCCAGCGATTCGAACAGCCAGCTCTCGTAGCCGATGGCCTTGATCAGGTCGTTCAGCACCTGGCCGGCCGGCTCCTTCGCCGCGCGCCCTTCGATGCGATTGATGAAGTCGCCGAATTCGCGCAGGGCGGTGCGCTGCTTGACGTTGAGTTCGGCATCCAGCCCCGGTGCAAAGATGCTGGCGAACAGGCTCTGATGCCGGCGCCCGGCAGCGCGCCCGAGCGCCTCGAGCGTGGTACCGCCGATGCCGCGCTTGGGCGTGGTCACAGCGCGGATGAAGGCCGGATCGTCGTCGGCGTTGACCAGCAGGCGCAGATAGCAGGTGATGTCCTTGATCTCGGCGCGGTCGAAGAAGGATTGCCCGCCCGAGATCACATAGGGAATGCGCTGCGCGCGCAACTGTTGCTCGATGGCGCGCGCCTGATGGTTGCCGCGATAGAGGATGGCGTAGTCGGAAAATTTGCTGCGCCGCTCGAAACGATGGGCGGACAGGCGCGAGCCGACCCACTCCGCTTCGTGATCGCCGTCGCGGCAGGTCTGAATATGGATCGCGTCGCCCTGTCCATGCTCCGACCACAACGTCTTTTCGAACAGCTTCGGGTTGTTGGCGATCAACGTGTTGGCGGCTTGCAGGATGCGTGAGGTGGAGCGGTAGTTCTGCTCCAGCTTGACCACCTTCAGGCCAGGGTAGTCGTCCTTCAGCAGGCGCAGGTTTTCGCTGTCGGCACCGCGCCAGGCGTAGATCGACTGATCGTCGTCACCCACAGCGGTGAAGGAATCGCGCCCCTGCGTCAGCAGTTGCAGCAGGCGATACTGGCCGCGGTTGGTGTCCTGATACTCGTCCACCAGCAAATGCCAGATGCGGCTGCGCCAGCGTTGCGCGATCTCCTCGTGCGCGGTGAAGAGCGTCACCGGCAGGCGGATCAGGTCATCGAAATCGACGGCCTGATAAGCGCGCAGGGTGCGTTCGTAATCGGCGTAGAGTTTCGCCGCGGCGGCCTCGATCGCGTCCGCCGCATCGTCCAGCGCCGCTGCCGGTTCGACCAGCATGTTCTTCCACAGCGAAATCCGCGATTGCAGGGCGCGCAGCCGGCCCTTGTCGATGTTGCCCGCGAGTTCCTGGAACAGTGCCGTGGTATCGGCCGCATCGAGAATCGAAAAGCGCGGCTTGAGGCCTACGGCAGCGGCTTCCTGGCGCACGATGCGCACGCCCAGGGCATGGAAGGTACTGACAATCAGACCATCGGCGCGGCCGCCGATCAGCTTGCCGACGCGCTCCTTCATCTCTTTCGCCGCCTTGTTGGTGAAGGTGATCGCGGCGATATGCGATGGCGCGATGCCGTACTCGTCGACGAGGTAGGCGATCTTGTGCGTGATGACGCGCGTCTTGCCCGAGCCGGCGCCGGCCAGCACCAGCAGCGGGCCGTCAAGGTGGCGCACGGCCTCGAGTTGCGCCGGATTCAGTTTGACCATGGGGTAAGCATTCGCGGCGCCGTATTGCCAGCGCCGACTTTCAGAATTCGGCGCGGCTTGCCGCGTTGATCGATGATTATTTGAGGGCGCCGAAGACCTTTTTCGCCAGATTGCCGGCCGCACCTGCTGGGTCCTTGCGGATCGCCTTTTCCTCCTCGGCAATCATCAGGTAGAGGCCGTCGAGCGTCTTCTGCGTCACGTAGTTCTCCAGATGGGCATCCTGCTCGCGCACCAGCCCGAATTTTGCGGCCTTGCCGGCGAACTGGTCGTACTTCTCCGCCAGCTTGACGCGCGCCATGGCATTGCGCACCACGGGCTTGAATTTCTCCGCCATCGGCCCGGATGTCGTGCGACGAAAATATTGCGTCGCCGAATCCTCGCCGCCGGACAGGATGCCCTTGGCGTCTTCCACCGACATCTGCTTGATCGAATTCACCAACAGGGCCTTGGCTTGCGGTACCGCCGCTTCGGCGGCACGATTCATGGTGGTGATCAGTTCATCCGCCTGCTTGCCCATGCCGAGTCCGCGCAGCAGACCCTCGACCTTCTGCGCACTTTCCGGCAACGGGATTTTCACTTTTGGATTGCCCAAAAAACCGTCCTGCCTGCCGAGCATTTCGACGGCCTTGCCGGCGCCCTGGGTCAGCGCTTCCTTGAGTCCACCGCTGGCGTCTTTGCCCGAAATATCTGCCAACGACAGTGCGCTGGCGGCCGTGGCCAGCAGCATTCCGGCAAGCAGGGTGAGGAACGAGCGCATGGCAGGGTCTCCTTTGGCAAGATGCGATTCTCGCACACCCCTGCCGACGCGGCGGTGTGCGAAGCGCGTCAGCCCTTGGCGCGCAGCTCGCGGCGCAGGATCTTGCCGACCGGCGTCTTCGGCAGATCGGCGCGAAACTCGATGTATTTCGGCCGCTTGTAGCCGGTCAGCTGTTCCTTGAGGAAGTCCTGCACGGCGCTCTCGGTGAGCGCCGGATCCTTCTTGACGATGAACAGCTTGACCACCTCGCCCGAATGTTCGTCGGGCACGCCGATCGCGGCGGCTTCCAGCACGCCGGGACAATTCATGACGACTTCCTCGACTTCGCTCGGATAGACGTTGAAGCCCGAGACCAGCACCATGTCCTTCTTGCGATCGACGATGCGCGTCGCACCCTCGGCATCCATGATGCCGATATCGCCGGACTTGAAGAAGCCGTCGGCGGTCATGACCTTCGCCGTTTCGTCGGCCCGGTTCCAGTACCCCGCCATCACCTGCGGCCCGCGAATGCAGATCTCGCCCGCCTCGCCGAGCGGCAGGTCCTTGCCGTCCTCGTCGCGGATGGCGATCTCGGTCGAGGACACGGGCAAGCCGATGGTGCCGGTAAATCCCTTGAGGGTGGCCACGTTGCAGGTAGCGACCGGCGAGGTTTCCGACAGGCCGTAGCCTTCGACAATCGCGCTGCCGGTCAGTGCCACCCATTTTTCCGCGACCGCGCGTTGCGTGGCCATGCCGCCGCCGAGGCTGATCTTCAGGCTGGAGAAATCCAGTTTGGCGAATTCCGGGTTATGCGCCAGCGCGTTGAACAGCGTGTTGAGGCAGGGAAAGACGTTGAACTTGAAGGTCGACAGCTCCTTGACGAAGCCGGGTATGTCGCGCGGATTGGGAATCAGCAGATTGCAGGAGCCGGTGCGCACGCCGATCATGTTGCAGACGGTCAGCGCGAAGATGTGATACAGGGGTAGCGCACAGACGAAGTTGATCTGGGTATCGCCGTGGGTATCCAGCGCGGGTTGCATCCACTCTTCCACCTGCAGCATGTTGGCGACGATGTTGCGATTGAGCAGGGTGGCGCCCTTCGACACGCCCGTGGTGCCGCCGGTGTATTGCAGAAAGGCGACGTCCTCCCGCGTCCGCGCCACCGGCTTGAGCGTCAGCGCACCGCCTTGCGCCACCGCCGCGTTGAAGCGCACGGAATTCGGCAGCGACCATTCGGGCACCATCTTCTTCACGCGACGCACGACGAAATTGACCAGCGTACCCTTGAGGCCGCCCAGCAGGTCGCCCATGCTGGCCACCACCACATGCTTCACCGGCGTGTTGGCGATGACCTTTTCCAGGGTCGTGGCGAAATTCTCGATGATGACGATCGCCTCGGCGCCGCTGTCCTTGAGCTGGTGTTCCAGCTCGCGCGGCGTGTACAGCGGATTGACGTTGACCACCACAAAGCCGGCGCGCAGCACCGCCGCGACGCAGACCGGGTACTGCATGATGTTCGGCATCATCAGCGCGACGCGACCGCCAGGAGCGATGTTGCGGCATTGCAGCCACGCCCCCAGATTGCGCGACAGCGTGTCGAGCTGGGCATAGGAAATCGACTTGCCCATGCAGAGGAAAGCGGTACGCGAAGCGTACTTTTTCATGGACTCTTCAAGCACCTGTGACACGGTTTCGTATTTGGCGGTGTCGATTTCCGCAGGCACGCCGGCGGGATAGTGCTTGAGCCACAACTTGTCCATTTCCAGTCTCCTCTATTTTCGTAGTGGTGAATATTACAGGTCAGGTCACTCCGGCGCCATGCGCCTGCAGGTCGGCGTGGTAGCTGGAGCGAACCAGCGGTGCCGACGCGGCGTGAGTGAAGCCCATCGCGGTGGCTTCACGCGCATACATGGCGAAGCTATCGGGATGCACGTAGCGCAACACCGGCAGATGATGAGTGGAGGGCGCGAGGTACTGGCCGATGGTCAGCATCTCGACGTCGTGTGCACGCAGATCGCGCAGGGTGGCGAGAATTTCCTCGTCGGTTTCGCCCAGACCGACCATCAGGCCGGACTTGGTGGGAATCGCCGGCTGGCGCGCCTTGAAGGCTTGCAGCAGCTGCAGCGAGTGGGCATAGTCGGCGCCCGGACGCGCCTGCTTGTAGAGGCGCGGCACGGTTTCCATGTTGTGATTGAAAACGTCCGGCGGGGTCGCCGCGAGTATCTCCAGCGCGATGTCGAGGCGGCCGCGAAAGTCGGGCACCAGCACTTCTATTTTCGTTCCCGGCGACAGCTCGCGGACTTTCGCGATGCAGTCGGCAAAGTGCTGCGCCCCGCCGTCGCGCAGGTCGTCGCGGTCGACGCTGGTGATCACCACGTACTTGAGCTTCATCGCCGCGATGGTGCGCGCGAGCTTTTCGGGTTCCTCGGCGTCCGGCGCCAGCGGCTTGCCGTGGCCGACGTCGCAGAAGGGGCAGCGCCGGGTGCACAGGTCGCCGAGGATCATGAACGTCGCCGTGCCGTTGCCGAAGCACTCGCCGATGTTGGGGCAGGTGGCTTCCTCGCACACCGTGTGCAGCTTGTGTTCGCGCAGGATCTGCTTGATCTCGCCGAAGCGGCCCGCGCTGTTGCCGGCCTTGACCCGGATCCAGTCGGGCTTTTTCAGCACGGTCGTTGCCGGCACGACCTTGATCGGGATGCGCGCCGTCTTCGCCTCGCCTTTTTGCTTCGTCGTCATTTCTGTTCGTCCAGTTGCCGGGCCAGATGCTGCGCAAGAGCGTCGCCCACCTTGACAGTATCCCACTCGCCGGCCAGGTCGCGCAGTTGCGTCACCGCCATGCCCTGGTAGCCGCAAGGGTTGATCGCCGCGTAGGGCGTCAGATCCATGTCGACATTGAGCGAAACGCCGTGATAGCTGCAGCCGTGCTTGATGCGCAGGCCGAGGGCGGCGATCTTGGCCTTGCCGACATAGACACCGGGGGCGCCGGCCAGGCGCGCGGCATTGACACCGTAGTCGGCCAGCAGATCGATCACCGCCTGCTCGATGCGATTCACCAGTTCGCGCACCTTGAGCCCGTTGCGCCGCAGGTCGAGCAGCAGGTAGGCCACGACCTGACCCGGCCCGTGGTAGGTAATCTGACCGCCGCGATCGATCTGCACCACGGGAATGCCGATGTCCTCGAGCAGGTGCTCCGGCTTGCCCGAAAGACCTTGCGTGAATACCGGAGGATGTTCGCACAGCCAGAGTTGATCCGGAGTGTCGTCACCGCGGGCGGCGGTGAACTCCTGCATCGCGGCGAAGGTCGCCGGGTAGTCGACGCGGCCCAGCCTGCTGATGATCACAGGACTACTTTCACCATCGGATGCGAAGTCAAATCACGATACAAGGCGTCGAGCTGTGCCTGCGAAACGGCGCGCACCGTGCAAGTCAGCGACAGATAGTTGCCGGCCTTGGAGGGGCGCATTTCCATCGACGCGGCATCGAAATCGGGCGCGTGCCGGATCACCACGGCGGCGATGGTCTGGGCAAAATCCGCCGCAGTCGGGCCCATGATTTTCAGCGGGAAATCGCAGGGGAATTCGAGCAGCGTCGGGCGGTTCATGCCGGTGTCCGCATCACCGTGGCCTTGAACTCCTGATACCAGGCATACATCTTCGCGAAGACCGGACCCGGCGTACCGCTGGCGCCGACTCCTGACCCAACGGCGCGACCATCAAGGGTGACGATGGGCAGCACTTCCTTGGTCGACGAACACATCCACAGCTCGTTGGCGTCACGGGTTTCCGCCTCGGTGATGTCGCGCACTTCATGCGGCAGCCCGTGTTGCACGGCGAGTTCGAGCACGACGTCGTAAGTAATGCCGGGCAGCATCAGATGGTTCTTGATCGGCGCCAGCAGCACGCCGTGCTTCACCACGAAGATGGAGGAGGCGGAACCTTCGGTGAGAAAGCCGTCGCGGAACAGCACCGTTTCCACGCAGCCGGCGGATACGGCGAGCTGGCGCAGCAGGCAGTTGGCCAGCAGCGAAGTGGTCTTCAGGTCGCAGCGCAGCCAGCGGATGTCGGCCGCGGATACGGCGCCGATGCCCTGCTCGCGCTGAGTGGCGGGCGGCGGGCTCATCGGCTCCGCCAGCAGCAGCACCGTCGGCTTGATCTCCGTGGGAAAGGCGTGATTGCGCACCGCCATTGGCCCGCGTGTCACCTGGATGTAGATCGACTGGTCTTCCCAATCGGCCTCGCCTGCCAGTTGCGTGACCAAGGCGATCCACTGTTCCGGTCGATGCGGATTGGCAAGCTGGATTCCGTTCAGACTTTTCTGCAGGCGCGCCAAATGCTGTTCGAGGCGGAAGGGCCGACGCGAATAAACCGGAATCACCTCATACACGCCGTCGCCAAACAGAAAACCGCGATCCATGACCGAGACGCGGGCTTGGTCCGCAGCCAGCCATTCGCCGTTGAGAAAGACCCGCGCCGTCATTGGAAGTACAGCCGGAGATCGTCCCACAGCCGGCCGAGGAATCCGGCCAGGGGAACCGCGCTCTGTGCCACGACGGGATACTCGCCCCAGGGCTGGCCCGCCACGGCCAGCTTGAGCGTGCCGACCACGGCGCCCGCCGCCACAGGTGCGATCAGGGGCTGCTGGCTGACCAGCTGCACCGACAGCTTGTCGGCCATGCCGCGCGGCACCGAAACCACGAAGTCTTCGGCAAACCCGGCGCCAACCAGGTTTTGCACGCCCTTGAACACCTTGAGCTGCGATATGGCCTGCCCCTTGTCGTAAAGCTTTACCGCATCGAATCCGGCAAAACCCCAGTTGAGCAGGTTCAGCGAATCGCGGGCACGGGCGTCTTCCGACGCGGTGCCGAGCACCACCGAGATCAGCCGCCGCGGTCCGCGTTTAGCGGTGGCAATCAGGCAGAAGCCGGCGGCATTGGAATGCCCGGTCTTGAGCCCGTCCACCGTCGCGTCGGCCCAGAGCAGCCGGTTGCGATTGTATTGGCGGATGCCGTTGTAGGTATATTCCTTGGTCGCATGCAGGGCGTGGGTTTCCGGGTGGTCGCGCATCAGCGCGGCGGCCAGCCGGGCCAAATCACGCGCGGTGGAATAATGGTTCGGGGCCGGCCCTTCGAAATAGCCGCTGGCATTGAGGAAGTGGGTGTCCTTCAAGCCCATGCGCTGCGCCGTGCGATTCATCATGCCGGCGAAGGCGTCCTCGCTGCCACCGATGGCCTCCGCCAGCGCCACCGAGGCGTCGTTGCCGGACTGGATCACCATGCCCTTGAACAGGTCGTCGACGGTTACGCCCTTATTCACGGGAACGAAACTACGCGAGCCCTGCGTCCGCCAGGCGCGTTCGGACACGGTCACCGCTTGTTGCGGCGACAACGTCTTCTGTGCCAGTGCGTCCGCCACCAGATAGGTGGTCATCACCTTGGTCAACGAGGCCGGTTCCAGTCGGGTGTCGGCCTCCTGCGCAGCCAGCACCTGGCCGGTCGCGTAGTCCATCAGGATCCAGGCCCGCGCACTCAGGCTCGGTACGGGCATCGGCTGCGCCCAGGTTGCGGCGACAGGTAGCAGCGCCAGAAAAAAAGCAAGGAATCGCATGAAGAAATCGTGGTTGAAAAGAAGGTGGATTATAGACGGCCCGATCCATGGCCTCTGCGCAGCTAGCGCTGCACGATGACCGGCGTCATGCCGAAGCTTTCGCGCAGGCGCCCGCCGGCGAGCTGCGCCGCGGCGGCATCCGGCCACGGTCCGAGCTGGACGCGAAACAGTTTGCCGGCAGACTGGACCACCAGCTTCCCGGCAAGATCGCCCAGTTCGCGCGCGAGATGCGCCCGCAGCGCCTCGGCGTTGTCGCGGTTGCCGAAGGCGCCCAGTTGCAGGAAGTGGCCGCGCGCGTCATGGACTTGGGGCAGGGGCGGCTCGGGCTCCGCCGCGGCCAGCGCGGCGATCGGGTCCTCGGCATCGGTGATGCGTGGCGATAGCCCCTGGGCCGGCGCCGCGGCGAGAGTCTGTCCCGGCAGCACGCTTTCCACCTCGACCACGGTGCTGCCCTCGCCGATGTAGCCGAGCTTCCAGGCCGCCGTCCAGGACAGGTCGATCAGCCGCCCGGCGTGAAACGGACCACGGTCGTTGACGCGCACCACCACCGATTTACCGTTGGCCGGATTGCTGACCCGGACATAGGACGGAATCGGCAGGGTCGGATGGGCCGCGGTCATGCCGTACATGTCATAGGGTTCGCCGCTCGAGGTCTTCTGCCCGTGAAACTTGCGGCCGTACCAGCTGCCGATGCCGCGCGCCTTGTAGGGCGTGATGTCGCGCAGCGGAACGTAATCGTGGCCGAGCACCGAATACGGATTGTTGGCAAAACGGTGCAGCGGCTCGACCTTCGGCACCGCATCCGGAATCGCCTCGATATCCTCGGGCGGCTTGTCGCCGGGACCGTCGTCCTTGTAAAAGCCGCCGCTGTACTTGATGGCGGGCGCCGGCTTCCTGGCTTCACTCCTGGGAGCCGGCGCTGGCGATACGGCGCCGGCGGGCGCTTCGCCACGATCCGCAACCGGGCGCGGCGCCTGCGTACCGCAGGCAGCGAGAACGGCGGACAGGAGCAGCAAAGAGGGACGACGCAAACAGCAAAACCAATTGGCCACAGAGGACACAGAGAGCACAGAGAAAGGCAAAACGAGCTTTTCCTCTGTGTGCTCTGTGTCCTCTGTGGCTAAAAGGGTTCTGCTGTTCACTTCTGCACCAGCATGCGATGGCCGTGAATCGACATCAGGATCCCGATGCCGACGAACAGGGTGACCAGGGCCGTACCGCCGTAGCTGATCAATGGCAGCGGCACACCGACCACCGGCAGGATGCCGGAGACCATGCCCATATTGACAAAGGCATAAGTGAAGAAAATCATGGTGACCGCGCCTGCCAGAAGGCGCGAAAACAGCGTGGGCGCATTGGCCGCGATCATCAGTCCGCGACCGATCAGCAAGGTATAGAGCGTGAGCAGCAGGAGATTGCCGAACAGGCCGAACTCCTCGGAGAACACGGCAAAGATGAAGTCGGTATGGCGCTCGGGGATGAATTCCAGTTGCGCCTGGGTGCCCATCCGCCAGCCCTTGCCGAAGATGCCGCCGGAACCGATGGCGATGGTGGACTGAATGATGTGGAAGCCCTTGCCCAGGGGATCACTTTCCGGATCGAACAGGGTGATGATGCGGCTCCGCTGATAATCGTGGAGCAGATTCCACGCCAGCGGTGCGGCGGCCAGTGCCGAGACGGCCATGCCGACCATGATCTTCCATGACAGCCCGGCAAAGAAGATCACGTAGAAACCCGCCGCCAGAACCAGAATCGCCGTGCCCAGGTCCGGCTGACGCGCGATGAGGACTATCGGCAGCAGCAGCAGCACGACAGCGATGCCATAGTCGCGCAGACGCGGCATGGCTTCGCGCTTCTGGAAAAACCAGGCGAGCAGGAGCGGCACGGCGATCTTCATCAGTTCCGAGGGCTGCGCACGCATGAAACCGAGATTGAGCCAGCGCCGGGCGCCCTTGGACACGTCGCCGAACACGGCGACGGCGATCAGCAGCAGGATGCCGACCAGATACACCGGCACGGCCATATGCATCAGGCGCTGCGGCGGAAGCTGGGCCAGGATTCGCATCACCACCAGGGCAGCGACAACATTGAGCAACTGCGCATTGAGTCGCTCGGGCGAGGCGCTGCCCATCACGCCGATGGCCAGCAGCAGCAGCATTCCGGCGATCAGCATCAGCGGCGGATCGATCGGTGCGATCAGACGCTGCACCAGGTTGCGCATCATGGCGAGACCCATTCCGCGGTTCATTCGTCGTCCTCCTCGACGGCGGCTTCATCGGCCGGCGCGGGCGCGTTGGGCCGCTTGCCGAGCAGATAATAGTCAAGCACCTGGCGTACGATCGGGGCCGCCGCCTGAGCGCCGAAGCCGCCGTTCTCCACCAGCACCGCCAAGGCAATTGTCGGCTTGTCGGCGGGAGCAAAGGCGATGAACAGGGCATGGTCGCGCAGTTCCTTCTTGACCCCGCCCGCCTTGTAGTCCGAGCCCTTGAGCGAATACACCTGGGCGGTGCCGGTCTTGCCCGCGGAGACATACTCGGCGCCGGCAAAGGCGCGCGCGCCGGTGCCCTCCTTATTCACGCCGACCATGGCGTTCCTGATCACCTCGATATGCTCCGGCTTGAGTCCCAGGTTGCGTGCCGGCTGCGGCTCGATCGGGGTCCGCTTGCCGGTCCTGGTATCGGTAATGAAATTCACCAGATGCGGTCGAAACAAGACGCCGTTGTTGGCCACGATCGCCGTCGCCTGCGCCAGTTGGATCGGCGTATAAGCGTTATAGCCCTGACCGATGCCGATCGAAATGGTTTCACCGGCATACCATTTCTGCTGCTCCGGCTTCTTGAAGTGCTTCCTCTTCCACTCCTGCGAGGGCAGCACGCCTTCCGATTCGCCATCGATATCGATGCCGGTGCGTTGCCCGAGTCCGAGTTGGCCCATGAAGCTGGAAATGTTGTCGATCCCCATGTCGTTGGCCAGCATGTAGTAGTAGGTGTCGCAGGACTGCACAATCGACTTGTACATATCCACCATGCCGTGGCCGCCCTTCTTGTCGTCGCGGAAGTTGTGGCCGCCGAAGCTGTAGAAGCCGGGATCGAAAATCAGTTGCTCCGGGCGGCGCTTGCCTATCGTCAGGGCGCCGAGTGCCATGAAGGGCTTGAACGTGGAACCCGGCGGGTAGGTGCCATTCAGGGCGCGATTGACCATTGGCTTGTCGGGAGATTCGTTGAGTTCCTTCCAGTTCTGCGTGTCAATCCCATCGACAAACAGGTTGGGATCGTAGTTGGGCATCGCGACCAGCGCCAGGATGCCGCCGGTGGCTGGCTCGATGGCGACCAGCGCGCCCTTGCGGTCGCCGAAGGCCTGCTCGGCGATGCGCTGCAACTCGGCATCGATGGTTAGCGTCAGATTGTTGCCGGCCAAGGGCGCGGTGCGCGACAGGGTGCGCACCGCGCGGCCGCCGGCATCGACTTCGACCTGCTCGAAGCCGGTATTGCCGTGCAGATCGAACTCATAGTGCTGCTCGAGTCCGGTCTTGCCGAAGTGCTCGGTGCCGCGATAGTTCGCCTCCTGTTCCTTTTCCTCGATCTTTTCCAGATCGCGGTCGGTGACGCGGCCGATATAGCCCAGCAGGTGCGAGGCGAAGGCGCCGCCCGGATATTGGCGAAACAGGCGCGCCTTGATATCGACGCCGGGAAAGCGATAGCGATGGGCGATGAACTTCGCCACCTCCTCGTCCGTCAGCCGGGTTCTGATCGGTAGCGACTCGAAATTGCGGCTTTCTTCCAACAGCTTTTTGAAGCGCTTGCGGTCCTTGACCTGGATATCGATGATTCCGGCCAGACCATCGATGATCTGTTCCAGGTCGCTGGTCTTGGAGGGCGTGATTTCCAGCGTGTAGGCCGAGTAGTTGCGTGCCAGCACCACGCCATTGCGGTCAAGAATCAGACCCCGGTTGGGCACGATGGGCACCAGCGAAATGCGGTTGTCCTCGGCACGGGTCTGGTAGTAGTCGTGCTGGATGATCTGCAACCAGACGAAGCGGACGAACAACAAGGTGAAGCAGAACAGCACGAAGCCGCCCGCCACGGCCAGCCGCGACCGAAAGCGCTCGAGTTCCTCCTGGGGGTTCTTGAATTCCATTTAAGATTGAAACCTCAGGCAGCCACAGAGGACACAGAGTTCACAGAGGAAGAACAACGAAATGCCGCAGGTCTGCCGGCACCTTCCAATCGAGGGCGCAATTGTTGCGAAGCCTTGCCATCTCTGTGTCCTCTGTGATCTCTGTGGCTGGATTTGTGTTTTTCGGATTCAAATCGGACGATGGACGTCTTTGTCTTCCGGACGGAACTGGGGAATCAGGAGCAGATAGGTCACCGGATGCCAGAGCAGCGCAGCGGTGAAGCTGGAAAGAAACCACAGCACGCCCGGAAACTCGGCACCACTCAGCATGCGCGTTGCCATCATGACCAGTTGCATGCCGAGAAACAGGGGCAGCAACTGCAGCGCCTGCTGCGAGAGGGGGAACCAGAGCACCCGACGCGACAACCCGGCAGCGGCGAAAGCCAGCAGCACGTAGGCGAGGGCGTGCTGCCCCATTAGGCTGGCATCGGCCACGTCCATCGCCAGCCCGAGTACGAAGGCGGCGGCCATGCCGACTTTCAAGGGTTGATGAACGCACCAGAAGGCCAACACCAGCGCCACCCAGTCAGGAATGCCCGGCAGCCGCCCGAACGGAATCAGGTTCAGCAACAAGGCGAGAAACAGGGTCAGCACGATGAACCAGTTTCTGACCGGCAGCAGAATGCGGCGCGAGGCATGAGTCGGCTGCATCTAGTGCGCTTTCTTCTTTACCCGCTTGCCGCGAGCGGGCTGTTCCGCGATTGACGGCATGTCGTCCGGTTGCGGCGGCAAGGCGATGCGACCGCCCAGTACCAGGGCCAGCCCGTGGCGCTCGACACCCGCCAGCGGCGCGCAGGTAATGCGGGCAAACGAGTAGGCGCTGTCGCGATCGATCTTGACCACCTTGGCCACCGGCAGGCCAGGCAGATAGACGCCGTCCAGTCCCGAAGTCACCAGGATGTCACCGACCTGCACCTCGGCGTTCGCCGCGAGGAAGCGCAGCTCCATCATGCCCGCTCCGGCACCGGCGAGAATGGCGCGCAAGCCGTTTCTCTGCACCTCTACCGGTATCGCCTGGTCCTTGTCGGTCAGCAACAACACCTCTGCGGTGAGCGGAAACACCCGCACCACCTGGCCGATGATGCCGACGTCGTCCACCACCGCCTGGCCGGCGCTGATGCCGTGCTGAATGCCTTTGTCGATAATCACCCGGCGCGAGAAAGGGTCGCGCGCCGCATAGAGAATCTCGGCGATGCGACCTTCGACCGGCAGCCGCGCGCGCATGTCGAGTAAGGCTCGCAGCCGCACATTTTCCTGTTCGAGGTGCTGCTGGCGCAGCAACAGGTTGGCGGTGCCGAGCTGACGGCGGCGCAGTTCCTCGTTTTCTTTCAAGAGAGTGGATTGCCGCGCCAGATAGCCGCCGACGTCGCCGGCGGCATCGATCGGCATCCAGGTGATGCGCTGCAAGGGCCAAGCCACGGTGGCTACGCCTAAGCGCGCCCATTCCAGCGTATGAAAGCGCAGATCGGCCACCAGCAGGATCAGGGAAAGCGAGACGAAGAAGGCCAGCCGCACCAGCGGCGCCGGACCCCGTTTGAAGAAGGGTGGCGGAGCATGACCAACAACGGACATCAAGGCAGGTGTGCTCTCAAGAAAGATGGAAACCCGGTGGAGCCCCATGATCAGCGGCCACGGGGCATGCTTGCAAACTACACGGGGCGAGCCTTACTCGTTGGCGAAAATACTGCCAAGTTTGTCCATCTTTTCAAGCGCCATACCGGAACCGCGCACGACGCAGGTCAGCGGATCGTCGGCCACAATCACCGGCAAGCCGGTTTCTTCGGTCAGCAAACGATCCATGTCGTGCAGCAGCGCACCGCCACCGGTCAGCACCAGACCGCGCTCGGCAATGTCGGCGCCAAGCTCGGGCGGGGTTTTTTCCAGCGCGTCCTTGACCGCCTTGACCACTTGATTGAGGGGCTCGGAAAGCGCTTCGAGCACCTCGTTGGAGGAGATGGTGAACTTGCGCGGAATGCCCTCGGCGCGGTTGATGCCGGAGACTTCCATCTCGCGCACTTCAGCTCCCGGAAATGCGGAACCGATCTGCTTCTTGATGTTTTCCGCGCTGTTGTCGCCGATCTGCATGCCGTAGTTGCGGCTGATGTAGGAGATGATCGCCTCGTCGAACTTGTCGCCGCCGACGCGAACCGAGTTTGCATAGACCATGCCGCCGAGCGAAATCACACCCACTTCGGTGGTGCCGCCGCCGATATCCACCACCATCGAGCCGGTCGGATCGGATACCGGCAGGCCGGCGCCAATCGCAGCGGCCATCGGCTCCTCGATCAGATACACCTGCGAAGCGCCGGCGCCCAGCGCCGACTCGCGAATGGCGCGGCGCTCCACCTGGGTCGAGCCCGAAGGTACGCAGATGATGATGCGCGGGGACGGCGAGAACAGGCGCGACTCATGCACCCGCTTGATGAACTGCTTGAGCATTTGCTCGGTGACCGTGAAATCGGCGATCACACCGTCTTTCAACGGGCGAATGACCTGGATTTCCTTGGGATTGCGCCCGATCATGGTCTTGGCCTCGCGGCCGACCGCCTGAATGGTTTTCTTGGCGTTGGGACCGCCTTCGGTACGAATGGCGACGACCGACGGTTCATCGAGTACCACACCCTTGCCGCGCACGTAAATCAGCGTGTTGGCGGTACCGAGGTCAATGGCAAGATCGTTGGAAAAATAGGAGCGGAGAAAGCCGAACATCGTGGTCCCAGTGTTGAAGCCGGCCCAGAGAGGGCTGGGGCAAAAAAGTTCGCTTATGATACTCTATCGCGCCGGTCAAATTAAGCACCGATCAGGCCTTGTTTCACGCCGGTCCACCATCACTAACCCCCTCTTGTCATCATGTCCCTGAACCTGGAAGACGTCGCCCGCATCGCCCGGCTGGCGCGCATCGAACTTTCCGCCGCGGAGCGAGAAACCACGCGCGACCAGCTGAATGGCATCCTCGGCTTTATCGAGCAATTGCAAGCGGTTGATACCGCAGGCATTGAGCCGATGGCTCATGCCGTCGATGTGGTCCAGCGTCTGCGCCCGGATACGGTCACCGAAACCGATCGCCGCGCCGATTTCCAGGCGCTTGCGCCGGAAACCGAGGCGGGACTCTATCTCGTGCCGAGGGTCGTCGAGTGAGCGACCTGATCAATTCATCGCTCCGCGAGCTCTCCGCCGCGCTGGCGGCCAAGAAGGTTTCCGACGTCGAACTGGCCACACTGTTCCTCGACCGCGTCGAGAAGTTCAATCCCGCGCTCAATGCATTCATCACCCTCGACCATGAAAAGACCTTGGCCCAGGCCCGGGCCGCCGACGAGCGGCTGAAAGTTCCCAAAGGGACGCAGAGCGCTGGCGCTGGCGACCCGGCGATCTCGCCGCTGTGCGGCATCCCCCTGGCGCACAAGGACATCTTCTGCACCAAGGGCTGGCGCACGACTTGCGGCTCGAAAATCCTCGCTAACTTTGTTTCGCCCTACGACGCCAACGTCGTCGAGAAGCTCGCCGCCGCGGGCATGGTGACGCTGGGCAAGCTCAATATGGACGAGTTCGCCATGGGCTCGTCGAACGAAACCTCGTATTTCGGGCCGGTAAAGAATCCGTGGGATGTTTCATGCGTGCCCGGCGGGTCCTCGGGTGGGTCGGCGGCAGCCATCGCGGCACGGCTCACACCGGCCGCCACGGGTACCGACACCGGAGGCTCGATCCGCCAGCCGGCCGCCCTGTGCGGTCTCACCGGCCTCAAGCCGACCTATGGCGTGGTGTCGCGCTACGGCATGATCGCCTTCGCCTCCAGTCTCGATCAGGGCGGGCCGATGGCGAAGAGCGCGGAGGACTGCGCGCTGCTGCTGAGTGCGATGGCCGGCTTCGATGCCCGCGATTCCACTTCGCTGGAGCGCCCCCCGGAGGATTACAGCCGCGATCTGGACCAGCCGCTGACCGGTCTCAGGATCGGCTTGCCGCAGGAATTTTTCGGCGCAGGCATGGATGCCGACGTGCGCGCCGCGGTCGAAACCGCGCTGGCCGAGTACCGCAAGCTGGGCGCCACCACGGTGGAAGTGCGTCTGCCCAACTCCGGTCTCTCGGTGCCGGCCTATTACGTCATCGCGCCGGCCGAGGCCAGCTCCAACCTGTCGCGTTTCGATGGCGTGCGCTACGGCCACCGCGCGCCGGAGTATGCCGACCTGGCGGAGATGTACTCGCGCACCCGCGCGCAGGGCTTCGGCGCCGAAGTGAAGCGGCGCATCCTGATCGGCGCCTACGTGCTGTCGCACGGCTACTACGATGCCTATTACCTCCAGGCGCAGAAGATCCGCCGTCTCATCGCCGCCGACTTTGTTGCGGCGTTCAAGGAATGCGACGTCATCATGGGGCCCACCTCGCCCTCGGTGGCGTTCGCCTTCGGCGCCAAAAGCGCCGACCCGGTGCAGATGTATTTGTCGGACATCTACACCATCTCCACCAACCTCGCCGGCCTGCCGGGAATGTCGCTGCCCTGCGGCTTCGGCAACAATGACATGCCGGTGGGATTGCAGATCATCGGCAACTGGTTCGGCGAGGCGAAGATGCTCAACGTCGCGCACCAGTATCAGAAAGCCACCGACTGGCACACGCGGATGCCGGGAGGTGTGAAATGAATTGGGAGGTCGTCATCGGGCTCGAAACCCACGCCCAGCTCAGAACGAAGTCGAAGATTTTTTCGGGCAGCAGCATCGCCTTCGGCGCCGAGCCGAATGTGCAGGCGAGCGCGGTGGACATCGCGCTGCCCGGTGTCCTGCCGGTGCTGAATCGCGAGGCCGTGGTCTGCGCCATCAAGTTCGGCCTCGCCGTCGGAGCGCAGATCGCGCCGCGTTCGATCTTCGCGCGCAAGAACTATTTCTACCCCGATCTGCCCAAGGGCTACCAGATCAGCCAGTTCGAAATCCCCGTGGTTTTGGGCGGTGGCCTGACCATAAGAGTCGGCGCTGGCGACACGGCGACGGAAAAGTTCGTGCATCTGACACGAGCACATCTCGAAGAGGATGCCGGCAAGTCGCTGCACGAGGATTTCCATGGCCGCACCGGGATCGACCTGAATCGCGCCGGCACGCCGCTGCTGGAAATTGTCACCGAGCCGGAAATGCGCTCGTCCGCCGAGGCGGTCGCCTATGCCAAGGCGCTGCATGCCCTGGTGCAATGGATCGGCATCTGCGACGGCAACATGCAGGAAGGGTCTTTCCGCTGCGATGCCAACGTTTCGGTACGACCGCTGGGTCAGAAGGAATTCGGCACCCGGCGCGAAATCAAGAACCTCAATTCCTTCCGCTTCATGCAGCAGGCGATCGACTTCGAGGTGCAGTGGCAGATCAACGAGATCGAGGAAGGTCGCGCCATCCATCAGGCCACCGTGCTGTTCGATCCCGACAGCGGCGAAACCCGCTCGATGCGCAGCAAGGAAGACGCCCACGATTACCGCTATTTCCCCGATCCCGATCTGTTGCCGCTGGAAATCACGGCGGACTGGATCGCGCAGGTGAAATCCGGTCTGCCGGAACTGCCGCAGGCCATGAAAGCCCGTTTCGAGGCGGATTACGGCTTGTCGCCCTACGACGCGGCGATACTTACCGGCTCGCGCGGTATGGCCGAATACTTCACAGCAGCCGTCGACGTCTGCAACCAGCCGAAACTTGTCGCCAATTGGGTTATCAACGAAGTGCGCCGCTCTATGTCCGAGGGTGCCAGCGACCAGGAAGGCGAGCCGCTAGCTAGTGAGGTTCGCGATGGACTACCCGGCCGCGACGTCATTCGCATTCCCGCCGGAAAACTGGCTAAGTTGATCAGTAGAATCACTGACGCAACCATCTCGAATGCTGGGGCCAAGAAAGTGTTCATTGAATTGTGGACAGGTCCGGATCAGGAAGTTGATGAAGTTATCGAGCGAATGGGCCTGAAGCAGATCACCGATACCGGAGCGATCGAAGCGCTGGTGGATGAAGTGCTTGCAGCCAATCAAAAGTCGGTCGAGGAATACCGCGCCGGCAAGGAAAAGGCGTTCAACGCGCTCGTCGGACAGGCAATGAAGGCCACCCGTGGCAAGGCCAACCCGCAGCAGGTCACCGACCTGCTGAAGAAAAAACTCGGCGCCTGATTACTTCTTCGCGGCGGGTTTGGCTACCGCCGCCGCCGGTACGGGCGCCGCTGCCGGTGCGGGCGCGGGTGCCGGCGCCGCTGCGGCAGCAGGTGCATCAGCAGGCGCGGCTTCCATCGACTTCTTGCCCGTCAGCTCCAGATAGCGTTTCTTCTCCTCTGCAAAGCGGCTGCGGACTTCTTCCATTTCCTTGGCCTTGGCTTCCACCTCTGCCTGTTGCGCCTTGATCTCTTTTTCGTTGTCGCGGACATCGGCCTTGACCTGCTGAGGTAGCGCCTTGCCCTTGTAGAACTCCTTGTCGCCCTCAAGCTTCTTCTTCTTCTTGTTGGCTTCCTCCAGCCGTTGCTGGGCCTGCTTCATGTTCTTGTCAACCTCGGCCAGGGCACGATCCCGCGCGGTATTGATATCCTTTTCACTGGAATAGGTTGCCATCAAGGCCAGCGTGCGGCGGCGTTCCTCACCCGCCTTCTTCCTTGCTTCTTCCTTCTTTGCAGCCTCAGCCTCGCGGCGCGCCTGCTGCTCTGCGGTCAGCGGAGCCTCGACATTCTTGGCGACGAAGCCGCGACTGTCGCGCTCTTCATAAGCCCGGCCCTGGCATTCCGGCGGCATGAAATCACCGCACACCTTGGTCCCCTTGGCATCATTGCAACAATAAATGCGTGTCTGGGCAGCGGCACCCTGGGCAAGCACGGCGGAAGAAACAAACAGCAGGGCGGAAATCAGGCGCATGGGGAGTCTCCCTGGAAGGTCATAGGCATCATTCGATGCCGTAACGAGCACGATAAGCGCGCACGGCGGCGAGCTTGCTTTCAAGTTCCGGTTGGCCGGAAAGATAATCGATCAGATCGGTCAAATTGGCGATGCTGATCACCGGAATACCGTAATTCCGTTCAACTTCCTGCACTGCCGAGAGCTCGCCCTGACCTCGTTCCTGACGATCGAGCGCAATCAGCACCGCAACAGGCGTCGCCCCGGCATTACGGATCAATTCCACCGATTCGCGTACCGACGTGCCCGCCGAAATCACGTCATCGATGATCAGGACACGGCCCTCGAGCGGCGCGCCTACCAGCGTACCGCCTTCGCCATGATCCTTGGCCTCCTTGCGGTTGTAAGCGTAAGGGGCGTTGCGCCCAAGGCCCGCCAGCGCCATGGCCGCGCCGGCGGCGAGCGGGATACCCTTGTAGGCCGGCCCGAACAGTACGTCAAACTCGACCCCCGCCGCCAGAATGCGGCGCGCGTAGAAATCGCTGAGGCGCGACAGCGACGCGCCGTCGCTGAACAGGCCCGCATTGAAGAAATACGGACTCATGCGTCCCGCTTTGGTCTTGAATTCGCCAAAGCGCAACACGCCCAGTTCGCAGGCGAAGGCGATAAACTCGCGGCTCAGCTCGCTGCTGACGGCGCTGTTGACGGTAAAGGCGACGTTCGCATTCATCCAAGGCATTCTACATGCTCAAGCACAAGCTCCGAATACTCAGTCTGAATCTCAATGGTATCCGTTCCGCCGCCGGCAAGGGGTTTTTCGAGTGGCTGGCGACCCAGCAGGCCGACATCGTCTGCGTCCAGGAACTCAAGGCGCAACTCGCCGACGTGACCCCCGCGTTGCGCGAGCCGGCGGGTTTCACCGGCTGCTTTCATGCCGCGGAAAAAAGGGGATACAGCGGGGTCGGCATCTATTCCCGGCAGGCCCCCGACCGCATCGTCGAAGGTTTCGGCAACGCCGAGTTCGATGCCGAAGGCCGCTACCTGCAGGCCGATTTCGGCAAACTCTCGGTCGTCTCGCTGTACCTGCCTTCCGGTTCCAGCTCCGACGAGCGCCAGCAGGCCAAATTCCGCTTTCTTGACCAGTTCCGGCCTCAACTCGAACGCCTGGCGCACGAAGCCCGGCGCGACGGGCGTGAAATCCTGCTGTGCGGCGACTGGAACATCGCGCACCGGCCAATCGACCTCAAGAACTGGAAAGCCAACCAGAAGAACTCCGGCTTTCTGCCCGAGGAGCGAGCCTGGCTGTCTGCCGTCTTCGGTGATCTGGGCTGGGTGGATGTCCATCGCCGGCTCTTGCCGGAGGCGACCGGGGAGGCCTACACTTGGTGGTCGAACCGGGGCCAGGCGTGGGCCAAGAACGTCGGCTGGCGCATCGATTACCAGATTGCCACTCCGGGCCTCGCGGCGGCAGCGCATCATGTGGCCGTCTACAAGGATCAGCGCTTTTCCGATCATGCGCCGCTGACGGTTGATTACCATCTGCCTCCCGTATGACATAAGTCATTGCAGCACGGCAATAAAATCGGTAGCCTTCAAGCTGTAGTTATTCAATTCAGGAGAAAACCATGAGCGACGTAAGCGATGTCACCAAAGAAAAACTGATTGCCGACGTAAAGCTGGTGATCGCCGATACCGAAGAACTGCTACGCGCCACAGCCGGCCAGACGGGCGAGAAGATCGCCGAGATCCGTGCCAAAACCCAGGACCGTCTCGCTGCCGCCAAGATCAAGATGGCCGAAGCCGAGGCCGCCTTGGTGGACAAGGCGAAGCAGGTCGGCCGCGTTGCCGACGACTACGTGCATGACAATCCCTGGCGTTCGGTCGGCGTCGCCGCCGGCTTCGGCTTCATCGTCGGTCTGCTGATCGGCCGTCGCTGAGCGCGGCGATGGGTGACGAGACGGGCAGGGCGTCGGGCCAACGCGGTTTGTTCGCGTCGACCAAGGGCTTGCTCGGTACCGGTGTCACCCTGCTCCAGAATCGCCTCGAACTCCTCGGCGTCGAACTCGCCGAGGAGCGGGTGCGGCTTGTCTCGCTACTTGCCTACGGCGGAGCAGCTTTTCTCTGCATCGCTGCCGGCCTGATTTTCCTCGCCATCTTTCTCACCGTGTTGCTATGGGATAGCAACCGGCTGCTGGCACTGGGCGTTTTCTCGGTGCTTTTCCTCGGCGCCGGCGTCGCCAGCCTGATTCTGGCGAGGAACCTGGCGCGCTCGGGGTCAAAGCTGTTTTCTGCCAGCCTGGCCGAACTGCGCAAGGATCGTGATGCGCTGTCGACCGGCGACACCACAAGGTCACAGTGAACTCCACAGCCCTTGAACTCGCGCTAAAAAAACAGCGGCTCCTGATCGCCAGCGAGAGCTTGCGCGCCGAGTTCGGTGGTTACGCAGCGGGACTGGCGCCGGCCTTCACCACGGCCGACTACGCAGTCGAGGGTGCCCGGTGGCTACGCCGCAACCCGCTGATTGCCGTTGCGGCAGGTGTCGCACTGGCCGTCGCTCGGCCGAAACGCGCATTGCGCTGGGTGCGTCGTGGCTTTCTGGGTTGGCAAGCGTGGCGCCAGTTGCGTAATTTCCTGGAGCGCCGCCACCCCGGCTTGATTCCGCAACGGCGAGCGCCGGGCGACCGTTCAGCCCGCCGCTCCGCGGACTCTTGACGAGATAGCTGTTGTTCAGCACCGGCGAGGCTTGACGACAAAAGAGCCGCTGACCTTGTGGGATCAACGGCTCTTAGGAAATTGGTGGTGATGAGTGGACTTGAACCACCGACCCCCGGATTATGAATCCGATGCTCTAACCGACTGAGCTACATCACCGTGCAAAGGGGCGGAATTATCCTCGTCGTACGCTTGCCTTGTCAAGGTAAGCGCCGGTAGGCGACAATTGGGGCATGGACTTCGATATCGTGATTGTGGGGGGTGGCCTGGCGGGATTGGCCCTGGCGGCGGCGTTGCGCCGCTCGACTTTGTCGGTGGCCTTGATCGAAGGGGCGCTGCCTGTTTTACCCAAAGGGTTGGATTCGCGTATTTACGCGATCAGCCCGGCCAATGCACGCTTTCTTGATGCTGTAGGCGTCTGGCGCCATCTCGATGCGGCGCGCAGGGAGCCGGTACGGGCCATGGAGATCCACGGTGACGCCGGCGGCCGGCTGGACCTCACCGCCTATGGCAGCGGAGTCTCGGAACTGGCCTGGATCCTCGAATCGTCACTGATGCAGCGCGAGCTGTGGGAGACGGTCAAGCGTCAGGGCAATCTCAACCTGCTCTGCCCGGCGCGCCCGAAAACGCTGGCGCTGGGTCCTGATGCTGCGCAACTGACGCTGGACGATGGCCGCAGACTTTCCGCGCGACTGGTCGTCGCCGCAGATGGTGCTGATTCCTGGACCCGCGCTGCGGCCGGCATCGATGTGCGCTTTGACCCTTACGACCAATTGGGCGTGGTGGCCAACTTCGCGACGGAGCAGCCGCATCGCGGCACCGCCTTTCAGTGGTTCCGTCACGACGGGGTACTGGCCTGGTTGCCGCTGCCAGGCAATCGCATCTCGATGGTTTGGTCCACCGGGGAAGAACATGGGCGCGAGCTGCTGGCGCTTGATCACGCTGCGCTATGCGCGCGCGTTGCCGAGGCGGGCAGCCTGCGACTGGGGGCGCTGGAACTGATTACAGCGCCTGCCGGTTTTCCGCTGCGCCTGATGCGTGCGCCGCGCACCGTGGCGCCGCGACTGGCGCTGATCGGTGATGCCGCGCATACCATCCATCCGCTCTCCGGTCACGGCATCAATCTGGGATTCCAGGACGCGCAAGTTCTGGCGGGCGTCCTGTGCGACAAACCCGGTCACGTGGATTGCGGCGATCTGGGGTTGCTGCGCAGCTACGAGAGGGCGCGCAAGGAAGAAGTGGTGACTTTGCAGACGGTGACTGATAGTCTGCACGACCTTTTCCGCCCCTCGGATGGCCCCTTGACCAGTCTGCGCAATCTCGGATTGAACCTCACCAACGCTTTGCCGGTCGTAAAGGACTTGCTGGTCCGCTACGCACTGGCGTCCTGAAATCCCTGGAGAATCCATGAAACTACCCCTGCTTGCAGCCGCTCTGGCCTGTGTATCCCTCGTCGCGGTTGCCAACGAGGCCGATGTGAAAAAAGCCGTCGAGGCCAAACTTGGCAAGGTCGAAAAGATCGTCAGGGCACCCATGGCCGGCATTTGGGAAGTTACGGTGGATGGCCAGGTTTTGTACGCCGATGACAAGGGCACTTACGTGTTATTTGGCAGTCTGCTGGAGACGAAGACGGGCAAGAACATCACGGCGGAACGCCAGTTCAACGCCCTGCCGCTCGATCTGGCCCTGAAGCAGGTACGCGGGTCCGGCAAGAACATCCTGGTGACCTTCGAAGACCCGAATTGCGGTTATTGCAAGAAGCTGGCGAAAGATATCCTGACATTGAAGGATGTGACCGTCTACACCTTCCTTTTGCCGGTGCTAGGCGATGATTCCTACGAAAAGTCAAAGGCAATCTGGTGCGCGCCGGACAAGGCCAAAGTGTGGGCTGAGTGGATGAGCTACGGTAAGGCGCTGCCTGCCGTACCCGCCAAGTGCGATACCACGGGACTGGACAAGTCTGCACAGCTTGGCGCGAGATTGCGCATCAACGGCACGCCCACGATCTATTTCGCCAACGGCGAACGTGTCCCGGGCTATATTCCGGCCCCGGAAATCGAGAAGCGCTTCAACGCAACGGGCGGTTAAACAACGGCTCAGGCCGCCACAGCCTCATTCGGCAGCCACACCGTAAACACCGAGCCGCCGGTCGACGGGCAGGCCACATCAATGCGGCCGCCATAGCGCTGCACCAGGCCGAGGCTGACCCACAGACCCAGACCGGTGCCGTCGCTGGTCTTGGTGGTGAAGAAGGGGTCGAACAGTCGTTCGCGGTCTTGCGGCGCAATGCCGGGGCCGCTGTCGCCGACGGCGACAAAGCCGCCCTTGATGCCCCCTTCGTCGCGATCGCCGCTGGCCAGCAGCAGCGTGCCGCCCTCGGGCATGGCCTGCAGGGCATTCACGATCAGATTGATCAGCACCTGCTGCAGCTCGTTGCGATTCACTGTCACCGGCCGGCTGGCGTGCATTTCCTGCATTACGGCAACGCTGGTCTTCTTCATCTGGTGCGCCACCAGAACAAGGCTGTCCTGCACCACCTGGTCGAGGCGTACCGGTTCCAGATAGCCCGCATATTCTGCCGGTCGCGCGAACTGCAGGAGCTTGGTCACGATCAGACGGATACGAAACACCTGATCCTGGATCAAACGAATCTCCGGCATCGCCGGCGCGGCCGCGTCGCCCAGGGTTTCGCGCAACACATCGAGATTGCCCTGGATCACCGCCACCGGATTGTTGATTTCATGCGCCACGCCGGCGGCAAGCTGGCCGATCGCGGCGAGCTTTTCCGACATCACCAGGCGCTGCTGCGCCGAGCGTAGCGTCTGGTTGGCGGCAGCCAATTCCTGTGTACGCTCGGCTACCTTGCTGTCGAGCTCGCTGCCCCAGCGTTGCAGCGCCTCGGTCTGCGCCGCCAGCCGATCCAGCAGGCGATCGAAATGGGCGGCCAATTCGGCCAGTTCGTCAGCGGCGGTCGAATCCGACAGACCGCCGCCGACCCGCGCCTCTGTCTGCCCGGACTCGATCGCGCTCATGGTGCCGTGCATGCGTTCCACCGGCTGCGAGACATGCCGCGCCAAGCGCAGGGAAACAAACGCAGCCACCGCCACCGTCAAGGCGAACAGCAGGGCGACCGCCGCCAGCGCCAGTTGCCGCGCGCGCTGAAAGGGTTCTTCGAGGAAGCCGACGTAAAGCATGCCGACCCGCCGCCCGGCGCTGTCCATGATCGGCTCGTAAGCAGAGACATACCAGTCGTTGACCACAAAGGCGCGATCCAGCCAGGTCCGGCCTTCATCCAGCACGGTGCGGCGCACCGCCGCCGAGACGCGGGTGCCGATAGCCCGTTCGCCCTCGAAGAGGCGCACATTGGTCCCGATTCGCACGTCGTCGAGAAACAGTGTCGCAGTGCCCGCACTGCCCGGTGGCAGAGTGCCTTCCGGATAGACGATGTCGTTGATGCGGTCCACAAAGTCGAGGTTCTTGTTGAGCAGCAGCCCTCCGACCAGAAACTGAGGTGCCGCCTCGCCGTCGACCGCGACTGGCGCCACGCTCTGGATGACCATGCCGCGCGACTCATCGGTTTGCACCGTGGGGGTCGCGTTGCGCGTGGCGATCAGCGGCGTGTGGGCCTTTCCGGCCAGTACCGGATCGATCGCGGCCAACACGCCGGCAGCGAGAATATCGATCCCGGTGTGGGCGCCAGGCTGCTTCATTCGCGCCGCCGGCAGCGGATACGCCAGCCCTGCGGTGGGGCCGCCGCTGGCAGCGAGCACCCGGCCCTCGGCGTCGACCAGAATCAGGAAATCCACCCCCAGTTGCGCGCGGGCGTCGCGCAGTAACGCTGTCGTCGCGGAAACGTGGCTACGCATGCGCAACGCGCGCGCAAGCCGCTCGGAGCCGGCCAGCGCTTCAACGCGACGGCCGACGCCCTCCTTGACCTGTTCGAAATAGCCATGCCCGACCGCGAGGTCGCTGCGCACCTTGGTGATCAGCAGGCGGTCGTAATACACCGCTCCCCAGCCCGCGAGTATGCCGATCAGTATCGGCACGGCGACCAGCAGGGGGCCGAGAGCCAGCGCCAGCAGCTTGAAGCGCAACGAGCCGTGAAAGCGCGCGCGCAGGCGGGAGAAGATCCCTAGACTCCCCACGCCGCGCACTTGCGCTCCAGCGTTTTGCGCGAAACGCCGAGGCGTCTCGCCGCCTCCGACTTGTTGCCCTTGCACGTTTCGAGCACGCCCAGAATGTGACGCCGCTCGATGGCGGCGAGCGAGGCGTCGCCGCTCGGCTCAAGAGTCGGCGCTGGCGACGCGGCGACAGCCTCCTCATCCGGCACGAAATCGTCGGCAAAGTAGCCAAGGATCAGCGAACGTTCGATCAGGTTCTTGAGTTCGCGCACGTTGCCCGGCCAACCGTAGCGGGTCAGGCGCGCCAGCGCTGCAGCATCGCGTACGAGTTCGGTGACGCCCAGCCGCGGCGCCAGTTGGCCGATGAAATAATCCACCAGATCCGGCAGATCTTCGAGGCGGTCGCGCAGGGGCGGCATCACCACCTCGACCACCTGCAGCCGGTAGTAAAGGTCGCGGCGAAAACGCCCCGCTGCAACTTCCTCGACCAGCTTGCGGTTGGTGGCGGCGACCACCCGCACATCCACCGGCACTTCCTGCTCCGATCCCACCGGGCGCACTTTGCGCTCTTCCAGTACGCGCAGCAGTTTGGCCTGTAGCGGCAGAGGCAGCTCCGAAATTTCGTCGAGAAACAGCGTGCCGCCGCGCGCGTAGTAGAACAATCCCTCGCGGCCCGCCGCGGCACCGGTAAACGCGCCCTTGACATGGCCGAACAGCTCCGACTCGATCAGATGTTCTGCAATCGCCGCACAGTTGATCGGCACGAAGGGTCCGTCGGCGCGCGGGCTCATGCGATGCAGGGCGCGGGCGGCGAGTTCCTTGCCGGTGCCCGATTCGCCGTGGATCATCACGGTCGAGGGTGTCGGTGCGATGCGCTTGATGCGCGCGCACACGTCGCGGATCGCGGCCGAGTTTCCGATCACACCTTCAACGCTGCCATCGCGCTGATCCAGTTCGCGGCGCAGGACGAAATTCTCGCGTCGCAACGACGAGCGCTCGAAACAGCGCTTCACCGCGTTCAGCATCTGCGCCACGGAGAATGGCTTCAACAGAAAGTCGGCGGCGCCGGCCCGCAGCGCGTCGATCGCGGTTTCGAGATCGGCGTAGGCGGTCATCAGCACCACGTCGCCGACAAAGCCCTGGTCGCGCAACTGGTGCAGCCATTCGACACCCGAACGGCCGGGCAGGGAGATGTCGAGCACGATCAGGTCGAAGTGACGCCGGTTGAGTAATTCGGCAGCCTGTTCCACGCTGCCCGCGGTCGCCACCCAGCCGCAACGCTGGGCCAGCGAGCGGTGCAGAAAGCTGACCATGCCCGGTTCATCATCGACCACCAGCACCGACTGGTGTTTCCACGGTGAAAAATCGACATCCGCAACGGCGGGCAGCGAACCCAATGTCATCTCCTCGACGGCCGAAAAGGGCTCAGTGCTGGCGCGCGCCGGCCAACTCTTCGGGGGTGTTGATGTTGGTGAAGGCGGCAGCATCGTCGAAATCCACCACGGCGAGCTTGACCTCCTCGAACCAGCGGTCAATCTTGCGGCCGCCGCCTTGCAGAAAGTGCTCCAGCGAGGGCAGCAGCTTGCGTCTCAGCAAGGCGAATACCGGCTGCAGTCGCCGTTCGCTGCGCACCACCGCGAGATCGGCGCCAGCCTCGGTAGCGGCGGCGGCCAGGCGCGCCACCAGGTCGTGCGGAAGAAATGGCGAATCGCAGGGCACCGTTGCCAGCCATGGTGTGGTGCAGGCCAACAGTCCCGCATGGAACCCGGCCAGCGGGCCGGAAAAGCCGCCAATTGCATCGCTCACGACCGGCACGCCATAGCTCTGCCACTCCTCGAGATTGCGGTTGGCATTGATCAGCACCTGCCCGACCTGGGGTCGCAGACGTTCGAACACCCAACTCGCCATCGGCTTCCCGTCGATGGCCATCAGCCCCTTGTCTACGCCCCCCATGCGGCGACCGAGCCCACCCGCCATTAGCAGGCCGGTGACCTCAGAGGGGCCAATTTGTTCGATTTGTGCTTGATTTTGCCCCATGCAGCGATTCTCCCCCCGAGTTGGACATTTTGTCCAGCATGGACAGATTTGATTGCGTCGATTTGTCTCAATTCACTGACCGAAAGTGGCAGAGCTTTGCAACATCTTGATTTTCCGTCACGCCGATATTGGCATGGAAATAGCTTTATATCTCAAGCTAAGCAACATTCACACAAGAATAATGGAGGAGACATGAAACTGCACGCTTACTTGCGTACGTTCGTCATGGGTGCCTGCGCCGGTCTGCTGCTCGGCGCCATGCTCCCCGCCCAGGCGGCCGATCCGGCGCCGGCCAATGCGAGCGCGGGTCCGCTCAAGCTGACCCAGGCCGACGGCCACAACGCGGCGCCGATGTGGCGCGACGTGCGCCGTGGCGTTCCGGGGGTCACCACCATCAAGGGCGCCGAAACCGGCGTGCTGGTTCAATCCGAGGGTAACGCGTGGCGCAAGCTGCGCAATGGCCCGGTCACGCTGATCGGCGGCATCCTGTTGCTGGTCGTCGTCGGTTCGATCTGGGCCTATTACGCCTGGAAGGGCCAGCTGCGGCTGTCGTCGCCTCCTACCGGGCGCAAGATTCCCCGCTTTACGCTGACCGAGCGCGTGGTGCATTACACGGTGGCCGGTTGCTTTGTGCTGCTCGCCACCGGCGGCCTGATGATGATTTTCGGCAAGCACGTACTGGTGCCATGGCTTGGCCACACGGTGTTCTCGTTGCTGATGCAGCTGCTGAAACCGGTGCACAATTTCCTCGGCCTGGTGTTCGCTGCAGCCCTGCTGGTGATGATCGTGATGTGGGCCAAGGACAATATCTGGGACCGATTCGATGCCGAATGGATACGCCGCGCCGGCGGGCTGCTCGACCACAGCCATGTGCCTGCCGGGCGCTTCAATTTCGGCGAAAAGGCCTGGTTCTGGTTCGGCGTCACGATCCTCGGCCTGACCGTCAGCGCCTCCGGCTTCCTGCTCGACTTTCCGGGCATCCTCGAACTGCGCGCCAGCCTGCAGACCACCAATCTGGTGCACGGCATCGGCGCCCTGATGCTGACATTGATGGCGCTGGGCCACATCTACATCGGCACCATCGGGGTCGAAGGGGCGCTGGATGCGATGAAGACCGGCGAGGTCGATGAAGTCTGGGCCAGGGATCACCACTCGGCCTGGTTCGAGCAAGTCACCGCCAAGGACAAGCGCGCCTGATGAATCCTCCGCAGGCAGTTGTCGTCGCCGTTGGCTTCACCCGTCTGACGCTGGTCAGCCGCTGGGCCGACCATGTCTGGCGTCTGGTCGCCATGGCACCGGCGGGTGCCGGGCTCGAGGGCGCCGAACTGGTGCGGGACAATCTTGAACTGCGACTGTATTCCGACGAGGCCGAAAACTACCTGCTCAATCTCACCACGCCCGAGCCCATGTTGTTCGTGGTCTGGAGGCTGGAGGACGATGTTCCGTCGGTACTGATGGTGACGGTCAGTTACGGCGAAGCTGCGCGCATGATGGATGCCGGCGAAAACGTCGAGGGCGTGCCGCTGCCGGCCGACCTCAAGGGATGGATCGAGGATTTCGCCCGTCACCACTACCAGCCGCCGGAAAAGAAGACCAAGAACAAGCGCTATGCGACGAGCCGGCAGGAGCATCGCGCATGATCGCGGGCCAAGGCGAGAACTTCTTTTCGCGCTGGGCGCGCCTGAAACAACGAGGCGAACCGATGCCGGCATCGGCCGCGACGCCAGCCAATGCGGTGCCGTTGCCCGATCCGGCGACGATGAGCTTCGAAGATGACTTCACCGGCTTCCTGCGGCAGGAAGTCGAAGAGCGACTCAAGCGCGTGGCCCTGAAAAAGCTGTTTCATTCCGCTGAATTCAATGTGATGGACGGCCTCGATACTTATATCGACGACTACTCCCTGCCCGACCCGATCGACGAGGCGACGCTGCGGTCGCTGGTCCAAGCCAAGGGTCTGTTGTTCGATGATGCATCGCCAGCGGTGGCAGTAGCGGCGCCTGCTGAAACCGCACCTGCGGCTGATGCCGCCGACGCAGCGGAAGATGATGTTCAAGCAGCCGCAGAAGGAAGCACCAATGTCGGCTAGCCCGTCAAAATCCACCGTGCCCTGTCTGACCTGCACCTGCAACGGCAGCGTGCCGGTTGCGGCCTTCGCCGCCGGCGGTTTTGTCGGCAAGGACGCGCCGGTCAAGGCTTTGTGTCGTGGCGACGTCGGCGCTTTTCGCGAGGCGGTGCGGCAGAACGGCCCGGTGGTAGTCGGCTGCACCCAGGAGGCGGCCTTCTTCAGCGAAATCGCCGATCGTCTCGACTCGCCGGCCGAACTGCGCTTTGTCAATCTGCGCGAACTGGCCGGCTGGTCGCAGGAGGCGGCTGCGTCCGGACCGAAGATCGCCGCTCTGCTGGCGATGGCAACCGCCCCGGCGCCGACGCCAGTGTCCAGCATCGATCTGACCTCCGGCGGCAGCCTGGTGATCGTTGGTCCGGCCGAAGTTGCGATTGACTGGGCGCAGCGCCTTGGCGACCAGCTCGAGGTCAGCGTGGTGACTACCGACACCCCGGGGCTGCCGGCGCGACGCGACTTCCCGATCCGGGAAGGACGCGAAATCCGGCTTTCCGGCCATCTCGGTGCCTTCGATCTCTCCTGGAAAGCCGCCGGACCGATCGACCTGGAACGCTGCACCGGTTGCGGCGCCTGCGTCCGCGCCTGCCCCGAACACGCCATTACGCGCGGCAGCGGAATCACCGGCGGGTTCGGCCCGCATCACGAGGCGGCGCGCTGCACCCCCGGCGGCGCCTGCCGCGATGCCTGCATCAGTGCCTGCGGCGATCTGGCCGCGATCGATTTTGCGCGCATGGCGGCGCCCGCCGCACTGGAGCGCTTCGACCTGGTGCTCGACCTTTCGCGTCAGCCGCTGCTGCGCTGGCCGCACCTGCCCGACGGCTACCTTGCGCCAGGGGCCGACCCGCTGGAGCAAAGCGAGGCGGCGCGCGCACTATCCGGCCTGGTCGGCGAGTTCCAGAAGCCGCGCTATCTGGCGCACAGCGCAACGCGCTGCGCTCATCATCGCCAGGGCAAGACCGGCTGCACACGCTGCATCGACGTCTGTTCGACCAACGCGATCAGCAGCGTCAAGAACCGCATTGTCGTCAGCGCCGAACTTTGTGCCGGCTGCGGCGGCTGCGCCACGGTCTGTCCGACCGGCGCCGCGCGCCATGTCTATTCGTCGCCGACCGAGCTGATGGCCTTGATCCGGCGCGGGCTGGTGCGCTATGCCGAGGTTGGCGGGCGGGATGCCTGCCTGCTGATCCACGCCACCAGCCGTCGCGACGCCCTGATCGAGCTGGGGCGCGCAGACCGCGGACTGCCCGCACGCGTGATTCCGTTTGAAGTCCACGACGTCGCGGCTTTCGGCCTCGACTACGCGCTGGCGACAATCTGTTACGGCGCCGCGCAGTTGAGGATCATGGTCGACGCCGACCAGCCGGATGGCTACCGCCAGGCCTTGCAGCAGCAAGTCGATCTCGGCAACCTGATTCTCGCCGCGCTCGGCCTGGGCAGCGGACGACTCGCGCTGGTCGCGGCAGACGACCTGGCCGGCGCACTCTGGGACCTGCCCGTGCAGGCGGCGCTACCGGCCCCGGCTTCCTTTGTCTTTCCCATCGAGAAGCGCAGCGCGCTCGACATGGCGATCAGCCATCTTGCCCTGCGGTCGCCCGCGGCGCCAAGCGTCATCGATCTGCCGGCGAAGGCTCCGTTCGGCACCGTCGAGGTCGATGCCGGCACCTGCACGCTATGCATGTCCTGCGTCGGCGCCTGCCCGACCGGTGCGCTGCTGGATACCCCCGAAGAACCGAAACTGCGCTTCATCGAGCGCAATTGCGTGCAGTGCGGGCTCTGCGCCCAGACCTGTCCCGAGCAGGCAATCACGCTCACGCCGCGCCTGTGGCTTGACGAGGATGCCCGCCGCGCACGCACCCTGAACGCCACCGAACCCTTCCACTGCGTTTCCTGCGCCAAAGTCTTCGGCACGCAGCAGATGATTTCCGCCATGCTCACCCGCCTTTCCGGCCACAGCATGTTCTCCGGCGCAGCCGAGTTGCGCCGCTTGCAGATGTGCGCCGACTGCCGGGTCATCGACATGATGAAGAACCCGAAGGAAATGTCGATTATGGGAGACCGTCCATGAACGCCGCACTGCTGATCGCGACCGACGACGAGATGCGCGCCGACTGCTATCGCGTGCTGGCGCGCCTGTTCGCGGCGCCGCCCGATGCCGCGCTGGTGAGCACCCTGGCCGACGCCGCACGCGGCGCCGACGACGAATTGGGCAGTGCCTGGAACGAGCTCTGCACGCTGGCCACAAGAGTCGGCGCTGACGATACGGCGCTGGGCCGGCTGGCCGACGAATACAGCGAGCTGTTCTTCAGCGTCGGTGAGCCGCGCGTGATGCTCTACGGATCCTGGTACCAGAGCGGATCGCTGATGGACGTGCCGCTCGCCCGCCTGCGCGATGACCTCGCGAAACTGGGCTTCGAGCGCGATCCGCAGGTGCGCGAACCGGAAGACCACCTCGCCGCCCTGCTCGAGGTGATGGCAATGCTGGTGGCCGATGGGCGCGCCGAGCAGGCCGATTTTTTCCGCCGCCACCTGGCGCCCTGGTACGCGCATCCGTGCCAGCGCCTCGAAGCGGACAACAGCGAGTTTTATCGGGCGGCGGCGCGTTTTGCGCACGGCGTGCTGGATGTCGAAAAAGAATTGTTGGCACGCTGAGTTTTCTCGTATGTGCCATCCGAGTGTCCTTGAGGAGGAGAGATGATGAAACCTGAAGATCGCCAGAAACCCGAAGCCAATCTGCGCCGGCGCAACTTTCTGCTGACGGCCTCGCTCGGCGGTGCGGGCGCCGTTGCCGCCGTCGTGGCGACGCGCAGTCCGATCACACCGGAGATGCCGGCCGCCGCGCCGGAGGTCAAGGGCAGCGGCTACCAGACTTCCGATCACGTCTTGCACTACTACCGCACCACGCGCACTTGAGGAGGACAACATGCTGATGCAAAAAAACAAGACTGCCGCCACGCGCCGGTCCCGCCTGACCCGCGATGTCTCGCTCAGTGCACCGGAAACCATCGACCGACGCACCTTCCTCAAGCGCTCCGGCATCGGCCTCGGGGTCGGTGCGGTGGCCGGTCAGCTCGGTGGCGGCATGATGCGCCAGGCCGAAGCCGCCGACCCGGGGAAGGAAGGCAAGGTCGAAATACGCCGCACCGTCTGCACCCACTGCTCGGTCGGCTGCGCGATCGATGCCGAAGTGGTGAACGGCGTCTGGGTCGGCCAGGAGCCGGTATTCGATTCACCGATCAACCTCGGCGCCCACTGTGCCAAGGGCGCCTCGGTACGCGAGCATGGTCATGGCGAGATGCGCCTCAAGTACCCGATGAAGCTGGTCGACGGCAAGTACCAGAAGATCAGCTGGGACCAGGCGCTGAACGAAATCGGCGAAAAGCTGCTGGCGATCCGCAAGCAGCACGGCCCCGACGCCGTCTACTGGATCGGCTCCTCGAAGCACAGCAACGAACAGTCCTACCTGATGCGCAAGTTCGTCTCCTTCTGGGGCACCAACAACTGCGACCACCAGGCCCGCGTCTGCCACGCCACGACCGTCGCCGGAGTCGCCAATACCTGGGGCTACGGAGCGATGACCAACTCCTATAACGACATGCAGAACGCCAAGGCGATCTTCTTCATGGGGTCGAACGCGGCGGAAGCCCACCCGGTGGCGATGATGCACGTGCTGCATGCCAAGGAGTCCGGCACCAAGATCATCGTCGCCGACCCGCGTTTCACGCGCACGGCGGCCAAGGCCGACCAGTACGTGCGGTTCCGCTCCGGCACGGACATCCCGGTGATCTGGGGCATCCTGTACCACGTCTTCAAGAACGGCTGGGAAGACAAGCAGTACATCGCCGACCGCGTCTACGGCATGGAAAAGGTGCGCGAGGAAGTCGCCAAATGGACACCCGAGGTGGTCAAGGAGGCGTGCGGCGTCGATGGCGAAACCCTGTTCAAGGTCGCCGAAACCATGGCCAAGAACCGGCCCTCGAGCATCGTCTGGTGCATGGGCCAGACCCAGCATTCGATCGGCAACGCCATGGTGCGGGCCTTCTGCATCCTGCAACTGGCCCTGGGCAACATCGGCAAGTCGGGCGGCGGCGCCAACATCTTCCGCGGCCATGACAACGTGCAGGGCGCCACCGACCTCGGTCCCAATCCGGATTCGCTGCCCGGCTACTACGGCATCGCCGCCGGCGCCTGGAAGCACTGGGCACGCGTCTGGGGTGTCGATTACGAATGGATCAAGAGCCGCTACGCCTCCGAGGCGATGATGACCAAGCCGGGCATCACGGTCTCGCGCTGGATCGACGGCGTGCTGGAAAAGAACGAGAACATCGACCAGGGACCCAACCTCAAGGCCGTCGTGTATTGGGGCATGGCGCCCAACTCGCAATCGCGCGGCAAGGAAATGATCGAAGCCATGAAGGCGCTCGATCTGCTGGTGGTGGTCGATCCCTACCCGTCGGCCACCGCGGCGATGGGAGCGATGGCACGCAAGGACGGTGTCTACCTGCTGCCGGCATCGACGCAGTTCGAGACGGTGGGCTCCGTCACTGCATCGAACCGCTCGCTGCAGTGGCGCGAAAAGGTCATCGAGCCTCTGTTCGAATCGAAGCCCGACCACACCATCATGTATCTGCTGGCGCAGAAGTTCGGCTTCGAGAAGGAATTCACCAAGAACATCAAGGTGACGAACAACGAGCCGAGCATGGAGGACACCCTGCGCGAAATCAACAAGGGCAGCTGGACCATCGGCTACACCGGCCAGTCGCCCGAGCGCCTCAAACTGCACATGAAGAACATGCACACCTTCGACGTGAAGACGCTGAGGGCCAAGGGCGGCCCGTGCGACGGCGACTATTTCGGCCTGCCCTGGCCCTGCTACGGCACGCCGGAGATGAAGCACCCGGGCAGCCCGAATCTGTACGATACCAGCAGGCACGTGATGGACGGCGGCGGCAACTTCCGCGCCAACTTCGGCGTCGAGCGCGACGGCGTCTCGCTCCTGGCCGGTGACGGCTCGGCCTCGAAAGGCGCCGACCTGCAGTTCGGCTATCCCGAATTCGACCATGTCCTGCTCAAGAAACTGGGCTGGTGGGACGACCTTACCGATGAGGAAAAGAAGGAAGCCGAGGGCAAGAACTGGAAGACCGACCTGTCCGGCGGCATCCAGCGCGTGGTGATGAAGGTGCACGGCTGCCACCCCTTCGGCAACGCCAAGGCGCGCGCCGTGGTGTGGAACTTTCCCGACGCCGTGCCCTTGCACCGCGAAGCGCTGTACTCGCCGCGCGCCGACATGGTCGAAAAATATCCGACCCATGACGACAAGAAAGCCTTCTGGCGACTGCCCACGCTGTTCAAGAGCGTGCAGCAGAAGAACAAGGACATCGGCAAGGACTTCCCGCTGATTTTGACTTCCGGCCGCCTGGTCGAATACGAAGGCGGCGGCGAGGAGACTCGCTCCAACCCGTGGCTGGCCGAGTTGCAGCAGGAAGCGTTCGTCGAGATCAACCCCAAGGCGGCCAACGATCGCGGCATCCGCGACGGCGAGGATGTCTGGGTCAAGACGCCGACCGGCGCTCAGCTCAAGGTCAAGGCGCAGGTCACCGAGCGCGTCGATGCCACTACCTGCTTCATGCCGTTTCACTTCTCTGGACGCTGGATGGGCGAAGACATGCTCAAGTACTACCCGGAGGGGGCGCACCCGATCGTGCGCGGCGAGGCAGTCAACACCGCCACTACCTACGGCTACGACAGCGTGACGATGATGCAGGAAACCAAGACGACCGTTTGCCAGGTCGTGAAAGCCTGAGGAGAAGACGATGGCACGAATGAAATTCCTCTGTGATTCGGAACGTTGCATCGAGTGCAACGGCTGCGTCACCGCCTGCAAGAACGAGAACGAAACCCCGTGGGGCATCCAGCGCCGGCGCGTCGTCACGCTCGGTGACGGCCTGCCCGGCGAGAAGAGCGTCTCGGTGGCCTGCATGCACTGTTCCGACGCACCCTGCATGGCAGTCTGCCCGACCGACTGCTTCTACCGCACCGACGAAGGCGTGGTGCTGCACGACAAGGACCAGTGCATCGGCTGCGGCTACTGCTTCTACGCCTGCCCGTTCGGCGCACCGCAGTTCCCGCAGGAGGGCAACTTCGGCATCCGCGGCAAGATGGACAAATGCACCTTCTGTGCCGGTGGGCCGGAAAAGGACGGCTCGGCGGACGAGCACCAGAAATACGGTGGCAACCGTTTGGCGGAAGGCAAGCTCCCGCTGTGCGCCGAAATGTGCTCGACCAAGGCGCTGCTCGCCGGCGATGCCGACGTGATCTCGGAAATCTTCCGCGAGCGCGCGCTGACTCGCGGCAAGGGAGGCGAACTCTGGGGCTGGCAACAGGCGTATGGCAAGGACGGCGCACCGGCACCGGCACCGGCAAAGAAGGAGGTCCAAAAATGAGAATGCTCACGGCGATGCTGATCAGCGCCGGCCTGCTGGCGGGCTGCGGCGAAGCGGTCCAGACGGTCGGCGACTATCGCGGCAAGACCGATGCCAAGCCCTACGAGGCCAACTACGGCGGCGACAAGGCGAAGTGGGAATCCGCCCTGCGCACCCGCAACCAGACCCAGAACGAATACAAGCGCGTCCATTGAAGGAGCCGACCATGAAAGCTGTTGCATTCATCCTCAGCGCTGCCCTTGTTGCCGGCAGCGCCTTCGCCAAGCTGCCCGATCCCTCGCCCGAGGCGAAGGAAAAGGCGGCACTGACCAAAGCCGAGAACGCGCACAAGGACAAGATCGCCGCCTACCAGGTCTGCCAGTCGCAGGACAAGACCGCCAAACGCTACCTCGCGACGCCGGCGGGCAAGGGCAAGAAAACGACAGGCGGCGCGCCCTGCGCCGATCCCGGCAAATTCGTACCGCCGGTGACGGTTGCCGCTGCGCCCGCAGCTGCTCCTGCTCCTGCTCCTGCTCCAGCTGCCGCTGCGCCCGCGGCTGCTCCTGCTGCCGCTGCTAAGCCGGTCGTCGCTGCGCCCGTAAAGAAATAGGGAGCCTGCGATGCTAATGGAATGTCGCCCCCTGCTCTCCGAGGCGCGCTGCGAGCCGGTGATCGCCGGTACCGTGCTGGATCAGGACGGGAAACAGCTGCCGACGCAGATGCCCGGCGAACGCGCGCTGACCCTGTATCTCGATAAGCGCGAGATCGTCACCCTGATGAGCCTCGGCCAGTTGCCCGAGGCGCTGGTGCTCGGCTACCTGCGCAACCAGCGCCTGGTCGAGAACCTGCGCGATGTCGCCTCGATCCAGGTGGATTGGCAGGTCGGCGCAGCGGCCATCACCACGCTCGACGGTGACGGCGGCGAGCGCTGCAACGATCTGCTGCGCCGTCGTACCGTGACTGCCGGCTGCGGCCAGGGTACACAGTTCGGCAACGCGCTGGAGCGCCTGACACCGCTGCGGGACGACGGCTTCCGCGTCGCCCGCTCGACCCTGTTCGCCCTGATCGATCGGGTGCGCCAACTCGACACCGTCTATAAGCGCTCCGGCGCCGTGCATGGCTGCGTGCTCGCGGCGGGCAGCCGCATCCTCCATCACGTCGAGGACATCGGTCGCCACAATGCGGTGGATTCGATCTCCGGCCTGATGTGGATGGAGGGCGAAGCGGGTTCCGACAAGCTGTTCTACACCACCGGCCGGCTGACCTCGGAAATGGTGATCAAGGTGGTCGAGATGGGCATCCCGGTCCTGGTCTCCCGCTCCGGCACCACCGAGATGGGGCTCGACGTGGCCCGCCAGTGCGGCGTCACCCTGATCGGTCGCGCCCGTAACGAACGCTTCATGGTCTTCAACGGCGCCGAGCGGATCGATTTCGCCGCATAGGCTTTGTCAGAGTCGGCGCTGGAGGTACGGCGATTTGTCATGCAGCGGCGGCGACCTGTGCCTCCACCGCGCGGTGCCGTCCCGTAGCGAGGCCGTAAATGCGCAGCAGATCATCTTCGGAAACGTCGATGAAGGAATCCAGTTCCGCGAGAGCATAGACGAAGTCTTCGTGCGAAATCGCCGCGTAACCGGCGCTGGCCGGTTCCGCCAGGAAGGCCGGGTACCGGCGCCAGGGGAACAATGCGTTGAAGGCCACCGCCGCCGCCAGGATGACCATGACGTTGAGCAGCACCGGCGACAGCACGAAGCCGAAACCCAGCCCGCGCAGAGACTCGCCGCCCAGAACGGCCGCCAGTGCCGTTGCCCCGCCGGGCGGATGGATGCAGCGCAGGTAGTGCATCGCGGCGATGGAGAGGCCCACCGCGACAGCTGCCGCGAGCGCCGTATCCGGCACCAGGTGCGCGCAGGCGACACCGATCAACGCGGAAACCAGATGCCCGCCGAGCACCGGCCATGGCTGCGAGAGAGCCCCGTGCGGTACCCCGAACACCAGCACCGCCGACGCCCCGATTGAAAAAATCACCAGCGGTGCCGACGGTGCGCCACCCAGAACGTGACTGGCAAGAAAAACGACGAGCAGGCCGACAAAACCGCCAAGCGCGGATACCAGCCGCTCACGATGGCTCACCGGGCTCAATTCGATGCCCAGCATTTTCTGCCACGGCGACTGCGGCGCCGGATTTCTGTTGCTCATCTCAATTCCTCGACAGGGGTCGGCGGTGGACCATACATTACTGATACCGGCTCGATCATCACAGATTCGCATGAGGCCATGAAAAACGACACTACCCACGCACGGTCTGGCTGCCTGTCGCTCCGCCCTTCTGCAGTGCGCGAACCGGGACGAAGCCGCTACAATCTTTCAACTCGTTTCTGCTCGGGAGCAGAGCCATGAACACACGCCCCCAGCTTTTCACTGTCAGCCAACTCCATCCGGTCCGCCGGTCTCCTCCCTAGTCTCTTCCTCTTCCGCTCCGCCAACCAAGCAAGGAGAATGCATCATGAAACCGCACAGCGCCTTTTGGCCCGCCATTCGCATCGCCTGTTTCGTCTCTGCGGCCAGCCTGCTCAACGCCTGCGCGAGCATGGAGGCCACCGGCCCCAAAGCCGAAGCCACGCTTGAACCCCGTTCCGGCAGCACCGTCACCGGCACGATCAGTTTTCAGACCAGCGGCCAGAAGATTCGCATTGAAGCCCGTGTCGCCGGGCTGACGCCGGGCGCGCATGGTTTCCATGTGCATGAAGCAGGCGATTGCAGCGCGCCCGATGCCAGCAGCGCCAAGGGGCATTTCAACCCGGCGGGTCGGCCGCACGGCCATCACGGCAGCGCCGAGCGCCATGCCGGTGACATGCCGAATCTGGTGGCCGACAGTTCCGGCAAGGCCACGCTTTCCGCCGAGGTGGATATGCTGTCGCTGACCGAAGGCCCCGGTGGCATCCTCAGACGCAGCGTGGTGATTCATGCCGATCCCGATGACTACAAGTCGCAGCCTGCCGGCAACTCCGGCAAGCGCGTGGCCTGCGGCGTCATCCGTTCGATCTGACACATTGTTCGAGGTAAGTACGCCCGACCCGAACTGGATGACGGGTGTGTTCTGAGAGGTTTCGATGTCTGCGTCTGCCATCACCGCATGTCCGTCCTGCCGAGCGCCGATGAGCACGCATCGTTTTCTGCGCAAGATCACCGGCGCGGTCGAGCTTGATCTGTGCTTCGCCTGTCAGGGCATCTGGTTCGACGAATACGAAAGCCTGCAACTCGCGCCGGCCGGCGTAATCGGGCTGTTCAAGCTGATCCACGAACACCGCGACGACCAGCGCCTGCCGCTGGCCAGCCCCTTGCGTTGCCCACGCTGCAACGAACGCCTGATTCATTCGCAGGATCGCGTCAAGAGCGGGCTGTTCAACTATCTGCGCTGCGGCCAGCATGGCCGCTTTATCACCTTTGCCGAGTTCATGATCGAGAAGGGTTTTGTGCGTCAGTTGACGGGTGCCGAGCTCGATGAACTCAAGCTGCGCATCGGGGTCGTGCGCTGCACGGGTTGCGGCGCCCCGGTGGATATCCGCAAGGACAGCGCCTGCCAGCATTGCCGCGCGCCGATCGCGATTCTCGACACGCAGGCTGTCGAAGCGGCGCTGGCCGGCTATCAGCGGGCCGCGACGAAGCAGGCGGCCCCGCCGGATCCCACGCTGCTGGCCGAGGCGATCCTGTTCAGCGAACGGGAACGCCGCCAGCGCCAGCGCGAACGCGGCTATGGGCTGAACACCGACATCGGCGATCTGCTGCAGGATGGTGTGGCCATGGTCTGGAATATGCTGCGACGATGAACGATGACATCACCGGCGTCATTCTGGCTGGTGGCCAGGTGCGGCGCGAGATGTTGCCGCAGGCTGCACTGGCTCATTGCCAATGAGTGTGCTTCAATGGCGACAGCAATGATTCCTCAATTTTCAAGAAAGTGCAGGGGCGCAGCATGAATTGGTCGTTGAATCGCGCAAGGATGAGTGCCATCACAGTCAGCCTGGGTGTCTTCTGCATCCTCATGGGCAGTTCCTTGCCGAGCTATTCGGCATCAGCAGCCGAGTCCACGGCAAGCCCGGAACCCGGCAAGCGCTTTGCAGCAGTCTTGCGCGTCCGCGGCGAGGTCGCCGCATCTGCTTCCGGCAGCGCCGCCGGCAAGGAAAGAAAATTGCGCGAAGGCGACCTGGTCTACGTCGGTGAACGCGTGCGCGCCGCCGCCCTGGCCGAGGCGGTGCTCAAGACCGAAGATGCCGGCTTCGTCGCCATTCGCCCGAGCACCGAGTTTGTCGCCGAGCGCTTCGTCGCCGAGGACGGGCCGACAGACAATCTCACCCTGCGTCTGGTCACCGGTTCGCTGCGGGTTATCAGCGGCTGGATTGCCAGCACCAATCGCTCCGGACACAAGGTTGTCACTCCCACTGCCGCCATCGGCATTCGCGGGACCGACCATGAACCCTATGTGCTGTCGGCGGAACTGGCCGCGGCCACGTCGAACCGCGAGGGAACCTACGACAAGGTCAATCGCGGCGGAACGACCATGGAGGTTGGCGAGAACAAACTCGATATCGACGCGGGGCGCGTCGGCTTCGCCCCTGCACTCACCAAGGACCACAAGAGCAGCTTCAAGGGACGCGCCTTGATCACCATCCTGATGCCGGTATTGCTGGACAAGGTGCCGAATTTCTATGTCCCCGGCGAGTTTGACGCCGAGCTCGACGGCTACTCGCAGACCGCCGACCAGGACAGTCGGCGCGAACTGGAACAAAGGCGCAAGAGGTCGGGGGCGGCCACTGGCGCGGCGCCGGTCGCTGCACCGGTCACGGGGCCTGCCACAGCTACCGGCGAATGCGCACCGAACACGATTGCGACGACGTGGCTGGGACAGCTGGATGATGCGATTGCCCGCCACGACGCGAAGGCAATCATCGCCATGTTCGCGCCCGAGGCAACCGTTCGCGCCACGATACGCGGCACCGACGGCAAGATGACCAGCGTCGAGCTCGGCCGCGAGGAACTTGCGCAGAGCACGATTGCCGCCATGAACGGGCTCAAGAACTATCAGCAGCGCCGCGTGTGGACCGAGGGCAAACTGGCGAGTCCCGCGGCGGGTACCGCCTGCGACCGCATCATCAGTCTAAGGTCCGTGGTGATCGAGCAGGGGCGGCAATCCGGGAAGCCCTATCGAGTTGAATCCCTGGAGGAGTATCTGCTTGAATTGCGAGCCGGAACGTGGCTCTCGATCAAGGCGGAAACGACCCAACAGTAAGGACCGTGAGGACTTGGCCTGATGACTAAGGCCTGGCGCGGGTGAAGGGAGTCGAACCCTCTTCATCGACCGTCGAAGCGCAGAAGTGGCTGATGCGGCGCGGACAGATTTGCATAGCGAAATCATGAACACGCATTTTGACCGGACCCATCTCGCCTTGCTCCTGCTGCTTGCGGCCCTGCTCGGCGTCGGCATGTGGGCTTATCGCAGCGTCGGGGATTCCCTGCGCGAGATTCGCGCCACCGGCATGCAGACACTCCTCAACACCCAGGTCGGAACGCTGGAGCAGTGGATCTCCGAAAGGCGCCATGAGGCGGAACAACTGGCCGCCGAATCCCGGTTGAGAAACGACATCGCCAGACTCGCCGTTGGCCGCGGCGGTGATCGTGCCGGCATAGTCGAAGGAATTCTCGGCCAGTCCGGGGTAATCGGCATCACTGCGGTTCTCGTCATCGACCCGCAAGGCAAGGTGCTCGCCGCCAGCGACGTCCAGCGAATTGGCCGCCGGGTGACGCCCGACTTCTTCGCGCATCTGGCGCCGGCACTCGCCGGCCGCTCGGCATTCGTCCGCCCCTATCGCGTCGGCGGCGCAACCGGTACAGGGGCGATCGGCCGTTCCTGGGTCGCCGCGCCGATCCGCGCCGCGGACGGCAAGATCGTTGCCGTCATCGCCCTCGGGTCAAAGGTCGACGCGGGATTCTCTGATCTCTTCAAGACTGCTCGCCCCGGCCGCACCGGGGAATCCCTGGTGTTCGACGCCGAAGGCTGGCTGTTGTCGGAGAGCCGGTATGGCGAAGAATTGCAACAGCGCGGCCTGGCGCCCCGCCTGGCCCTGCCGGATGTGGAAGCAGACGCACCGACCCTGTTGGCGGCCAAGGCGGTGGCGGAACGCGCCAGCGGCGGCGAGGGCGTCCTGCTCCAACCCTACCCGAACTATCTCGGCCGCGAAGTCATCGGCGCATGGCGCTGGCTGAGCGATCACGATGTCGGCGTGGCGATCGAGATGGAGGCCAGCGAAGCCTATGCGCCGCTTACCTATCTGCAGATCGGCTTTCCCATCATCTTGCTCATGATGGCAGCCGTGTGGCTGTCCGGGTTCCTGCCGCCGAGCGCCCTGGCTGGCTTGCTGCGGCGGCACGCCAAGCCGCGCCAGCTCGGCCCCTACCGACTGCTGCGACAGATCGGCGAGGGTGCCATCAGCAACGTGTATCTGGCGCAGCACCGCATGCTCAAGCGGCCGGCAGCAGTAAAGGTGCTCAAGCAGCAGGCCACCTCGGATGAATGGACCGCCCGCTTCCAGCGCGAGGTCCAGTTGACCAGCCTCCTGCGCCACCCGAACACCATCACCATCTATGACTACGGCACGGGGCCGAGCGGAGAGTTCTACTACGCCATGGAGTATCTGGAAGGCCTGTCGCTTGCCGATCTGGTCGATCGCTACGGGCCGGCGCCGCCGGCGCGAACCGCGTACATCCTGCGCCAGGCCTGCGCTTCGCTATGGGAAGCGCATTCCTGCGGCTTGGTACATCGCGATATCAAGCCGCAGAACATCATGCTTTGCGAGATTCGCGGCGAGCGTGACGTGGTGAAGGTGCTGGACTTCGGCCTGGTCAAGCAGGTGTCGGGCGAGCAGACGCGGGACCTCACCGGCACCATGCGCATCCTCGGCACGCCGCTCTATATGTCGCCCGAGCGGATTCGAAACCCCAGCGATGCCGACGGCCGCGCCGACATCTACGCGCTGGGGGCGGTCGGCTTTTTCCTGCTCACCGGCAAACGCCTGTTCGAGACGGAAACCGAGCACGACCTGACTTACCAGGTGTTGCACACCGTGCCGCGGCTCGCTTCCAAATGCTCCCCCTTCGCGGTGCCAGCGGAACTCGATGCCCTGATTGGACGCTGTCTGGAAAAGGACCCGGCGGCGCGACCGCAAAGCATCGCCGAGGTCGCCGGGGCGCTCGACGCGCTGCTGGTGCATATGCCATGGACGCGCAGCCAGATCGATGCCTGGTGGCTACAGAATTGGGTGAACGAGGATGATCCGCAACGGCGCTTCACGGCTGCCAATCCCTGACGCGCATTTTCTCGCCCAGACCGCCCCAGGTGTTTGGCGGAATGCCCGACTTTGAATGGAGCGGGTGAAGGGAGTCGAACCCTCTTCATGAGCTTGGGAAGCTCAGGTAATGCCGTTATACGACACCCGCGTCGGGCACGAATTTTAGCGCTACATCAGAACGATGTCGAACTGCTCCTGCGTGTAGCCGCTCTCCGCGTGCAGGGAAATCGGCAGGCCGATGAATTCGGAAAGCATCGCCAGCGCCTGCGATTCTTCGTCGAGAAACAGATCAATCACGGCCGGCGAGGCCAGCACGCGCATCTCGCGCGCGGTGAACTGGCGCGCCTCGCGCAGCAGTTCGCGCAGAACCTCGTAGCACACGGTCTTCGCCGTCTTCACCTCGCCGCGGCCGCCGCAGGTAGGACAGGGCTCGCACAGCACATGGGCCAGGCTCTCGCGGGTGCGCTTGCGGGTGAGTTCGATCAGCCCAAGCTGGGTGAAGCCGGAAACGGTAATGCGCGTGTGGTCGCGTGACAGCGCCTTGTTGAATTCCGCCAGCACCGCGGTCTTGTGCTCTTCATCTTCCATGTCGATGAAGTCGGCGATGATGATGCCACCGAGATTGCGCAATCTGAGTTGGCGGGCGATGGTCTGCGCCGCTTCCAGATTGGTCTTGAAGATGGTGTCATCGAAGTTGCGCGAGCCGACATAACCGCCGGTGTTGACGTCCACGGTGGTCATCGCCTCGGTCTGGTCGAAGATCAGGTAGCCGCCGGACTTGAGATCGACGCGACGCGCCAACGCGTTCTGGATTTCGTCCTCGACGCCGTGCAGGTCGAACAGCGGCCGTTCGCCCGTGTAGTGCTGCAGGCGGTCGGTCACCTGCGGCACGTACTCGTGGGCAAAGCTCTGCAGCTTCTGGAAGTTCTCGCGCGAATCGATGATGATGCCGGTGGTTTCGCTGCTCACCAGATCGCGCAACACACGCTGCGCCAGCGTCAGATCGTGATGCAGCAGGGTCGGCGGCACGGCGCCGACGCCGCGACTCTTGATCTCGCGCCAGATGCGGCGCAGATAGGCAATGTCAGCCGCCAGCTCGTCGTCGCTCGCATCGGCGGCAGCCGTACGCAGAATATAGCCACCGGGTTGATCGGCCGGCAGCAGGGCCTGGATACGGGCGCGCAGTTTTTCGCGTTCGGCTTCCTCGCCGATGCGCTGTGAGATGCCGATGTGGGTGTCCTGCGGCAGGTGCACCAGCAGGCGCCCGGCGATGGAAATCTGGGTGGTCAGGCGCGCACCCTTGGTGCCGAGCGGATCCTTTTGCACCTGCACCATCAGCGATTGTCCCTCGCTGAGCAGACGTTCGATGGGGCGCGTTTCGTGGCTGCCATAACCGTTCCCGCCGGGACGCTCGCTCCAGATATCGGCCACATGCAAAAAGGCGGTGCGTTCCAGTCCGATTTCGATGAAAGCCGACTGCATGCCGGGCAGCACGCGCACCACACGGCCAAGATAGACATTGCCGACTATGCCGCGTCCGTTGGTTCGCTCGATATGCAGTTCCTGCACCACGCCCTGCTGCAGCAAGGCGACACGAGTTTCCTGCGGCGTGAAATTAACCAGGAACTGTTCAGTCATTGGGGAAAAACCAGTTGGCCACAGAGAACACAGAGTTCACAGAGTAAGAACCATATCTTGCGCCTTGCAGTCCAAGACCTTTCGCCTGGCGGAGAAAGGCCGACTGGCAAACGTCTCCAGAATGCAGGCGATGGCGGAAGGTGGTAGTCCTTGGTGCGACATCTCTGTGATCTCTGTGTCCTCTGTGGCTTGAATTATGGTTTCCAAAGTTACAGCGGATAGCCGAACTCGCGCAACAGCAGCGCCGTTTCGCACAGCGGCAGGCCGACGACGCCGGAGTGTGAGCCGCGAATCTCTTCGATGAAGGCGGCGGCGCGACCCTGAATGCCGTAGGCGCCGGCCTTGTCCATCGGCTCGCCGCTCTGCACGTAGCGGCGAATCTCGTCTGCGCTGAGCTGGCGAAAGCGCACTTCGCTGATCGACAGACGGTGTTCCACCCGCTCGCCGCGCGCCATGGCAATGGCGGTAAGCACGCGATGGCTGCGGCCGGAAAGACGCCCCAGAATCACCGTTGCGTCGGCTTCGTCACGCGGCTTGCCGATAATCTCGCCGTCGAGGTCGAGCGTCGTGTCGGCGGCCAGCACCGGGCGCGCGACCATGTGCCGCTGCGTAAACAGGCCTGCGGCAAAAACTGCCTTGGCCCGCGCCACACGTTCAACATAGGCTTCCGGCGTTTCGCCGGGCAGCCACGCCTCGCTCACTGCCTCATCTTCGCGCGGCGCAGCGCGAAACAGCAGCAAGTCGAAGCGCACGCCAATCTGTGCCAGCAATTCGCGGCGGCGTGGACTTCTGGAGGCGAGGTAGATGCGAGAATTGATCATTTCAGTCCCGATGATAAGGGTGGCCCTTGAACACGCTCGCGGCGCGATACAGGGCCTCGGCCAAGATCACCCGGACCAGGGCATGAGGCAGGGTCAGATTGGAAAGACGCATGGTTTCGTGGGCATTGCTCTTGATACGGGCATCCAGCCCATCGGGACCGCCAATGATGAAGGCGACATCATCGCCGCTCGCCATCCATTTTGCCAGACGGTCGGCCAGTTGACGCGTGGTCGGCGCATCGCCGCGTTCATCCAGCGCAATGCGGCGAGCGCCAACCGGCAATTGCGCTTCGATACGGGTCGCCTCCAGCGCCATCATGGCTTCGGCGGTCTTGCCCGTAGTGCGTGGCTCGGGCTTGATCTCCAGCAGTTCCAGCGGCAACTCCCGCGGCATCCGTTTCGCATACTCGGTCCAGCCGGCGACCACCCATTGCGGCGGCCGCTTCGACACCGCCGCGACGATCAATTTCATTCGCCGGCAGCGTCGCTGCCGGTCGCCTTCCTGGCACGCTTGGGCACGACCTTCCACAGCTCTTCGAGGTTGTAGTAGGCACGCACCGCGGGCTGCATGACATGCACCACGATGTCGCCAAGATCAACCAGCACCCATTCGCCGGTTTCCTCGCCTTCGATGCCGATCACCTGGCCGCCGGCCTCCTTGACCTTGTCATGGACGTTGCGCGCCAGACTCTTGACGTGGCGATTGGAATCGCCGGTGGCAATGATGATCCGGTCGAACAGCGCCGAAAGCTTGCTGGTGTTGAGTACCTCGATATCCTTGGCCTTGACGTCTTCGAGGGCGGTGACGGCGAGTTTCTGAAGTTTTCTAATGTCCATGCGGGGTCCGGTAGATTTGATGTGATTCAATATAGTCGAGAACGGCGTCGGGAACCAGATAGCGCGCACTGAGGCCCTGAGCCAATCGCTTGCGGATGGCGGTGGCGGAAATCTCCAGCGCCGTGATGGCGAAGGGAACGATGCGACCGGCAGGCGCTTTGGCGAGATCGGCCGGGTCGCCGCGGCGGGCGGCAAATTCACGCTCCAGCGCCGTATCACCGGCGCCGACTGTTAACTCATGGCCCGGCCGTGTCGCCACGGCGAAATGCGCGAGATCGAACAGCTCGCGCCAGCGATGCCAAGCCTCCAGTCGGGCGAAGGCATCGGAACCGAGCAGCACCACCAGAGGGCGCTGCGGGCCTTGTAGCCGGCGCTGGTGCTCGAGAGTTTCGACGGTGTAACTCGGCCGGCTGGCCGCGTTCAGCACTTCCGCGGTATCAATGCTGAAACCGGGGGCATCGGCCAGCGCGCGCTCGACCATCGCCAGACGATGGACGGCGGCGGTCTGCGGCGCCTCGCGCAAGGCCGGGTTGCCGGCCGGGATGAAACACACCTCGGCCAGACCCAGCGTCTCGCGCGCTTCGATCGCCAGGCGCAGATGCGCGATATGCAGCGGATCGAAGGTGCCGCCGAAGAGGCCGAGCACTCCTGCGCCGACATCACTCATCGGGATTGGCCGGCGTCTCGAACACGTCGCGATAGGACAGATAAACGCTGGCCACCATGGTCGGCGCCAGGACGAAAATCAGCAGCATGCGCAGCGCAATGGAGAGCACCGTGAGCAAAGCCTCAGAGATCAGTCCGGCGATGACCAGAATCAAGCCGGGCAGCAGGGCGCCCACCAGAATCAGCGCCATGCCATACATCATGAAGGCGCGCCAGTTGCGCCAACTGGCGATAAAGCTGAAGAACAGCGACTTGCCGGCGCCGACGCCATCCCATGCTGTCAGCAGCGGCGCGAACCAGAAGGCCATCAACAGCGGCGAGGCCAGCAGCAGAATCACCGCCAGATCGCTGGCGAGTTCGATGGCCTCGGCCGGGTCGATGCCGTCGCTGATGTTGATCGGCTCACCCAGCGCAAAGCCTCCCAGCACCAGCAGGCTCGATCCGACCAGATGCAGGCCGCCGAGGCGTATCAGCCCGACACGCTGCGCGCTGATGCTGGTGATCAGGGTCTCGCTGGTGAAGGGCTGCCCGCGTTCAATCGCGCGGCAACCGTTGGCCAGCATGACGGTCAGGGTCGGCAACAGCAAAGGCAGGAGAAAGGGGCCGATTTTCGGGATCAGATTCACCACGATCACGGTCAGCAGATAGCCGAAGGTAATCGCCGTTACCAGAGGCGGATGGCGGCGAAACAGGGCGAAGCCGGCCAGCAGCCAGAGGACGCCGTGACGGGCAGGCAGGCGCCGCGCGTCCATCAGTCTTCCCTGGCCTGAAAGGCGATGGCTTGCGGCAAAGCGGTGTCCAACGCGGGCGCATCGAAGGCGATGTCGCCTTGCGGATCGGGGGTTCCAGTCGCCTTCAAGCTCGCAAAATCGAACAAGTTGGCGTCGAGCAGATGCGAAGGCACCACGTCGCTCAGGCTGCGAAACATGCTCTCGATACGCCCCGGGAAGCGCTTGTCCCAGTCCTGCAGCATCTGCTTCACCTGCTGGCGCTGCAGATTGGGCTGCGAGCCGCACAGATTGCAGGGAATGATGGGGAAAGCGCGGGCCGCGGCCCAGGCTTCGAGATCGCTCTCGCGGCAATAGGCCAGCGGGCGGATGACGATGTTGCGGCCGTCATCCGACACCAGTTTGGGCGACATGGCTTTCAGCTTGCCGCCGAAGAACATGTTGAGAAACAGGGTTTGCAGAATGTCGTCGCGATGGTGGCCGAGCGCGATCTTGGTCGCCCCGAGTTCGCCGGCGACGCGATACAGGACACCCCGGCGCAGGCGCGAACACAACGAACAGGTGGTCTTGCCTTCCGGTATCACGCGCTTGACGATGGAATAGGTATCCTCGTCCTCGATGTGGAAGGGCATGCCGATTCCGGCGAGATAGTTCGGCAGCACCTCGGCCGGAAATCCCGGCTGCTTCTGATCCAGATTGACGGCGACGATGTCGAAGTCGATCGGCGCATGCTCGCGCAGAAACATCAGGACATCCAGCAGCGCGAAGGAATCCTTGCCGCCGGAAAGGCAGACCATGACCTTGTCGCCCGATTCGATCATGTTGAAGTCGGCAATCGCCTGCCCGACCTCGCGACGCAGACGCTTGGCCAGCTTGTTAGCCTCGAACGCGGTTTTCTGTGCCTGACGGGCGGTCGGCGACGGGTTCGAGGCGGTGGTCAACGGTGCGTTCATAGGTAAGCAGTGCGTCCGCCGTCGACGTTGATCACCTGCCCGGTGACATAGGGCGCATCGAAGACGAGAAATTTTACGGTGCGGGCGATGTCGGCCGGCGCGCCGACGCGTTTCAACAGCGTGTGGTCAATGATAGCCGCGCGCTCCGCGGCCGAAAAGTCACTTTGGCTTTGCGGCCATTCGATGGCGCCGGGCGCCACCGCGTTGACCCGCACCTGCGGTGCCAGTTCCAGCGCCAGGGCACGGGTCAGCCCGAGCAGGCCGGCCTTCGCCGCGCAGTACAGCGGGTAGCCCCGGAGCGGGCGCTCGGCATGGATGTCGGTGATGTTGATGATGCAGCCGCCGCTGCGCTCGAGATGCGGCGCGGCAGCCTGAGCCAGGAACAGCGGCGCCTTGAGATTGGTGCCGATCAGGTCGTCCCATGCCGCCGTGTCGACAGCGCCGACTTTCGTGGCGTAAAAGGAAGAGGCATTGTTCACCAGCGCATCGAGCCGGCCGAAGCGTGCCACGACCGATTCCACCAGTCGCGGCAGCGCTTCGATGTCCAGCAGATCGGCGGCGAACACCGCGGCCGATTCACCTGCCGCTTCGGTCCGCACCGCATTCAGCTCGGCGGCAAGGGCTACCGCCGCAGCGGACGACGAACGATAGTGAATCGCCACGCGGGCGCCCGCGGCGTGCAGTGCACGCGCAATCTCGGCGCCGACGCGGCGGGCAGCGCCGGTAACCAGGACCACGGGCTGATTCGTCATGCCGTAAGTATACCGGCGAGAACCGCTGCCGCCGCAGCGAAACCGAAACTTGCCGTGACCGCGACCGAGGAGCCGTAACCGGCGCAGCCCAGCCCGGCGGCGGCATCGAAGCCTTCATCAACAGCACAAGAGTTATGCGCAGCGGTGCCTTGCATGCCGGGGCTGCCGCTTCGCGGGCCGGCATCCTCGGGGACGGCGCCGGCGGGACGGCGGCCCTGCTCCGGCGAGAACACGCAGTCGACGCCGAACTTCCTTTTCGGATCGCGCGTGAAGCCGTATTCCTTGCGCAGCCGCGCCCGGACTTTCGAGGCCAGCGCGTCCTGCGTGGTGCGCGCCAGGTCGATGACCTCGATCCGGGTCGGGTCGGTGCGTCCGCCGGCGCCACCGGTGGTCACGACGCGGATGCCGGCACGCCGGCACCAGGCGATCAGCGCGGCCTTGGCGCGCACCTGGTCGATCGCGTCGATAACCGCGCTGCAAGGCGGGATCAGCGTCGCGACGTTGCTTTCGTCGATGAACTCTTCCACGGCATCGACCACGCAGGCCGGATTGATCGCCGCGATGCGCTCGCGCATGGCGACCACCTTGGCCGCGCCGAAGGTCGATTCCAGGGCGTGAATCTGGCGGTTCATGTTGGATTCGGCCAGGTGGTCGAGGTCGATCAGGGTCAGGCGCCCGACTCCCGAGCGGGCCAGCGCCTCTGCCGCCCACGACCCGACACCGCCGACGCCGACCACCACCACATGCGCCGCGGCGGCGCGCAGCAGCGCTCCGGCGCCATACAGGCGCTCGATACCGCCGAAGCGGCGTGCGTAATCAGGGGGTGGATTCATGCAGTGATTCCAATCGTCGGCTGGCAACCGGATCTGCAAACAATTGCGGGGGTTCCGAAGAACCCCCGCACTGAAGTGGTGGCCAGGGGCAGAATCGAACTGCCGACACACGGATTTTCAATCCGTTGCTCTACCAACTGAGCTACCTAGCCGGAAAGGCTGCGGATTATAGGCGTTCGACGTTGCGGCGTCAAAGGGGCTTCGGGCCCGGAACTTGGCATCTAGGCGAGGCGCCATCCTGCAGCTGACGTCGAGCTGACATCTAGCTTACGGCCTGCGTAAGGACGGCGTAAGAGCGCCGCTCTACGATGCCAGCGCTCAGTAAAGCTAGGCAATTCCACTTCCGGAGGAGGAAACCATGAAAGACGAAGATATTGTCGAACGGATTTCAAAAAATCCAAAATTCATGCAGTTCGTGCGCATGCGCAACAACTACGCGATCGTATTGTCCATTCTGATGATCATCGTGTATTTCGGTTACATCGGGCTCATCGCCTTTGACAAGAGTTTTCTCGCCATCAAGATAGGCGCGGGCTACGTGACTTCCATCGGAATTCCGATGGGCATTGGCGTGCTGGTCTTCACCATCGTCATCACCGCAATCTACGTCCGCCGCGCGAACAATGAATTCGACGCCATCAAGGATGAAATCGTCAGGGAGGCTTCCAAATGATCAAGGCCAAACATATTCTCGGCGGCATTGCCGCCCTGCTGGCGGCCGGAACTGCCTTGGCAGCCGGCCCCGACATCGGTCAGGTGGTGAAGCAGGAGACCAACTGGACCGCCATCGTGATGTTCGCGATTTTCGTCGGCGTCACGCTCTGGATCACCAAGTGGGCCGCAACCAAGACCAAGACCGCGGCCGACTTCTACACGGCCGGCGGCGGCATCACCGGCTTCCAGAACGGCCTCGCGATCGCCGGCGACTACATGTCGGCGGCGTCCTTCCTGGGTATTTCCGGTCTGGTGTTCGCTTCCGGCTTCGACGGCCTGATCTTCTCGATCGGCTGGCTGGTCGGCTGGCCCGTGATCACCTTCCTGATGGCGGAGCGGCTGCGCAACCTGGGCAAGTTCACCTTCGCCGACGTTGCCGGTTATCGCTTCGACGCGGGCCCGATCCGCTCCTTCGCGGCCTGCGGCTCGCTGACCGTGGTGGCTTTCTACCTGATCGCGCAGATGGTCGGCGCCGGCCAGTTGATCCAGTTGCTGTTCGGTCTCGACTACACCGTGGCCGTGATCATGGTCGGCGTGATCATGATGACCTATGTGCTGTTCGGCGGCATGACGGCAACCACCTGGGTGCAGATCATCAAGGCCTGCATGCTGCTCGTCGGCGCGACCTTCATGGCGGGGGCAGTGATGTTCCAGTTCGGCTTCAGCCCCGAGGCGATGTTTGCCAAGGCGGTGGAAGTGCATGCGAAGCATGATGCCATCATGTCGCCGGGGACCTTCATTACCGACCCGATTTCGGCGATCTCGGTCGGCATGGCGCTGATGTTCGGCACCGCCGGCCTGCCGCACATCCTGATGCGCTTCTTCACCGTGCCGAGCGCCAAGGAGGCCCGCAAGTCGGTGGCCTGGGCGACGACCTGGATCGGCTATTTCTACATCCTGACCTTCATCATCGGCTTCGGCGCCATCACCAACCTGATCCCCAACCCGATGGACTACTTCGTCGGCGGCGACCTCGCCAAGGGTCTCAAGGGCGGCGGCAACATGCCGGCGGTGCATCTGGCCAGAGCCGTCGGTGGCGACGTCTTCATGGGCTTCATCTCCGCCGTGGCCTTCGCCACGATTCTGGCGGTGGTGGCGGGTCTGACGCTGTCCGGCGCATCGGCCGTGTCGCATGACCTGTACGCCTCGGTGTGGCGTCACGGCAATGTCGATTCCGCAACCGAACTGCGCGTGTCGCGGATCACCACCGTGTGCCTCGGCATCTTCGCCGTGTCGCTCGGCATCGTGTTCCAGAAGCAGAACGTCGCCTTCATGGTGATGCTGGCCTTCGCCGTGGCCTGCTCGGCCAACTTCCCGGTGCTGTTCATGTCCGTGCTGTGGAAGGACTGCACCACCAAGGGTGCGGTGGCGGGCGGCACGGTCGGCCTGATCTCCTCCGTGGCGCTGACCATCATGTCTCCCGCGGTTTGGGAAGCCTCGCTCGGCCATCCGAAGGGGTCGGCGCTGTTCCCCTACGCTTCGTCGGCGATCTTCTCGATGACCGCGGCGTTCCTGGTGATCTGGATCGTTTCCCTGCTCGACAGGAGCGCCCAGGCCGCCAAGGAACGTGCCCTGTTCCCGGCGCAGCTGATCCGCTCGGAAACCGGTGTCGGCAGTTCCAGCGCATCCGGCCACTGACGCGGGCGCAAAGCGCAATACCGCAGCAAACAAAAAAGCCAGCCCGGGAATTATCCGGGCTGGCTTTTTTACGTCTGAAGAAAGCTCAGAAGCATTGCAGCATGTGCGCGTCGCAGTAGAGCCTTTTCAGATACGCCAGAACAATCCAGAGCCAGAACAGCACGGCGAAGGCAATGAAAGGCACATGTTTGTCAATGATCTGCCGCGGCGTAATCTTGCGAACGGTCTTCACCACCGGCCCGGTGACAATCAGGAACAGCTTGTACATGGTGTTGGTGTGCCGCCGGTGTCCCGCCAGCAGGGCCAGCAGGCCCTGGCCGAGGAGGAACAGCATCGCGACCTCGACCAGCGCGCGCAGCATGCTGAGGATGAACAGTTCAGGATGGCTCATGGTATGTTTCGGTCTCCATTATCAGTTTGGTCAATCTCATGAATTACGAACATTGGCGGAATTATGCCCGCGGCTGGGTGTTTCACTTCTTCGGCCGCGAGGATAGCGCCTTCGAGGCCTACAGCACCGCGTTTCGCATCAACCCGCAGGACGTTCGGTCGGCACGGCATCTGGCGGCAATTGCTGCGAAACGGAAGAACTATGAGGTCGCGGAAAAATGGTTCGAGGCGGCGCTGGCCTTGACCCCGGACGACGGCCCCAACTGGTTCAACCTCGGCTTCGTGCGCGAAGCCGCGGGCAAGCCGACGCAGGCGATCGCGGCCTTCCGCGAGGCCGTGCGTTTGGTGCCCGCGCAGGACCGGGCGTGGTATGGCATGGGGCTGGCCCATGCGCGCCTCGGGCAGCATGCCGAGGCGGTGACGGCGCTGGAAAAAGTCGTCGAGTTGCAGCCCATGAGCGGCGAGGGCTTCTATCAACTGGGCATGGCCTACCATCATGCCAACCGTCCCGATGACGTCACCCGCATCGTCAGGCGCCTGGTCGGTTTTGAACCCAAGCGGGCGAAGAAACTGGTGCACGACACGGAGCGCGCCGATCTGATGAAATACATTCCGGACCTTCCCTTCTGATTTACGAATAGTCGCTGTCACGCCAATAGTCGGCGCCGGCGGGACGGCGACACATCCGTGGCTATCGACCCCCGCCAGAGGCGGAGGCCGTTCCCGTAGATGCCGTCTTCCCCTTTCGGGGCAAGACATGCCCTTGTGTACCGTCCCCATCCAAGATGGGATCGGGGCTTTGCCGGCCTTCGCTTTGCGTACCTGGGTTTCCCTTTATATCCCGCAGGGACGGTATCCCCTGGCGGGACGAGGCAGGCAATTCCGCTTCGCGGGCCGGCGATAAAAAAACCGGCCCGTGGTTGCCCAGGGACCGGTTCAATGGGGGCGGGTATTCTCCCTAACCCCCCTCCTCCTCCATAAATCGAATCAGACGCCGGCGGTGTCGATGTCGCCTTCCAGGCTCGGATAGCGGACATGGTCGACCAGTTCCTGAATCTCCTTGCTCGGCGCCGGAGAAACCAGGCTGCCGATGATCACGCCAAGGAAGCCAGCGGGAATGCCGAAGGTACCGGCGGAGATCGGATTGATGTCCCACCACAACGGAGCATTGACGCCGAAGAAGGGATAGGTCAGCCACATGTAGTAGCCGCAGATACCCAGACCGGCAGACATGCCCAGCACCGCGCCCAGCCAGTTCGCCCTTCGCCAGAAGACGCCGCAGACCAGGGCCGGGAAGAAGCCCGAGGCTGCCAGCGAGAACGCCGCGCCGACCAGGAACAGGATGTTGCCCGGCTTCAGGCTGGTGACATAGGCCGCAATCAGCGCCACCACCAGCAGCAGGCCCTTGGATACCGCCAGACGGCGCACCGTCGAGGCGTTCGGGTCGATCATCTTGTAGTACAGGTCGTGCGACAAGGCGTTGGCGATGGTCAGCAGCAGGCCATCAGCGGTAGACAGCGCCGCGGCCAAGCCACCGGCCGCCACCAGACCCGAAATCACGTAAGGCAGACCCGCGATTTCCGGGGTTGCCAATACGATCAGGTCGCCGCCGATGACGATTTCGGCCAGTTGCACGATGCCGTCGCCGTTGATGTCGGAGATGTTCATCAGCGTCTTGTCGACCACCGACCAGTTACTCACCCAGGCCGGCAACGATGCGAAGCTGGAACCCACAACGTGGGTATACACCTCGTACTTGGCCAGGATCCCTAGCGCCGGTGCCGTGAAGTAAAGCAGGAAGATGAAGAACAAGCCCCAGAACACCGACTGGCGCGCCTCCTTCACCGAAGGCGTGGTGTAGTAGCGCATCAGGATGTGCGGCAGGGCGGCGGTACCGATCATCAGGCAGGCGATCAGCGCGAGGAAGTTCTTTTTCTTGATGCCGCGGTTCTTCTCGACCTCCTCCTGCGTCTTGCCGGTAGCGGCGAAAGCCTCCGCGTGGTGCATGACCGGTGCGGCGCGAGCGCCGAGACCCTTCTCCGCAGTCCACGCGGCCTTCGCCGCAACCGCATCGGCCGGGAAGGCCTTGACAGCCTTTTCGGCGGCGTCGATCGCCTTCGGATCAGCCGGCGGTTCCGTGGCTGCCCTGAGGGCCGCCGCGTTGTCCACCAGCTTCTGCTTTTCGGCGGCGAGGAAGGTGGCTCCGCCGGTTTCCAGACCCTTCAGCTTGGCAGCGCCGGCCGCAGAACGTTCGCGGAAAATGGCGCGCACCGACTCTTCCTTGGAACCCTTGGGCGAGGCCTTGTCGTTGAACTCATTCTCCAGCGCCGTGATCTTGGGCAGCGAATGCGTGTAGGCGACGATCTGCGGAATCGGGATACCCGTATCCTTGACCGCCAACCATACCACCGGGATCATGTAGGCGAAGATCAGGATGATGTACTGGGCCACTTGGGTCCAGGTCACCGCCTTCATGCCGCCGAGGAAGGAACACACCAGAATACCGGCGAGGCCGACGAACACGCCGACCTGGAATTCGAGGCCGGTGAAGCGGCTGGTGATGATGCCGACGCCATAGATCTGCGCGATCACGTAAGTGAAGGAACAGACGACCGCAGCAAGCACGCCAATGAAGCGCGGCAGGTGGCCGCCAAAGCGCGCGCCGAGAAAGTCCGGAATCGTGAACTGACCGAACTTGCGCAGGTAGGGCGCAAGGAACAGAGCCACCAGGCAGAAGCCGCCGGTCCAGCCCAGGACGAAGGCCAGTCCGTCATAGCCGGACAGATACAGCGTGCCGGCCATGCCGATGAAGCTGGCGGCCGACATCCAGTCGGCGCCGGTCGCCATGCCGTTGAAGAAGGCAGGCACGCGTCGCCCGGCGACGTAGTACTCGGCGACATCCGCCGTCTTCGCCATGAAGCCGATGCCGGCATACAGCATGATGGTGGCGAACAGGAAGATGTAGCCGAGGACCTTGTTCGGCACGCCCATCTGTTCGAGGATGCCGACGACAATGACGAAAGCGACAAAGCCGCCGGTATAGAAGGAGTAATAACGCTTCAGGTTCGCATAAAACTGCGATTGGGTGGTTTGCGTGGCCATCAGTCGAGCTCCCCTTCATGGACGCCGTATTCCAGGTCCAGGTTGTTCATGTAGTGCGCGTAATACCAGATGATGGCGACGTAGATGATCAGGGAGCCCTGCGCCGACATGTAGAAGCCCAAAGGGCCGATGAAGTTGATCTCGTTCAGTTCGCGGGCATACCAGCCCATGACGAAAGTAACAACGAACCATATCGCAAGCAATATGCCCGTTATCCGCAGGTTGATCCTCCAGTACTTATGATGCTTCTCAGTGAGCTGCATGTGGCACTCCTCCTTTGACTGTGCGGCGAACCGGAACAGTCCGCCGTTCCTGAGACGCGCCCCGGGGTTCCCCTGTGTCGCGCGCCTACCGTATTCCCGGAGCAGCACCAACGGCTTTGATCAGCGCCAATTGCCCCAAGATGGTGCCATTGTTAGCCGGCAATCCTGACGGGAAACTTACAGACCGGCTTACAGCCCGATTGGAAAGCTGTCCGAGGCGGGTCTGGCCTGACTCGGCGAGTTTTGGTCAGCCTCCCAGTGGCGCGGAAAACTGACGCGGAACAGGCTGCCCTTGCCATCCTTGCCGGTCAGCAGGTCTATTCTGGCCTGATGCAGTTCGGCAATCTCTGCGGCGATCGGCAAGCCCAGGCCGCTGCCTTCGGCGTCGGTGCCCAGCACGCGGTAAAAGCGCTCGAAAATGCTCGAACGCTCTTCGAGAGGGATGCCGATGCCGTCGTCTTCGACTTCGACCACTGCCAGCCGACCGGCACGGACGCGCACCGTGACGTGGCCTCCGGGCAGGGTGTACTTGAGCGCATTGTCCACCAGGTTGTTGAGCAATTCACGCAACAATAAGGGCACGCCGTTGATCCGCAGTGCGCGGCCGCTGTCCTCGAAGCCGAGGTCGATCCGCTTCGCCAGCGCGCGCACCACCCACTCCCCGGTAACTTCACGGGCCAGCGCGTCGAGTTCGAGCGGCACCACGCTGTGCAACTTTTCGTGGCTGGCCTCGGCGCGCGCCAGGATCAGCAACTGGTTGATCATGTGCGAGGCGCGGTCGGTGCTTTCGGCAATCAGCTGCAGCGCATGGCGCATCTGTGCCGGATCGGTTTCCGAGAGCGCGAGCTCGGTCTGCGTCTTGAGCCCGGTCAGCGGCGTGCGCATCTGGTGCGCGGCCTGGGCGATGAAACGCTGTTGCGCCTGAAGATTTTCTTCCAGCCGCCCCATCATCTCGTTGAAGGCGACGACCAGCGGCCGCACCTCGTCCGGCACGCGCTGGACCGGTATCGGCGACAGATCGGTGGGGCGCCGGCGCCGAATGCGATCGCGCAACAAGTGCAAAGGGGCGATACCGCGGGTCAGCCCCAGATAGACCAGAATCACCGCCAGCGGAATGATGGCGAATTGCGGCAGCAGCACACCGGAAATGATGCTGGAAGACAGCGCCTCGCGCTTGTGCAGGGTTTCGGCCACTTGGACTACTGCCGGCGGCAGACCGCTCCTGACGGGAAGGAAGGCGTAGGCGATGCGCACGCTGTCGGCTTCGATGCGCTCGTCGCGAAACAATACCTTGCCGGCTTCCAGCTTTTCCGGCAGCGTCGGCCAGGGGATTTCCCGGTCGCCCTGGATCAGCGTGTTGTTGGCGCCGATCACCTGATAGTAGAGCGTATCGATATCGTCGGCACGCAGCAGGCTGCGCGCCGACGCCGGCAGGTTGACGGTCACCCGGCCGCCTTCGATCTTGACCAGGCGCACGATGGCCCCAACGTTGTCGGCCAGGGCCTGATCATAGGGCTGGTTGGCAATGTAGTTGGCAACGTGATTGGTGGCCGCAATCGAAATCGGCCATAGCAGCAGCAGCGGCGCCAGCATCCAGTCGAGAATCTCGCCGAAGAGCGAATTCGGATACTCGAAATTGACGAACGGGTTGCCGACCTGCCTTCCCGCCGACGCGGCTGGGGCGGGTTTATCGTGGCTTTGCATGCCTACGATTCCGCTTCGGGGGACGGCATCAGGCTTTGCCAACTGTCGAGTCTGCCGGTTCGGCCGGTTTCTCCAGGCAATAGCCCAAGCCGCGCACCGTCACGATGCGGGTGCCGCCGGGTTCGAGCTTCTTGCGCAGACGATGGATGTAGACCTCGATGGCGTTGTTGCTGACTTCCTCGCCCCAACTACACAATTGGTCGACCAGTTGTTCCTTCGCCACCAGACGTCCGGCGCGCAGCAGCAGGATTTCGAACAGCGCCAGTTCACGCGCCGACAGGTCAACGAGTTCGCCATTGATGCGGGCAATGCGCTCGGACTGGTCGTACGACAAGGGGCCGACCTCGATCCGCGTCGGATTGCCGGTGCCGCGGCGCGTGAGTGCCCGCACCCGGGCAAACAGTTCCGGCAGCGCGAAAGGCTTGGTCAGGTAATCGTCGGCGCCGGCATCGAGTCCGCGCACCCGGTCTTCGACGCCGTCCTGTGCCGTCAGCACCAGTACCGGCATGGTGAGTTTGCGCGCACGCAGACGCCTGAGCACATCGATGCCCGGCAGACGCGGCAAACCCAGATCAAGGATCAGCAAGTCGTAGGGTTGGGAAAGCAGGGCCGTGTCGGCATCCGCACCGTTATTGACATGATCCACGGCGTAGCCGGTTTTGCGCAGGGCGGCGATCAGCCCCTGGGAAATGATGCGGTCGTCTTCTGCTAGCAATAGTCTCATGGCGACGTCATGAACCTGCGCAGGTTGCTACGATTCACCCCTGTGGCAAACGGGCGCTGACGCCCGCCCAGAATTCGTCCGCCTTTTTCTTGCCGGCCATGCCCTGGATAACCATGCGACATTTTTCGAGTCTGGCCGTGAGCTCGTCCAGATCCTTGCACTTCTCGACCAGAGAGGTCAGATCGTCCGCTCCTGGCCCAAGAACAGTCACCAGGGCGCGACAAGCGAAGCGCGAGGCCGATACCAGCGAAACCTCGACCGGCGGCTGGTTTGCCACCGGACTTGCGGGAGCGGCCGCAGCCGCAGGTGTTGCCTCGGCGACAGGCTGATTGCCGCCAACGATCTCGATGTAGCCGTCCGCCAGCAGGGTGTTGAGAATACCTTCGCTGGTCGGGTGGGGGTTTTTCAACAGCAGACCGCTACGCGAGGTCTTGTCGTCCACCATGATGAGCATAGCCCGCTCCCGCAGGCCGAGCTTGTTGGCGCGAGTCGCAATCTCGGTTCGTGCCTTTTCAGTCTTGTGATAGATGCCTTCGCCGCTCATGGCCAGCCTCCTTTATAAGAATTATGGGGAAATGATAGCTTGTCCGATGCCTCGTCGGGTATTAGTTTTTCAAACAAAACACGCCGCGGCCCCGGTCGCATAACTTACGCAGCGGACCAGACCGGAGCGGTCCGCAAAAAGGGCAAGGCCTTGCGCGCATCCGGTCGTCGAATCCACGCGCAATACTGCCCCCCGCGCAGTGAGCGCCATGAAAAAGCCCGGCCATAAAGGCCGGGCTTTTCGGAGCGATCCCAGAAGGAAGGTGGGTAACGGGAGGAAACCTGGGTTTCCTCCGGTTCCTTCCACTGGATATGCAATCGGTGAAGCCGATTACATATCCATGCCGCCCATGCCACCCATGCCACCCATGCCACCCATGCCGCCCATACCGCCACCGGCCGGCTTGTCTTCGACCAGTTCGGCCACCATGGCGTCCGTGGTCAGCATCAGGCCGGCAATGGAAGCGGCATTCTGCAGCGCGGTGCGGGTCACCTTGGTCGGATCCAGCACGCCCATGGCTACCATGTCGCCGTACTCGCCGGTCGCGGCGTTGTAGCCAAAGTTGCCTTTGCCTTCCAGCACCTTGTTGATCACCACCGAAGGCTCGTCGCCGGCATTCGCGGCGATTTCGCGCAACGGCTGCTCCAGCGCACGCAGAACGATCTTGATGCCGGCGTCCTGTTCGTGGTTGTCACCCTTCAGCTTGATGGCCGCGCGGGCACGCAGCAGAGCGACGCCGCCGCCAGCCACGATGCCTTCTTCCACCGCTGCACGGGTCGCGTGCAGGGCGTCTTCAACGCGGGCCTTCTTTTCCTTCATTTCCATTTCGGTTGCGGCACCGACCTTGATCAGTGCAACACCGCCGGCCAGCTTGGCCACGCGCTCCTGCAACTTCTCTTTGTCGTAGTCGCTGGTGGCTTCTTCGATCTGGGCACGAACCTGGGTGACGCGGCCCTTGATCGCCTCTTCGGCACCGGCGCCGTCGATCAGCGTGGTGTTTTCCTTCGAGACTTCAACGCGCTTGGCCTGGCCGAGATCCTTCAGCGTGGCCTTTTCCAGGGTCAGGCCGACTTCTTCGGCAATCACCGTGCCGCCGGTCAGGATGGCGATGTCTTCCAGCATGGCCTTGCGACGGTCGCCAAAGCCCGGCGCCTTGACGGCAACGGTCTTGAGGATGCCACGGATATTGTTCACCACCAGGGTGGCCAGCGCTTCGCCATCGACATCTTCGGCGACGATCAGCAGCGGACGGCCGGCCTTGGCGACTTGCTCGAGTACCGGCAGCAGGTCACGGATATTGGAGACCTTCTTGTCGTGCAACAGAACGAAGGGATTGTCCAGAATCGCGATTTGCTTGTCCGGATTGTTGATGAAGTAGGGCGACAGGTAGCCGCGGTCGAACTGCATGCCTTCGACGACTTCGAGTTCGTTTTGCAGTGACTTGCCGTCTTCAACGGTAATCACGCCTTCCTTGCCGACCTTGTCCATCGCATCGGCGATGATCTTGCCGACATCGGCGTCGGCGTTGGCCGAAATGGAGCCGACCTGGGCGATTTCGTTGGTCGTGGTGCAGGGCTTGGAAATCTTCTTCAGTTCCTCGACGACGGCGGCGACGGCCTTGTCGATGCCGCGCTTCAGATCCATCGGGTTCATGCCGGCGGCCACGTACTTCATGCCTTCGCGCACAATCGATTGCGCCAGCACGGTGGCGGTGGTGGTGCCGTCACCGGCCACGTCGGAGGTCTTGGAAGCGACTTCCTTGAGCATTTGCGCGCCCATGTTTTCGAACTTGTCCTTCAGTTCGATTTCCTTGGCGACGGAAACGCCGTCCTTGGTAATCGTCGGGGCGCCGAAAGAACGCTCCAGAATCACATTGCGACCCTTGGGGCCGAGGGTTACTTTGACCGCGTCGGCCAGGATGTTGATGCCGCGCACCATGCGTTGGCGAGCGGAATCGCCAAATTGAACTTCTTTAGCTGCCATTGTGTATATCTCCTGTAATTCTGTAGTGATTAGAGCTCAACTACGCCCATGATGTCTTCTTCGCGCATAACCAGCAGTTCTTCGCCATCGACCTTGACGGTCTGGCCGGAGTACTTGCCGAACAGCACGCGGTCACCGACCTTGAGTGCCATGGGACGAACCTTCCCGTCTTCCTGAATCTTGCCGTTGCCGACAGCCTTCACTTCGCCCTGGTCGGGCTTCTCGGCGACGTTGTCGGGGATGACGATTCCGGAGGCGGTCTTCTTCTCTTCTTCGACACGCTTAACGATAACGCGATCATGCAAAGGACGAATTTTCATGGGGTTGAGCTCCTCTTAAACTGGGTTGTTACAGAAATAAGCCGGTGCGGCCGGGCCGCAGGTCTGAGTCGGGCGGATGACAAACTATTAGCACTCATCGCCAACGAGTGCTAATAATAGGGCCTAAAGACCGATTCTTCAAGGGGGTAGCCGAAAAAATGGCTCAAACCAGCCGGTCGTTGCGGTAGTCGGCAATGGCTTGTTCGATTTCCTCGCGCGTGTTCATCACGAAGGGGCCGTGCTGGACCACCGGCTCGCCCAAAGGCCGCGCTGCCAGCAGCAGGAAACGGGCAGGACCCGCTGTAGCGCTGATTTCCACCCGTTCGCCGGCGGAGAGCACGCCGGCGTCCTGTGCCGACAAAGGGCGGGGCTCGTCGGCCGGGCCGATCGCCAGGCTGCCCTCGTAGGCATAGACGAAGGCGCTGTGACCTGCCGCCACGGTTTGAGCGAAGTGCCCGCCGGCCGGCAGGTGCACATCGATGTAGAGCGCTTCGGTCGACAGGCCCTGCACCGGGCCGGCGATCTCGCGACCTTCGACCACGATACCGCCGGCAATCACCCTGACCTCGCCGCCACCCGGCAGGTCTGCCAGCGGAATCTCCTCGGGGCGGATGTCGCGATAGTGCGCCGGCTTCATTTTTTCCGCGGCCGGCAGGTTGATCCAGAGCTGGAAGCCGCGCATGCGCCCGCTCTCCTGCTGCGGCATTTCCGAGTGGATGATGCCGCGCCCGGCGGTCATCCATTGCGCACCGCCGGGCAGCAGATCGCCGCGATTGCCGAGATGGTCCTCGTGCAGCATGTGGCCATCGAGCATATAGGTCACGGTCTCGAAGCCGCGATGCGGATGCGACGGGAAGCCGGCAATGTAGTCGTCCGGGTTGTCCGAGAAGAACTCGTCGAGCATCAGGAAGGGATCGACGCGCGCCGATTGCGACTGACCGAGGCTGCGGCGCAGGCTGACACCGGCGCCATCCGAGGTGGCGACGGAGCGGATGATCTGTTGCAGGCGGCGAACGGACATGGGAGTTCTCCTTGCGATACCCCCAAGATGGGCCCGGAACGTTTAAATCGCAAGTATCATCGCGGCACTTCAGTGTTGCAGAAAGAGTCGCAATGAGTTTCCTGATCCTCGGTTTGATTGTTTTCCTCGGCACCCATTCGCTGCGCATCTTTGCCGGCGACTGGCGCGACGCGCAGATTGCCCGCCTTGGCGAAATGCGCTGGAAAGGTGTGTACTCACTCGTCTCTGCCGTTGGTTTGGGGCTGATCATCTGGGGTTACGGCATGGCTCGTGCAGACTCTCCCATGCTCTGGACCACGCCGATCTGGACGCGGCACCTGGCCGCCTCGTTGATTCTCCCGGCCTTCATTCTCCTGGTGGCGGCCTACCTTCCGGGCAGCCACATCAAGGCCCTTGTCGGCCATCCGATGGTGCTCGGCGTGAAGTTCTGGGCGCTGGCCCACCTGCTGGTCAACGGCAAGCTCGCCGCCGTTGTTCTGTTCGGCGCCTTCCTGATCTGGGCAGTGCTGGACTTTGTCTCGGCGCGAAAGCGTGACCGGGCCGCAGGCCGCACTTACCCGGTAGTCGGCTGGTCGCGCGATGCGATGGCGATGGCGATCGGCCTCGTCGCCTGGGCGCTGTTTGCGCTTTACGGCCATCTCTGGCTGATCGGGGTGCAGCCCTTCGGCTAGACGTCGAACGCATCGCCGGTGGCGAAGAAGCTGCCGCCGGACAGGTAGTGGATGCTGCGCCACTGGTCGTCCGCAAAGTGCCAGCGGCCATTGGAAAACACCGCCGGGTCGGCCCAGGCGGCGACCACCTCGGCGAGGAACAGGTCATAAGCCTGCTGATTGCGTGGCTCTGGTATCACCCGACATTCGAGCCAGGCCAGGCAACCGTCGATCAGCGGGGCTCCGACCAGGCTTGCCGCCGCAGCACCAACGCCGACTATTGAAAACTTGTCGGTCTCCCGCCCCGACTGTGTACCGACCGCCAGCGTCATTGCCGCCTGCCGCCGTGACGGCACGTTAAGCACGAACTCGCCCGAGGCCTCGACCAGCTCGCGGGTCAGGGTGGATTTGTCGATCACTACCGCCACCTTGGGCGGATCGAAGTCGAGCGGCATCGACCATGACGCCGCCATCACATTGCGCCGCCCGCCGTGAGCACTGGAGACCAGCACGGTGGGGCCGTGGTTGAGCAGCCGGTAGGCTTTGGGCAGCGGCACGGCAATGCGCGGGTTCATGCCTCGCGCTCCGCCGCAGAACGCTTTACGGCCAACTCGACGAACCATTGCAGGCTGCCCGGATTGGCCATCGAGTCGGGGTTGGCAATCTTGTCCAGGGCATGGCCGAGCAGCAGTTTCTTGACCGGCAGTTCCATCTTCTTGCCTGACAGCGTGCGCGGAATCTCGGCCACCTGAAAGATCTCGTTGGGCACATGCCGCGGCGACAGGGCGACCTTGATCCGCTCGCGCAACGTCACTTCGAGTTCCGGCGTCAGTTCATGCCCGGGGCGCATGACGACGAACAACGGCATCCAGGATTCGCGGCCGAGAAACTCGAGATCGACCACCAGGCTGTCCAGCACTTCGGTCAGTTCCTCGACGGCGCGGTATAGCTCGCTGGTGCCCATGCGAATGCCATAACGGTTGATGGTGGCATCCGAACGGCCGTAGATGATGGCGCCGCCGCGCGGCGTGATGCGCAGCCAGTCGCCATGGCGCCAGATGCCGGGGTACATGTCGAAGTAGCTCTCGCGGTAGCGGCGATCTTCCGGGTCGTTCCAGAACTTGAGCGGCATCGAAGGCATCGGCGCGCTGCAGACCAGTTCGCCGACTTCGTCGATCAGCGCGCGGCCGGCTTCGTCGAACGCTTCCACCTTGGCGCCTAGGCAGCGGCATTGCATCTCCCCCAGATACACTGGGAGCGTCGGCACGCCGCCGACGAAACAGCCGGCGAAATCGGTGCCACCGGAGATCGGATTGAGCCAGATGTCGCGCCGCACGTGGTCGTAAATCCACTGATAGCCTTCCGGCGGCAGCGGCGACCCGGTGGAGCCGACGGCGCGGAGGTGCGAAAGGTCGGCGACCTGATTCGGTTCGACATGGGCCTTCAGGCAGGACAGGAAGAACGCGGCGCCGGCGCCGAAGAATGTCACGCGGGTTTCGCCGACGAAGCGCCACAGGGCATTCCAGTCCGGCCAGCCCGGGTTGCCGTCGTAGATGCAGATGGTGCTGCCCAGCAGCAGGCCCATCATCTGGCAGTTCCACATGATCCAGCCGCTGCTCGAAAACCAGTGAAAGCGATCTTCCGGGCCGAGATCGAGATGAAAGGCGCCGAGCTTGACCTGCTCGACCACGATGCCGCCGTGCGAATGCACGATCGGCTTGGGCAGCCCCGTGGTGCCCGAGGAATACACCACCCAGAGCGGATGCTCGAAGGACACGTGCTCGACCTGCAGCGGTGCACTGCCGGCGGTCGCTGCCGCCCAGGTCGTGCAGTGGGCAAACTCGGCGGGATCGGCCTGCGCATCGAGGCTGGGCAGCAGCACCATGTGGTCGATGCTCGGCAGTTCCGCCAGCAGCTCATGGATCAGCGCGCGACGGTCATGCGCTTTGCCGCCATAGCGGTAACCGTCAACCGCGATCATCACCTTCGGCGCGATCTGGCGAAAGCGATCGAGCACGGCAATCCGCCCCATGTCGGGCGAGCAAGCCGACCAGATCGCGCCCAGGCTGGCCACGGCGAGGAAGGCCACCACCGTTTCGGGGACGTTGGGCAGATAGGCCACGACGCGGTCGCCGCGCGTGACGCCCATGGCGCGCAGGCTGGCCGCCAGCGCACCGACCTGACGCTGCAGTTCGGACCAGCTCAGCTCGCAATCGACGCCGGCTTCGTTGCGGGCAACGACTGCCGGGCGGATCGGCGTGGCATGACGGAAGACTTGGTCGACGTAGTTCAGCGTCACCCCGGGAAACCATTGCGCACCGGGCATCCGCGCATCGGCCAGCACCCTGGTACGCGGCGTTGTGGCGGGGATCGCAAAGTAATCCCAGACGGCGCCCCAGAAGCCCTCGAGATCAGCCACCGACCAGCGCCAGAGGGCGTCGTAGTCGGCGAATCTCAAGCCGCGCTCGGCCGCCAGCCAGTCGGTGAAGGCGGTGATCTTCGCCGCATTTATCGTGGTGGCCGATGGCTGCCACGCCGGTTGCAGCACGCTTGCGGGATTTTCCATACTTGATCGCCCCCTCGTTTCGCTGGCTGATTCTATATGTCGCCCGCTCGCAAAGCGAAATCTCGGGCGTGCAAGGCCAAGGCGAGAGCCGGGGACGGTATCCCCGCGATAAGATGTGGCCATGCGCAACTTATTCTTCTCCTGGCTTTGCCTGTGGGCGCTGCAGGCAGCCGCCAACGACTTGCCCGCCCCGGTGGCGCAGGCGCTGAAAGGCGCCGGCATTCCCGTCGCGGCGGCGGCCGTCTGGGTCCGGGAAGTGGACGCCGCCAGGCCACGCCTGGCCGTCAACGCCCGTCTCGCCATGAATCCGGCGTCGACCATGAAACTGGTCACCACCTACGCCGCGCTCGACCTGCTGGGGCCGGCCTATGCCTGGAAGACGGAAGCCTTTGCCAGCGGCGCACTGAACGACGGCGTGCTGAGCGGCGATCTGTACCTGCGCGGCGGCGGCGATCCCAAGCTCACCTATGACCGATTCGAGCGCCTGCTGCGACAGATACGCGCTCGCGGCATCAGGGAAATTCGCGGCGACCTGGTGCTGGATCGTGGCGCCTTTGCCATCAGCGCGGCCGAACCGGGACACTTCGACGCGCAGCCAATGCGCCCCTACAACGTCGCCCCCGATGCCTTGTTGGTCAACTTCAAGGCGGTCACCCTGCAGCTGATTCCCGATCTGGAGAAGAGAACCCTGAATGTCACCATGGAGCCGGCGCCAACCAATCTCGACCTGGTCAACAAGATCACCCTGGGCAACGGCAATGGCTGCGGTGACTGGAAGGAACGTCTGCGCGCCGACGTCTTCAGCCACGGACTGACGACGCGGGTGGTACTGACCGGCGCGTTTCCCCAGAGTTGCGGCGAGCAGCGCTGGAACCTCGCCGTGGAGGAACACCCGCAATTCGTGCTCGGCGTCTTCCTCCAGTTATGGGCGGAGCTCGGCGGTTCCTTGGCCGGCGGCGTCCGCGAAGGTCCGGTTCCGGTTGATGCGCGTGCGGTCGGCGTGCTGCCATCGCCGACTCTTGCAGAAGTGGTGCGCGACATCAACAAGTTCTCCAACAACGTCATGGCGCGCCAGCTGTTTCTGACGCTGGGCATGGAAGCCGGACGCCGCCCGGCGAGCGCCGAGGACGGCGCCGCGGCGATCCGTTCCTGGCTCGACGCGCGGGGTCTCGGTGTGCCGGAGCTGGTGCTCGAAAACGGCTCCGGCCTGTCGCGCCGCGAGCGGATTTCTGCGGAAAGCCTGGGCCGCCTGTTGCAGGCGGCATGGAAAAGTTCGGTAATGCCCGAGCTGATGGCCTCGCTGCCGGTGACCGCCACCGACGGCACCATGAAAAAGCGTCTCAAGCAGAACGGCGTGGCCGGCCAGGCACATATCAAGACCGGCTCGCTGGAAGGCGTACGCAGCATTGCCGGCTATGTGCTGGACAAGAACGGGCGGCGCTGGATCGTGGTGTTCTTTGTCAATCACGCCCATGCCGGAGCCGCTCAGGCGGCGCAGGATGCCCTGCTGGAATGGGTGTATGAGCGGGGTGGAGCATGAGGCGCGTCGTGCTGCTGGCCGCCGGCTTCACCTACATGGTGTTGCTGATCGAAGCCCTGCGTGCCGCCGTCGCGTGGTGGCACGGCGAGTTGACGCAGCCGGGCTGGAGCGATATCGCGCTGATCGCCGTGCTGCCGGCGCTGATCTGGATCTGGTGGCGCTACCTTTCACCCTTCGGTCGCGACTGCCAGAAATGCGCCCTGCCGCCCGAGCCGGGCAAGCACCCCTGATCCCGCAGCCCTGTCCCTGCGGTCGTCCACTCGCCTACACGGCGTGCTGCGGGCTCTACCATGAGGGAAGCCCGGCGCCTGATGCCGAGTCGCTGATGCGCTCGCGCTACAGTGCCTATGTGCTGCAACTGGAGGACTATCTGCTGGCCACCTGGCACGCGTCCACCCGCCCGGCGGCGCTGGATCTGGCCGCCGCACCGCCGAAATGGCTCGGACTGCAAGTCAAAACGCATACAGAAACGGCTAACACGGCAAGCGTCGAATTCGTCGCCCGCTGCCGCGTCGGCGGACGTGCACAACGAATGCATGAAATCAGCCGCTTCGTGCGCGAGGACGGCCGCTGGTATTACGTGGACGGGGTAATTGAGGCGTGAAACAAGTTGTTTCAATTCGCCATTGAACCAATCGCCGGCGCCCCCATCTATAAAATAATAGTAATCAGACCAGCAACGGAGACGAGCATGCAGTTAGATACGATTCTTAAATTTCTTGCCGATTCGCGCCGCTATCTCGACCGCTAGGGCATGACGTTCCCCGGTGGCTGGTCTCCCCCTCCAGCCGCCCGAAGGCCTCACGTGAGTGGGGCCTTCGCCTTTACCCTCCCCGCCTCCGGGCTGGGGACGATATCCACAGTGAATGCAGGAGCCGCAAATGGACCACCAAGCCGTAAGTCTCATGGATGTTCTCGCGCCCCCCGAAAACCACTGGCTGAAGGAGCTTTTGGGCCGCAAGGCCGATTTGCCGGCCGGCGTCAGCGTGATTCGCTTCAGCGGCGCGGAGGACGACCCGGCCGAGGACAGCGAGCGCGCGGACACGCCCGCCAGACGGCAGAAGATGGCGGCCTGACGAGTTCGTTTCGCCTTGCGGCCAGGGGCCGGGCCATGGGCCGCGACGGCTAGGGAGACTTCGCCGGCGCGCCCTGAGCCGTGTAACGCAGCTGCGTCAGATCGTAACCCTGCCTTGCCGCCGCCTTGAGGGCATCATCCAGCAGGGGCTTCGGCAGTTGCGGCGTCCGCGACAAGACCCAGAGATACTTCCGGTTGGGATTGCCGACCACCGCCCAGCGATAGTCGGCATCGAGTCCGAGCACCCAGTAGTCCGAACGAAAGGGCCAGAAGAACGACACCTTGAGGCGGGCGTTGTTGCTGTCCGCCACAGCCCAGGCTTTGCCTCGCGCCTCATCGAATCCGCTGTCGGTGCGGCAACGATTGGTGACCGATACCTCCCCCTCCGGTGTCAGCGCGTATTCGGCGGTGGTGTCGCCAACGCAGTTGCGCTGGAAGAACATCGGAAAACTGGCGATCTCGTACCACTTGCCAATGTAGCGCGCGAGATCCACCTCCGGCACGCTGACCACCGGCGTCTCGGCGCGCACTGGCAGCGCCAAACAGGCGAGGATTGCCACAACAACGCGAAGCAGCACGCGGCGCATTACCAGTACCGGCTCAGAGCAGCCGCTCGATGTCGCCCGCCATGTCCTCGGGCTTGTGCGCCGAGGCGTAGCGATCGACCACCTTGCCCTCGCGGTCGACCAGAAACTTGGTGAAGTTCCACTTGATGCCTTCGGTCCCCAGCACGCCGGGAGCCGCCGCCTTGAGAAAGGCGAATATCGGATGGGTATCGCCGCCATTGACATCCACCTTGGCGAACATCGGGAACGTCACGTCATAGGTCAGGCTGCAGAATTTGCCGATCGCAGCTTCATCGCCCGGCTCCTGTCCGCCGAACTGGTTGCAGGGAAAACCCAGCACCACCAGGCCGCGCTTGCCATACTTCTGCCACAGCGCCTCGAGCCCGGCGTACTGCGGGGTGAAGCCGCAGGCGCTGGCGACATTGACGATCAGCAAGACCTTGCCCTGGTAGTCCTGCATCGACTGCGTGCTGCCATCGAGGCGCTTGGCCGACAACTTGTAGAACGCGCTCATCATTTTTCCTGGTCGAGCTTGACCGCGTAGCGTTTGAGGTCGGCCAGGCGCACGACTTCCAGCGCGGCAAAGGACGTCGCTTCAAGCACCACCTGCGGCGCCATGCCGGCCTGCAAGGCTTCCTGCCAGCGCGCTGAGCACAGGCACCAGCGATCTCCAGGCTTCACGCCGGGAAATTCGAATTCCGGGTGCGGGGTGGACAAATCGTTGCCGCGTGACTTGGAGAAGGCCAGAAACTCGGCGCTGGCGACGATGCAAACGCCGTGGTTGCCGACATCCTCTTCGGTCACCTGACAGTCGCCGGTGCGGAAAAACCCCGTCATCGGATCGGTGCTGCACGGCTGCAGGACGCCGCCCAAAACGTTTTTTGCCAGATCATGCATGTTGTTCTCCAAGTTCTTCAGCACTGTTGACCATGGACTGTACTACAGGGTTGCGCGCCGCAAAAAAAATGGCCCGCGAGCGGGCCATTTGCCACTCCCTGCGAATCGACTTATAGCCCGGCGTCGCCCCTCAGCGCCGCCGCCTTGTCGGTGGCTTCCCAGGTAAATTCCGGCTCGTCGCGACCGAAGTGACCGTAGGCCGCGGTCTTCTCGTAAATCGGGCGCAGCAGGTCGAGCATCTGCACGATTCCCTTCGGCCGCAGGTCGAAATGCTTCTTCACCAGTTCGGCAATGGTGGCGTCGGCGATCTTGCCGGTGCCCTGCGTCGTAACCCAGACCGAAGTCGGCTCGGCAACGCCGATGGCGTAGGAGATCTGCACCAGGCACTTGCTGGCCAGGCCGGCGGCGACGATGTTCTTCGCCACGTAGCGGCCTGCATACGCGGCGGAGCGGTCGACCTTCGACGGGTCCTTGCCGGAGAATGCGCCGCCGCCGTGGGGGGCCGCACCGCCGTATGTGTCGACGATGATCTTGCGCCCGGTCAGTCCGCAGTCGCCATGCGGGCCGCCGACGACGAAGCGGCCGGTGGGGTTCACCAGATACTTGATCTCGCCCTTGATCAACTCCTTGGGCAGCATCGGCTTGATGATCTCCTCGATCACCGCTTCGCGCAGCTGCGACAACTCGATGTCCGGCGCATGCTGGGTGGAGACCACCACGGTATCGATGGAATGGGCCTTGCCGTCCTGATAGCGAATCGTCACTTGCGATTTCGCGTCCGGGCGCAGCCAGGGCAGGCGGCCGTCGCGACGCAGCATCGACTGGCGCTCGACCAGGCGGTGCGCGAGGTAGATCGGCAGCGGCATCAGCACCGGCGTCTCGTCGCAGGCGTAGCCGAACATCAGGCCCTGGTCGCCGGCGCCTTGGTTCAGGTTGTCGTCGTAGGCCTTGTTCACGCCCTGGGCGATGTCCGGGCTCTGCTTGTCGTAGGCCACCAGCACGGCGCAGCCCTTGTAGTCGATGCCGGACTCGGTGTTGTCGTAGCCGATGCGCTTGAGCACGCCGCGTGCGACGCCGATGTAATCGACGTTGGCCTGGGTCGTGATCTCGCCGGCGAGGACCACCAGGCCCGTGTTGCACAGGGTTTCGGCGGCGACGCGGGAATGCGGATCCTGCGCCAGGATGGCATCGAGGATGGCATCGGAAATCTGGTCGGACACCTTGTCCGGATGGCCCTCCGAAACCGATTCGGAAGTAAAGAGAAAATCGTTGGACATAATCTCGCTCCTGAAACAAAAGAAACAAAAACGCCTCGTTGCAGCGGCGAGGCCGGCTTCGAGGCGTGAGCGGGCGACGCTTTAGCGTAATTTGTTTTCCCACCGTTGCCGGTGTTCTCCGCCACGCAAGTTGTCATTTAACTCGGCGGAACAGGTCGCATTGTACCAGCCTCCGGGCGTGATCGGTCACCGCCCTCAATTCCCGGTGATAAGCTCCGCCCATGCCCTGGCTGCTCCAGTTCTGCGCGGCACGCGCCGCCTTCGCCACGATGTTCACCGCCTGGTCGGCGATGCTGCCTCTGCTGCAGGCCGATTGGCAGATGAGCGCATGGCAGGGCGGCATGGTGCAGTCCGCCTATCACGTCGGCTTCCTGATCTCGTTGTTCTCGGTCGGATTCCTCTCCGACCGCCACGGCGCGCGCCGCATCTACCTGCTGTCCGGCGTCGCGGCGGCAGTCAGCGGCCTGATATTCGCCCTGTTCGCCGACGGCTTCGTTTCGGCGCTGCTGCTTTACGGTCTCACCGGTTTGTGTTCGGGCGGCTCCTACACGCCGGGGCTGGCCATCGTCGCCCAGCAGATGCGCGTGCGGCAAGGCCGCGCCCTCGGTTACTACCTCGCGGCCGCTTCGCTCGGCTATGCCACCGGATTGCTGATCGCCAGCGCGATGATTCCGCTGGCCGGCTGGCGCGGCGCGTTGGTCGCCATGGCCTGCTGCCCGCTGCTGGGCGTGGTGCTGGGCTTCCGCGCGCTGCGCGAGGTGCCGAACATCGTCCATGCTTCGCCCGACGGACACAGCGACCGCAGCCGCCTGCTCGAGGTGGTGCGCAACAAGCCGGCGATGCTCTCGATCTGGGGCTATACCTTCCATGCTTGGGAACTGCTCGGCTTGTGGGCCTGGTTGCCAGCCTTTTTGGCGGCCGCAGCCATCGCCGGTGGCACGGCGGGAACGCAGGCAGCCAGCCTCGGCGCCACTCTGAGCGCGCTGACCTATCTCGCGGCGATGGTCGGCAGCGTGCTCGGCGGCTCGCTGTCGGATCGTCTCGGACGCACCAAGGTGACCTTGTTGATGTCGGTGGCCAGCCTGGCCTGTTCCTTTGTCTTCGGCTGGATGATCGGTCTGCCGATGTTTTTGCTGGTTGCCGTGGCGGTGTTCTACAACGTCGCCGGCGTAGCCGACTCGTCGATCCATTCGACAACGCTGACGGAGCTCATCGATCCCCGTTATCTCGGCGCCGCGTATTCGCTGCGCTCGGTGCTCGGCTTCGGTGCCGGCGCAATTTCGCCGTGGCTGTTCGGCCTGGTGCTGGACTGGGGCCGGGCCGGCGGCGCCCTGCCGGATCATGTGGTGTGGGGGCTGGCCTGGTCGACGCTGGGACTGGGAGGCCTGCTCGGGCCGCTGGCAATCTGGCGCCTGCGCCGGATGCCTGAGGCGACCACACTGGCAGGCGGAAAACGCTAGCGCGTCGGGTGGGCGAAGCCCCGCCTTGAGCCCTCGATGAAGTTCGCAAGTTCAGCCACGGCAGCGCTCTTCATCTCCTTCATGGCCGCCAGTGCTTGTTCGAGCGGTACTCGCGAATACAGCAGGCGGTAGGCTTCTTTCAGCGTCCTGATCTCATCCGCACCAAAACCATTGCGGCGCAGACCGACCAGATTGAGGCCGCGGGCGCGGCCCGGGTTGCCGTCGGTGATGCAAAACGGCAGCGCGTCCTGCACCACCTTCGCCGACAGCCCGATCATCGCATTGCGACCGATGCGGCAGAACTGGTGCACGGTGACCGCGGCCGAGATGAAGGCGCGGTCATGCACCACGACTTCGCCGGCGAGGCCGGCGGTATTGGCCATCACCACCTGGTTGCCGACCACGCAATCGTGGGCGATGTGGCTGTAGGCCATGAGAAAACAGCCATTGCCGAGCCGGGTGGTGGTGCCGTCGCGCGAACCGCGGTGCACCGTGACACCCTCGCGCAGCCAGTTGTCGTCACCGATTTCCGTGTAGGAAAGGCAATCTGCCTGGAACTTGAAGTCCTGCGGATCACCGCCGATCACCGCATGTTCGGCGATGCGGTTCCTTGCGCCCATGCGGGTGTGGCGCTTGATCACGGCATGCGCGGCAATTTCGCAATCGTCGCCGAGCACGACGTCTTCCTCGATCACCGCGAAGGGACCGATGCGAATGTTGGCGCCCAGCTTCGCGTCGGCGGCAATGACAGCCGTGGGGTGGATACTCACGTCAGCGCCTGCCCCATCACTCCGGCGATGTGCCTGATCTGATCTTCCCTCAGCAGCGGCGAAATCGGCAACGACAGGCAGCGTCGCGCGACGCTCTCGGTCACCGGCAGCGTCACCTGGCCGTGCGTCGCGGCAAACATCTCCTGCCGGTGCAGCGGCACCGGATAGTAGACGGCACAGGCGATGCCGGCATCGGTCAGCACTTTCTGGATCGCATCGCGACGATCGGACAGGATCGTGTACTGGTGATAGACGTGGCGGCCATAACCATCGGCGAACGGCGTCTCGACCAGACCGGCCAGTTGCACATTGTAAGACTCGGCGATGGCGCGACGGCGATCGTTGAAATGGTCGAGCCGTTTCAGTTTCACGCGCAGGATCACGGCCTGGATTTCGTCGAGCCGCGAGTTGTAGCCCAGCACATGGTGGTGGTAGCGCACCCGCGAACCGTGGCTGGCCAGCACGCGTAGTTCGGCGGCGAGCTGGTCGTCGTCGGTCAGCATCAGGCCGCCGTCGCCGAAGGCCGAAAGATTCTTCGACGGATAAAAGGAGGTGCAGCCGATGTCGCCGTAGGCACCCGACTTGCGTCCCGCGTAGTCGGCGCCGAAGGACTGCGCGGCATCCTCGATCAGCTTCAGCCCGTGCTCGGCGCACAGGGCCTTCAGCGGTGCCAGATGCACCGGCTGGCCGAACAGGTGCACCGGCACGATGGCCTTGGTTCGCGGCGTGATTGCGGCTTCCACCTGGTTCAGGTCGAGGTTGAAAGTCCGCGAATCAATATCGACGAACACCGGCGTGGCGCCGCACATGACCACCGTCGAGGCAGTGGCGACAAAGGTGAATGCGGTCGTGATGACCTCGTCGCCCGGCCCCAGGCCGATGGCGCGCAGCGCGATCAGCAGGGCGTCGGTGCCGGAAGCGCAGGAAATCGCGTGCTTGACGCCGGCATAAGTGGCGGCTTCCGCCTCGAAGGCCTTGACGTTGGGGCCGCCGATGTACTGGCAGGCAGCCAGCGCGGCCACCACGGCGGGTTCGATTTCATCGCGCAGCAAGGCATATTCGGCCTTGAGATCAAGCATCGGTATGTTCATTTTTAAAAAACCCTAATTCAAGCCACAGAGGACACAGAGATCACAGAGAAAACCCATAGTAAGCAGAACTGTTTGACCTCTGTGATCTCTGTGTCCTCTGTGGCTAATTGTTCTCGCAGTTTCATGTCGGCAGCCTCTGGCGTGCGGCGATCATGCGGTCGATCTCCAGCGCGATGGCCAGCGCGTCGCGGCCCTCGCGGCCGCTGACCACGGGCTTTGTGCCGTTGCGCACGGCATCGACGAAGGCCTCGATCTCGGTCATCAGCGCATCGCCGGGCGGTTGCTGGAAGGTTTCGGTGTCGATCGGTGATTCGCCTTCGATCAAGGCTTCGCGGCGCCGCGAAATGCCGATGCGGCGATCGCCGAAATCGACGGAAATGTACTCGTGGTGCTGGAACACGCGCAGGCGGCGCAAGCTGGCGGTCGACGTGCGGCTGGCGGTCAGGTTGGCGACGCAGCCGTTGGCGAATTCAATGCGCGCGTTGGCGATGTCGATGCCGTCGGTCAGCACCGAAACACCGGAAGCGCGCAAGTCGGCGACCGGGCTGCTGACCAGCGGCAGGATCAGGTCGAGATCGTGGATCATCAGGTCGAGCACCACCGAAACGTCTATCCCGCGCGCCTTGAACGGCGCCATGCGGTGCGCTTCGATGAATACCGGCCGCCTGATCTTGTCCTTCACCGCCAGCCAGGCCGGATTGAAGCGCTCGAGATGGCCGACCTGCAGCACGAGGTGCCTCGCGTCGGCCAGCGCAATCAGTTCGTCGGCCTGCGCCACGGTGACCGTGATCGGCTTTTCCGCCAGCACATGCACGCCGGCGGCGAGGCAGTCGCGTGCCACGGCGTGGTGGGTTTCGGTGGTGCTGGCGACCGAGACCAGATCCGGCTTGGCGCCTTTGGAACCGGGGGCGCCGAGCAGTTCGCGATAATCGGTGTAGGCCGCCACGCCGAGTTCTTTCGCCACGCGCTGCGCCGTCTCCGGATGCGCGTCCACCACTCCGACCAGCTCCACACCGCCGAGCGCGGCATACTTCTGGGCATGAAAGCGGCCCAGATAACCAACGCCGATGACGGCGGCACGCAGTTTCTTTGTCATGACACGGAAATCAGGAGAATGGTCTGATGGGCGAACAGTAGACGATAATTCTACTTGCTTTGGCACCTTCCCATTCTTCGATGCCCTCCGTGTTCCCCGTTGTTTTCAAAGCGCTGGCCCGTTTTCCGCTGCCGCTCCTGCACAACCTCGGCGCGCTCGCCGGCTGGCTGGCATGGTTGCTGTCGGCCACCTACCGGCGCAACTTTTCCGCACATATTGCGCAGGCGGGCATGACCGCGGCGAAGACGGAGGCGATTGCCGAGGCCGGCAAGGCATTGCTGGAACTGCCCGCGATCTGGTTGCGGCCGCAGGACGAGGTAGTCGAACGCGTGGTCAGGGTCTCGGGCTGGGAGCTGGTCGAGGGCGCCTGGTCAGCCGGGCGCGGCATCCTGTTTCTGACCCCGCATCTGGGCTGCTTCGAGATCACGGCGCAATACTACGCGGCGCGCAAGCCGATGACGGTGCTCTACCGCCGGCCCAAGCAGGGCTGGCTGGCGCCGCTGATCGAGCAGGGACGCGGCGCGAATCTCAAGCTCGCCCCCGCCGACCTGTCCGGCGTGCGGCGCCTGTTGAAGGCGCTGAAGAGCGGCGAGGCGGTGGGCATGCTGCCCGACCAGGTGCCCGGCAACGGCGAAGGCGCCTGGCTGCCGTTCTTCGGTCGTCCCGCCTACACCATGACGCTGGCGGCGCGCCTCGCCGAAACCGGTGCGACGGTGCTGCTGGCCTATGGCGAACGCCTGCATTACGGTGCCGGCTATCACCTCAAGCTGTTTCCCCTCTCCGCTGCCCTCGAGGGCAATCTGATGCAGCGCGCGGCGCAGCTCAATCGTGAACTCGAGACCCTGATCCGGCTCTGCCCGGAGCAGTATCTGTGGGGCTACAACCGCTACAAGGTGCCGGCAGGGGCCGAGCCGCCGCCATGACGCGCCTGGTGCTCGGCCTCATGTGGCTGTTGCATTGGCTTCCGCTACCCCTGCTTGCGGTCGTCGGGCGTGCGCTCGGACTGGCGCTCTACGTGCTGGTGGGCGAACGGCGGCACGTCACGCTGACCAACCTGGGCCTGTGCTTTCCGCAACTGACGGCGGCCGAAAAGTCGGCGCTGGCGAGACGCCACTTGATGGCCTTCGGCCGCAGCTTCCTCGAACTTGGTCTCTGGTGGCACGCCTCCCCGGATCGCATCCGGCGCCTGGTGCGCCTCGATGGCGGCGAGAGACTCGCGGCATACAGAGGCAAGCCGGTAATCCTGCTGGTGCCGCACTTCGTCGGCATCGACGCCGGTGCCATCCGCCTGATGCTGGAGCATGGCGTGGTGGCGATGTACACCCACCAGAAGAATAGCCTGTTCGAAGCCGCGATGAACGACGGTCGTCAGCGCTTCGGCAATTGCGAGTTGGTGTCGCGCCAGGAAGGCATCAAGAAAGCCTTGCGCATCATGAAGAAAGGCCGCTTCTTCCACTACTCGCCGGACATGGACTACGGCCCGAAGGAGTCTGTCTTCGTGCCCTTCTTCGGCGTGCAGACCGCCACCATCACCGGCCTCGCCCGTCTGGCCAGGCTGACCGGAGCGACGCTAATCCCGCTCGTGACGCGCATGGAGCCTGGCGGTTATGTCGCCACCGTCGGCGAGCCGTGGCACCATTTTCCCGGTGGTGACGACCTGGCCGACGCGCGGCGCCTGAATGCCTTCATCGAGGCCGAAGTGCTGCAGTCGCCCGAGCAGTACTACTGGCTGCACAAACGCTTCAAGACGCGGCCGCCGGGCGAAAAAGGGGTTTATTGACCCCTCAATTGCGGAAAGTCGGCGCCGGCGGTACGGCGTATGCTCCTCCCATGAAGATTCGCTTCACCAAGATGCACGGCCTCGGCAATGATTTCGTCGTGCTCGACGCGATCCGCCAGAATTTCGTGCCGACGCCGGCGCAGGCGCGCTTTCTCGCCGACCGCCACTTCGGCATCGGCTGCGACCAGATTCTGGTCGTCGAGCGTGCCGAGACGCCCGGCGTCGATTTCCGCTATCGCATTTTCAATGCCGACGGCGGCGAGGTGGAACAATGCGGCAACGGCGCGCGCTGCTTCGTGCGCTTCGTGCATGAGCAGGGGTTGACCAAGGCGCGCGAGATTCGCGTCGAAACGCAATCCGGCCTGATCACGCCGCGCCTCCAAGCCGACGGCCAGATCACGGTGGACATGGGGGCGCCGCGTTTCCTGCCGGCCGAGATTCCCTTCGACAGCGACACGGACGCGGTGGTGCAGCCGCTCAGCGTGGGCGAGATGCAGATCGACATCAGCGTGGTCTCGATGGGCAATCCGCATGCCGTGCAGGTGGTGGCCGACGTCGATGCCGCACCGGTCGCCCGGCTCGGCCCGCTGATCGAATCCCATCCGCGCTTTCCGCGCCGGGTCAATGCCGGCTTCATGCAGATCGTCGACCGCCACGCCATCCGCCTGCGGGTCTTTGAACGCGGCGCCGGCGAAACGCTGGCCTGCGGCACCGGCGCCTGCGCCGCCGTGGTCGCCGGCATGCGCCGCGGCCTGCTGGATTCGCCGGTGCGCGTCACCACACGCGGCGGCGATTTGTCCATCGCCTGGGACGGCAAAACGGGCAGCCCGGTGATGATGACCGGCCCGGCTACCACCGTATTCACCGCAGATATCGAATTACCGAGCAACCTGACATGAGACCTGATATGAAATCGGAAGACGTCGCCCACTATCTCCACGATCACCCGGAATTCTTCGAGAAACACGCTGAGCTGCTGGCCCTGGTGACCCTGACCGATCCGCACAGCGGCCGTGCCGTGTCGATCACCGAAAAGCAGTTGTTGAACTTGCGCGACAAGGTGCGCTCGCTCGAAGCCAAGCTGGTCGAACTGATCGGCTTCGGCGAAGAGAACGACGCCATTTCCGACAAGGTGCATGGACTTGCCGTGGCCCTGATCGCGGCCACCGACCGCGCGGCAGTGGTGCGCGCCCTGTACTCGCATCTGGGCGGCGCCTTCGCCGTGCCGCATGTCACGCTGCGGCTATGGGGCACGGAACCCGGCGACGGCCATGAATTCGACACCGTGAGCGATGCCGTCAAGGCCTTCGCCACGAGCCTGCAGCGGCCTTACTGCGGAACCGTGACCGGGCAGGAGTCGCTGGCCTGGTTTGGCGAAGCCGCCGCGCATTTGCGCTCGATGACGCAAGTACCGCTGCGCGAATCCGGCGGCGCCTGCTTCGGCCTGCTGATCATGGCCAGCGAGGAACCGCAGCGCTTCTATGCGGAGCTCGGCACGCTGTATCTGGAACGCATCGGCGAGATGGCAGCGGCGGCGCTGCTGCGAGTCGCGCCGTAATCCAATGGATGCCTCGGTCGAGAGTTTTCTTGCCGAGCTAGAGATACAGCGTCGCGCCAGCCCGCATACGCTCGACGCCTACCGCCGCGATCTGGCGCGCCTGACCACCCTGGCGGCCGGCATCGAGCTGGCCGCACTGAAAACCCCGCAACTGCGGCGCGGCCTGATGACTTTGCACGCGCAGCAACTCGCGCCGCGCTCGATTGCCCGCACCCTGTCGGCCTGGCGCAGCTATTACGCCTGGCTGGCACGGCGCGGCATCATCGCCCTCAATCCCGCCGACGGCCTGCGCGCGCCGAAGCGTCCGCGCACCCTGCCCAAGGCGCTCGGCATCGATCAGGCCGCGGCCCTGCTCGACCGGCCGCAGGGAAATTCGGCAAACGATCCCTTGCAGGTGCGCGACGCCGCGATGTTCGAACTCTTGTATTCCTCCGGCCTGCGCTTGTCAGAACTGGTCGGCCTCGACTGGCCCGGCGGGCTCGATCTGGCGAGCGGCGAAGTCACCGTCACCGGCAAACGACAGAAGACCCGCAAGGTGCCGGTCGGCGACAAGGCGCGCATTGCCCTGGAAGCATGGCTGACGCTGCGCCCGCGATTCGGGTCCGACGCGCAGCCGGCACTCTTCCTCGGCCGCAACGGCACCCGCCTGACACCGCGGCAGGTGCAAAGCCGCCTCGCGCAGTGGGCCCAACGGCAGGGCGTGGGCGTGCACGTGCATCCGCACATGCTGCGGCACTCCTTTGCCTCGCACGTGCTGCAGTCCTCCGGCGACCTGCGCGCGGTGCAGGAAATGCTCGGCCACGCCAGCATCGCCGCAACGCAGATCTATACCCATCTGGACTTCCAGCATCTGGCGAAGATCTACGACGCAGCGCATCCGCGCGCCAAGAAAGCCTGAAGAGAACCGGCTGACAGCGCCGCGCGATAGACGCGCAGGGCGACCTGCGCGTCATTCGCCGCGTACAGAATCTGCCGCTCCGTCAGCCGCGGATTGGCCCAGTTGGAGGTGGTGGTCCGTTTGGATTTCTGCATGCGCCGGCCGAGGTATCTGGCGACGGCGGTCTTCGCCCCCAGGGTCTGCCGCGGCTTGTCGGTCGGAAGCGCCCGCGAAAGGTCGAGCACATGTTGCGTCTCGATGCCGAGGCGCGCGCGCAACTGCGCGAGATCGCTGCCGAGGCCGAAACCCACTTTCAGTATCCGCCGCGATTCGAGGATCTCGCGCAGGCGGTGGTGATCCGTCTGGTGCCTGACCGGGAACAGGTAAACGCGGTCTTCCGTTGCCAGCTGGATCAGATGCGGCCCGCTCGACACCTCACCCTTGGCGAAGGTCGGCTTCGCCTCGGTGTCGAAGCCGAGAACGGTTTCCTCCAGCAACGCGCGGTACGCGTCATGTGCGGACGCCGGCGAGTCGACCAGCACGATGTCGGCGATCGTCACGCCCTCGTAGAGCGGCAGCTCGGGCTCGGTCGCAATGCCCGGGGTCGTGTGCAAAATGTCGTCTGTCATCTGGATATCCGGTGATTCAAGCCCGGCGCAGGGCCCTTGCCGGACCGGGAACCGATTGAGCGTGAGGCTGCGGCCCGCTGCGAGTCTATAGGACCATTGGTGCAAGTCGGATTAAAATGCAACTTCTTTACCGATTGGGTCCATCCGCATGGCCGAAACCGCATTCTGCTACCACTGTCGTCAGCATCATCCGAAATCGGAGATGCGCCAGATCGAAACCAAGGCCGGCAAGCGCTGGCGCTGCATCCGCAGCATCGAGGCTACCCGCCAGGGGCAGGCCGCACGCGAAGCCTACGGGCGCCAGGTATCGGAGATGAACAAGTCCGAGGCGCAAAGCCGGGCGCGACTCGCCAAGCCGATCGTCGTCGTCTGACGACAGACGATCATGCTGCGCGGGCTGGTCGTCCTCCTGCTTGCGGCACTCGCGGCCTGTGCGCCGCTGCCCCCGGGTCAGGGACGAGGTTCGCTCTGGCAGCCTTCACCGAACTTTGACCAGCGCCAGCCCAATTTCGTCATCCTGCACCAGACCAGCAACGACAATACGGCGACCGCCCTGGCGACGCTGACCGATCCGCAGCGCAAAGTCAGCGCCCATTATCTGATCGGGCGCGATGGCGCAGTCCTGCAACTGGTCGATGAGGCCGCTCGCGCCTGGCATGCCGGCGAATCCTGGTGGGGCGGCAGCACCGACCTCAACTCGGCTTCGATCGGCATCGAGCTCGACAACACCGGCGACGAAGCCTTTGCCGAAGCGCAGATCGTTGCCCTGCTGGCCCTGCTTGACGAACTGCGCACGCGCTATCGCATTCCGGCCGCCAATTTTCTGGGGCATGGCGATATCGCGCCGGCGCGCAAGGTCGATCCGAGCCGCCTGTTTCCCTGGCAGCGGCTGGCGACCCGCGGCTTCGGCCTGTGGTGCGAAACGCCGCCGCCGGCCGCGCCGGCCGGGTTCGATGCGCTGCTGGGCCTGCAGGCGCTGGGCTATGACGTCGCCGTGCCGGCCACCGCGCGCCAGGCCTTCCGCCGCCATTTCGCGGCCAGCGATGCCGACGCCGAACTGGCGCCGGCGGAGCAGGCCCTGCTCTATTGCCTGCTGCAGAAGAAGGTAGCGCGAGGATGAGAACCCGCTACACAGATATCCCTGCTTACATCACCAAGGACGGTTCCGCGATTCGCGAACTGATGCATCCGTCGCTGCACGGCAACCACCGGCAAAGCCTGGCCGAGGCCACCGTCGAGCCGGGAGCGCGGACCCAACTGCATCGCCATGCGGTGACCGAAGAGCTGTACCACGTCACCGCCGGCAGCGGCATCATGACCCTGGGCAATGACCGCTTCAAAGTCGGCGCTGGCGACACGGTGCTGATTCCGCCCGGCACGCCGCACCGGATCGAAGCCACCGGCGCGGAGCCGCTGCGTATCCTCTGCTGCTGCAGCCCGGCCTATTCGCACGAGGACACCGAGCTGCTGGAGGGGGTCTGATGGCAGGCAATATTTTCGCCGACCTCCCGGTTGCGCCGGAAGCAGCCGAGCGCCTGGTGACTTTGCTGGCCCGACCCGGCCTGCGCATCGAACGCATCGTGTCGAGCGGCCAGGCCAGTCCGCCGGGATTCTGGTACGACCAGGTCGATGCCGAATGGGTCGTGCTGGTGAGCGGTGAGGCCCGACTGCGGTTCGAGGATGAAACCGAAGCGCGCCACCTGCGCCCGGGCGACTGGCTGCAGATCGATCCGCATCGGCGTCACCGCGTGGAATCGACTGCGGCGGAAACGCCGACCGTCTGGCTGGCGGTGCATTTCGCCGAATAGCTCAGGTGCCGAATTTGCGCACCAGCATCCGCCGCAGCCAGGCCTTGCGCATTTCTTCCAGCACCCACATCAACCCCGCGCCGGCGAGCGCCAGCAGCCACGCGTTTGCGCCGATCGGAGCCGTGCCGAACAGCCAGTTGCCGGCCGGCGTGTAGATGATGAACAGGATCACGCCCAGCTCTGCCGCCAGCCCCATCAGGATGTAGCGATTGCCGAACAGCCCGAGGGAGAACGACGACTTGAACGGGTGACGGCACAGCACGACATTCATCATCTGCATCACCACGATAGTCGCCAGGCAGGCCGAGGTCGCCTGCAGGTACAGCGGATCGGCCCGGTCGAGGCTGACGCCGTAATGCCAGCCGGCGGCATCGAGCACGAAAAAGAACACCGTCATCGCCGCCGCCGCTTCGAGTACGCCGAGAAACAGGTAGGCGCGGACCAGCAGGCCCCATGATAGCAGGCGCTCGTTACGCGCCCGCGGCGGCCGCTGCATGACACCGGGATCGGGCTTCTCGGCGCCCAGCGCGAGTGCCGGCAGCATGTCGGTGCCGAGGTCGACGGCCAGGATCTGGATGATGGTCAGCGGCAGCGGAATGCGGAACAGGACGAAGGCGAGGTAGGGCACCAGTTCCGGAATGTTCGAACTCAGGATGTAGGTGAGGAACTTGCGGATATTGTCGAACACCGCGCGCCCTTCCTCGATCGCGGCGACGATGCTGGCGAAGTTGTCGTCGAGCAGGATCAGGTCGGCGGCCTCCTTGGCCACGTCGGTGCCGCCGATGCCCATGGCGATGCCGATGTCGGCGGTCTTCAGCGCCGGCGCGTCGTTCACGCCGTCACCGGTGACGGCGACGATCTCGCCCCTCTTCTGCAAGGCCTGGACAATCAGCATCTTCTGCTCGGCGGCAACGCGGGCGAAGATGATCTCCTTGGCATCGAGCGCCAGGTGCAGGTGCGCCGGCGAAATGGAGCGCAACTGGTCGCCCGTGATGACCACCGGCTGGTCGCCCTTCACCAGGCCGATCTGGCGCGCGATCGCCAGGGCCGTCTGCGGATGATCGCCGGTGACCATGATGATGCGGATGCCGGCCGTGGCGCAGCGCGCGACGGCATCGGGAACTTCCGCCCGCGGCGGGTCTTCCAGCCCGACCAGCCCGGAGAGGATCATGCCGCGCTCCTCAGACGGCATGCCGTCCTTGACTGCGCAATGGGCAAAGGCCAGCACGCGCAGCCCCGCCTCGGCCATCTGTCGCTGTGCGGCCAGCAGGCGCGTTCTTGCCACCGGATCGAGCGGCACAACACCGGCGTCGAACTGCACGAACTCGCAGGCCGCCAGCACCGTCTCCGGCGCACCCTTGCAGTAGAGCATGTGGCCCTGCGGCGTTGCGCAGAGTACCGACATGCGCTTGCGGTCGGTATCGAAGGGAATTTCGTCAAGCTTCTTGTGGTCGGCCAGCGCCCCCGCAACCTGCCGTCCCATGCCGGCCAGCGCCACTTCCATCGGGTCGCCCAGCAATTTCTCATCGACGATCTTCAGGCTGTGGCAAAGCGCGGCATTGACGAACAGTTCGCGGTTGTCCTCGGTCAGGCGTGGCTGCGCGGCGAGATCGCCGAAATCAAGAAAGCCGCCGCCCAGCCACAGGCGCTGCACCGACATGAGGTTTTGCGTCAACGTGCCGGTCTTGTCGCAGCAGATCGTCGTCGTCGAGCCCAGCGCCTCGACCGCGGGCAGGTGACGCACCAGTGCATTGCGTTTGGCCATGCGCTGCGTCGCCATAGCCAGCGACAGCGTCACCGTCGGCAGCAAGCCTTCCGGCACGTTGGCAACGATGATGCCGATGGCAAACAGCAGGTTCTCCCAGGTCGGCAGGCCCATCGCCTGGCCGATGAAGAACAGCGCCACGCCCATGCCGGTGGCGAGCGCCGCGACGATGCGCGACAGGCGCGCAATCTCGCGCTGCAGCGGTGACGGGCCGGTGCCGACCGTTTGCGTCAGATGGGCGATGCGGCCGAACTCGGTATGCATGCCGGTGGCGTACACCACCGCGTGCGCCTGGCCCGACACCACCGAGGTTCCGGCCAGCACCACGTTCTTGGCATAGAGCGGCGAGTCCTCCGTGCTGGGCTCGATGGTGCGCGCCTTGGGCAGGGATTCGCCGGTGACCGTCGCGGTGTTCACGCGCAGCGCGGAGGCTTCGATCAGGCGGCAGTCGGCCGGAATGAAATTGCCTTCCTCCAGTACCACGATGTCGCCGGGCACCAGTGCGCTGGCGAGCAGCTCGACGATCTCCCCGCCGCGCAGCGCCTGCACCTTCTGCGGCAACAACTGGCGCAGCGCTTCGACGGCCTGTTCGGCCTTGTATTCCTGCCAGAAGGAAAAGATGCCATTGACGATGATGACGCCGACAATGGCGACCCCGAGGCGGCCCATGCCCTGGCCCGGGTCGAAGTAATCGGCGGCGAATGCCAGCGCGGCGCCGATCCACAGGATGATGGCGAAAAAGTGGGTGAACTCGCGGGCAAAGCTGAGCAGCAGATGCTCGCGGGCGACTTCCTCGACATGGTTCGGCCCGAATTCGGCCAGCCGGCGCGTTGCCTCGGCGCTGGCGAGGCCGGCCGCCGTGGTCTTCAGGCTGGCAAGAGCCTGCTCGGCGCTGAGGCCGTGGATGTGCACGGCTTAGCTCTGCTTCAGCGGACTCCGGCGCGCTGCAGGCGCGCCCGCAACTCGGCGATTTCATCGAGCAGATCGAGCGCCAGCGCCACTCCGGGCGGATTGATTTCCAGATCGCGCGACAGCCGCAGCGCCAGCCGCGCGCGGCGCAGCGAATCACCGCTGAAGCGCCAGTCTTGCGGTGACTGGCCGACGGGTTCCAGCAGCCCTTCAAAAACCCAGGCCGTCACGTATTCCTCTTCGGCGTTGCAGGCCTGGCACAGCTCCACCAGCGTCAGATGGACTTCCTCTTCGACCACCGGCCCCTGAATAAATGTCACGGCAATCTGGTTCATGGCGGGTCGCCTTTCATCTTGGTTCGCGGGTTGAAATCAAAGGCCTTGGCCATGCTTCGATAGGCCTCCTGCGCGGCCTCGCTGTCGGCCGGCGGCAGGGCAATCGCCAGCACCACGTACAAATCACCTGGCGGCGTCCCGGGAATGCCGCGGCCCTTCAGGCGCAACTGGCGGCCCGCTGCCGAGCCGGGGGGAATCGTCAGCTGTACCGGCCCCGCCGGTGTCGGTGCGGCAACCGAGGCGCCCAGCGCGGCTTCCCAGGGCGTCAGCGGCAGATTCAGATAGACATCGCGGCCATCGGCGCGAAACTGCGGATCGGGGTTGAAGGCAATTTCCAGATACAGGTCGCCCGCGGGGCCCTCGCCCAGCCCCGGCGCGCCCTGGCCGGCCAGACGCAGGTGCTGCCCGGCGCGGATGCCCTTGGGAATGCTGACGTCGAGCTTGCGCTCCTGCATCGTGACGCGGCCCTGCGCATCCAGCGCCGGCATGCGCAGCGAAATGCTGCGCTGCGCGCCGCGGTAGGCGTCGGCCAGATCGATCAGCACCTTGGCGTGGTGGTCCTGACCCTGCGCCGGCCGGTGTGCGCGCTGCCCGGCACCGCCATGACGGCCGAACAATGCCTCGAAGAAATCGCTGTGATCGCCGCCCAGCCCGGCGCCAAAGTCGCCGCCGCTGAATTCGAAGCCGGCATCCCAACCCGGCGGCGGCTGGAAGTCCTGCCCGGTCTTCCACTGGCTGCCCATCTGGTCGTAGGCCGCGCGCTTCTCGGGGTCCTTGAGCACCGCATAGGCTTCGCCGAGCTCCTTGAAGCGCGCCTCGGCATCGGGGTCCTTGCTGACGTCCGGATGGTACTTGCGCGCCAGCTTGCGGTAGGCGTGTTTGACCTCATCCTGCGTGGCGCTGCGCGCAACGCCGAGAGTCTCGTAATAGTCCTTGAATTTCATGGGGCAGGGCTCGCTGCTGATGTTCGCAAGAATGCAGGTATCCGTGATCCGCGAATGATTGTGCTCTTTGCGGCTCGCGAAGGAAAGCGCTGACGTTGAGCCGGCCTGGCCGACCGTCCCTCGCCGCCGGTAGTAGAACACCGTGTCCTGAAATCGTGTGTTCGCTGCCGTACAGACCATGCGCAGCGTCGCAATCGAAACTCGTGAGCGGGAGCGGGGGCGATTTGCCTGGTGCGTTGACCGCAGCATAAGATCGGACGTGAATGGCATCCGCTCTCTCGCAGCGAGCATTAGGAGTATTGAGATGAAAAGGATTCTGGTGGTTGACGATGATCCGGCGATTCGCCGGATGACCAAGCTGGGCCTTGAATCAGCAGGTGCCTACACAGTGTTTATGGAAAACTTGGGAGTTCGTGCCGTAGAAACCGCCAGAAGTTGTCGCCCCGATCTGATCCTCCTCGACATCATGATGCCGGATATGGATGGCAGCGACGTGGCGACAGCACTTCAAGAGGATCCGGAGCTGAGGCACATCAAGCTGGTTTTCCTAACCGCATTGCTGAGCAAGAGCCAGGAAACAAAATCCGGCGAGCATATCGTCATCGCGAAGCCGGTAACTACCCAGGAACTGGTGGCAATTATCGAGCAGGAGCTTGGTCCGGCAGGGCCCGGATAGCTTGGCCACTGCAGAAATCCCGCTTCATAGTCTGCCGCCCTTGCGGCGCGGCTCGACGATGCCCATGCTGGGCGCCAGCACTCCCTCCCCAGCCACCAGCACTTCGCGGCGCTGTTCGCAGCGCAGCAGCACGTCTCTTTGTTGCTGGTCGGAATAGGCCACCCACCAGTCGCGCTCTTCCTGCGTGCGGTAGCAGCCACGGCAAAGCCGGGTTGCCTCATCCATCTCGCAAACCTTGACGCAGGGCGAGCGTACCGGCATTGGTGTGGTGGAACGCGATGCGGAATTCATGCGGGCGTCTCTCCGGCTGATAACGGCTGATAATGTCGGCAATCTAGCGCATTTCGCCAGAACGGGAGAATCCGATGAAAGCACTCCGCATCCTTGGCATCGCCCTTGGGCTGGTGCTTGCCCTGCTCGCGGCGGGCATCGGCGTGCTCTACGCACTGTTCGATGGCGAGAAGATCAAGGGCGAACTGAGCCGCGTCGTGCTCGAGCAGAAGCAGCGCAAGCTGGATATCGCCGGCAAGCTCGAACTCTCGGTATGGCCGGACGTCAGCATCAAGGTCGATCGCCTGACATTATCGGAACCCGGCGGCAAGCAAGAGTTTCTCGCGCTCGATTCGGCGCGTGTGGCGGTGGCGGTGATGCCGCTGTTATCGAAGCAGGTGCAGGTGCAGCGCGTCGAGGTCGAGGGTCTCAAGGCCACACTGGTGAAACGCAAGGACGGCACGCTGAACATCGCCGACCTGCTCGGCAGCAGCGAGAAGCCGGGTGGCGCCAAACCTGGCCCAACAGTCGGCGCTGGCGGTACGGCGGGCGCACCGCTGCAGATCGACATTGCCGGCATCAAGGTAGCCAACGCGCAGTTGACCTGGCGCGACGAAAAGAGCGGCAGCACCACGGCGCTGTCCAATCTCGATCTCGGCACCGGGCGCGTACAGGCCGATGGCGGCAAACAGACCTTGGCGATAGACGCCTTGTCCCTCGGCGCCAAAGGCAAGAGCGGAAGCGACGCCTTCGAGCTGAAGCTCGAGGCACCCAGGCTGGCCGTTTCACCGGAAAAGGCCGGCGGCGAGTCGCTGAGCCTGACCGCAACACTGGCCGGCAGCGGCCGCACCGTCGCGGCGAAGCTGGTCTTGTCAGCCGTCGAAGGCAATGCCAAGACCCTGAAGATCGGCAAGCTGGTGTTCGATCTCGATGCCAAATCGGGCGAGACGACAGTCAAGGCCCATCTCGATTCACCGGTGACGGCGAATCCGGAGGCGCAGACCATTGCGCTGGAGAAGATCACCGGCAGCGTCGATCTCGCCCATCCGCAGATGCCGATGAAACAGATCAAGCTGCCGCTTGCCGGCAATCTGCACGCCGATCTGACGCATCACACGGCAGCGCTCGAATTCGCCACCCGGTTCGATGAATCGAAAATTGCAGCGAAACTCAAGGTGGCGAAATTTGATCCGCTGGCACTGGGCTTCGATCTCGATATCGACACGCTCAACGTGGACAAGTATTTGCCGCCGAAGACGGCCGAGGAAAAGGCCGCCAAGGAGAACAAGCTGGATTTCTCGGCACTGAAGGGACTCGACGTGAATGGCGTGATCCGCATCGGATCCTTGCAGGTGTCGAAGCTGAAACTGGCCAAGCTGAATGCGAAGATCAATCTCGCCGGCGGCCGTCTCGATGTGGCGCCGCTGACACTGAACCTCTACGAAGGCGCGGCCAGCGGCAGCCTGTCGCTCAACGCGGCGGGCAACGCCGTCGCCCTCAGACAGAACCTGACCGGCATCAGCATCAACCCGCTGATGAAGGATCTCGCCAACAAGGACCTGGTGGAAGGGCGCGGCAACGTGACGCTCGACGTCAGCAGTCGCGGCGACAGCGTCACGGCGATGAAGAAGGTGCTGGCGGGAACCGCCGCGGTGAGCCTCAGGGACGGCGCGATCAAGGGCATCAACCTGGCGCAAAGCCTGCGCGACGTCAAGGGCAAACTCGGCGCCGCATCTGGCAAACGCGAAGACTCGACGCAGCAGGCCAAAGCCGGCGACAAGACCGACTTCTCGGAACTCACCGCCTCGCTCAAGATCGCCAACGGGGTTGCCCACAATGAAGACCTCGCGATGAAATCGCCCTTCCTGAGAATCTCGGGCGCCGGCGATATCGACCTCGGCGGCGGCCAGATGAACTACCTGGCCAAGGCCAGCGTGGTCGCTACCAGTGCCGGACAAGGCGGACAGGGCCTCGACCAGTTGAAGGGACTCACCGTCCCGGTGCGTGTCACCGGACCATTCGAGAATCTGTCCTACAAGATCGAATTCGGCAGCATGGTTGAGGACGTCGCCAAGGCCAAGCTCGAAGAGAAGAAGCAGGAGGTCAAGACCAAGGTCGAGGACAAGCTGAAGGACAAGCTCAAGGGCTTGTTTGGCAGATGAGCGAGGACATCATTTCAAAACCTGCCAGCCAACCACCAGTACAACGAACTGTTGCATTCCATGCCGAGGGGCCGGACCTGATCGAAGGACTTCAGTGTCAGCCGGCGGTCGAAAGAGTCGGCGCTGGCGGCACGGCGGTTTTGGCGTACCGAGCCGCGCGTTTTGCGCGCCTCAATTCAACGTTTCCGCTCGCTGTCTACCTTTGCTGACGGCGCCGACTCTGCTGCCGTCCATTCCGTTGCCAAGCGGTAGCCCACCGCCAGCAAAGTCGGGCCAAGGAAGGCGCCAATCACGCCGAAGGCCAGGATGCCGCCCAGCACACCAAGGAAGACGATGGCGAACGGCAGGCTGGCGCCGCGACTGATGATGAAGGGCTTGATGACATTGTCCACGGTGCTGACCAGGAAGAAGCCCCAGGCGGCAACGAACATTGCCCAGCTTGGCTCACCCTGCTGGAATAACCAGATCGCCGCACCACCCCAGACCAGCGGTGGCCCCACCGGCACCACGGAGAGGAAGAAGGTGACCACGCCCAGCAGTACTGCGCCGGGCACGCCGGCGATGGCAAAGCCGATGGCGGCCAGCACCCCTTGGGCAAGCCCGGTGCCGAGGATGCCGTAAATCACCCCGCTCACGGTGCCCCGCGCAATCCCCAGCAGGTAAGCAGCACGCTCTCCGGTCAGTCGTTCCAGGGCGACACGCAGTCGTCTGGCCAGGACCTCGCCGTGGAGGAAAAAGAAGAAGGCAAGAAACACGGAAATGGTCATGTCCAGCACGCCCTTGGCGATCACGCGGCCGCTGGCCATGGCCGCAGTCTGGGCCGGCTTGGCGAGTTTTTCCAGTGCCGCCATGAGACTTTGGCTGTCGTGAGCGAACTGTTGCCAGTAGTCGTGGATCGACTGGCCGACCAAAGGCACGCCGGCCAGCCAGGAAGGTGCGTCGGGCAAACCGTTCTTGATCAGCGCAGATGCGGCACGGCCCAGCTCGGCGACGTTATCCGCCAAGCCCAGGGCCACGGCCACTATCGGCCCCAACAGCACCACCGTGACGAGCAATGTCATCAGGCTTGCGGCCAGGGCACGACGCTCTCCCACGCTGCGGTCCAACCAGAGGAAGGCCGGCCAACTGGTGGAGGCAAGGATGGCCGCCCAGACCAAGGCGGTGAGGAAGGGCCACAGCACCAGCACACAACCCGCCCCCAAGAGTGACAGGGCAAGAATGGCGAGGATGCGATCGGAACCGGGATTCGGCATGGGCGGCACGGGACAGGCGGCAGGTAGGCGCTACGTCGATAGCGCGAAGCGGCTCATTATGAGCGCTTCACCACCTGCGGTGGGACTCCACGGAATCTTGCCGGTCATGAATCATGGTCGATAACATCTTGCAATGATCGACGGTTTTCAAGGCATGCGGTTCGTTGGCGGGCTTCAGGATGTCGCTCATCTCGGTCCTCCTTCCCGGGCTGGTGCCCGGGATCGCGCTGCTGATCCACCCCTCGCGTATGTTGCGTTTGATTGAGAGGTGAAATCAGGCGCCGACTGTCGGTGAGGCCTGCGCGCCGGCAAGCCAGGCGCGTAGCCAATGATGTGACTATACTTCGACGGACAATTGAAAGGCGGCATGTTGCGAATCGGCGTGGACCTCGGCGGCAGCAAGATTGAAATCATAGCTTTGGGCGACGATGGCAGGGAGCTGCTGCGCGAACGCGTGGCGACGCCGCAGGGCGACTACGCGGCGACCGTCATGGCAGTGGCCGACCTGGTCGAGGCCGCGGAACGAGAAGTCGGCGCCGGCGCTGCGGTGGCCAGTGTCGGCATCGGCATCCCCGGTGCGGAATCGCTCGCCAGCGGCCTGATCAAGAATGCCAATTCGATCTGCCTGATCGGCAAGCCGCTGCGGCGCGACCTGCAGGCGCGACTGCAGCGCGAGGTGCGCATCGCCAACGATGCCAACTGCTTTGCGCTGTCGGAAGCGGTCGATGGCGCCGGTGCGGGTGCGCAGGTGGTGTTCGGCGTGATTCTCGGTACCGGCGTCGGCGGCGGCATCGTGATCGACGGCAAGGTGCTGACCGGCGCCAACGCCATCGCCGGCGAGTGGGGCCACAACCCGATGCCGGGCGAACAGCATCGCGACGCCTGCTATTGCGGACGCAGAGGCTGTATTGAGTTGTATCTTTCAGGTCCCGGCCTCGCCGCCGATCATCGCCGCAGCACCGGCGCCGACTCTTCGGCGGAAGCAATCGCGCTGAATGCCGCCGCCGGTGATGCCGCCTGCGAAGCCACGCTGCAACGCTACGAGGCCCGTCTGGCGCGCGCGCTGGCGCAGGTGATCAACATCCTCGATCCGGATGTCATCGTGCTCGGCGGCGGACTTTCCAACATGGACCGTCTCTACGACAGCGTGCCGCGCCTCTGGGCCCGACACGTCTTCTCCGACCAGGTCGCGACGAGGCTGCTCAAGCATCACCACGGCGATTCTTCAGGCGTGCGTGGCGCAGCCTGGTTGTGGCCATGAACCCGCGCATCGCGGTTGACGGACTGTTCGTCGGGCAGGTAGCCCGGCTCGCGGGCGACAGCCGCAGCAGCGCCATTGTCAAAACGCCGGTCAGCGGGCGCTGCCTGCTGACGGCGGAAGGCCTGACGGGGGATACCCAGGCCGATCGCCGGGCGCATGGCGGCAGCAGCAAGGCACTGCACCAGTATCCGGCCGAACACTACGCGCGGCTGGCGGCGGCCTTCCCCGCTGCGCAGCACCTGGTGCCCGGCGGTCTCGGCGAAAACCTGTCCACCCGCGGCCTGACGAAAAATGATGTCTGCATCGGCGACGTATTCCGTCTCGGCGGCGCCCGCATCCAGCTCTCGCAACCGCGCACGCCCTGCTGGAAGATCGACCATCGCACCGCCTGCGAGGGCGTGGCGGCGTTCGTCGCCGAACACGGCCTGGCCGGCTGGTACTACCGAGTGCTCGAGGCGGGAGAAGTTGCGCCGGGCGATTGGCTGGAACACATCGAACGGCCGGCCGACGCCGTGACCCTTGCCGAATTCTGGCGCGTGACCCGCGCAACGCGGCCGTCAATCGACGCGCTGACCCGGCTGGCGCATGCCAGCGGGCTCGATGCGCAATGGGTAAGCAAGCTGATGCAGCGCATCGAATGGCTGCGCAACAACGAACCGGAAAACGGAACATGAATCTTTGGCGGCGTGTTTTTCTGCCCTTCGCGGTAGGCTATTTCTTCTCCTACTTCCTGCGCAACGTCAATGCCGTCATCGCGCCGGAACTGACGCGCGAGCTGGGGGTTTCGGCTGCAGATCTGGGCCTGTTGACCAGCGCCTACCTGCTCGCCTTCGGCGCCGCGCAGTTGCCGCTCGGCCTCGCCCTGGACCGCTACGGCCCGCGCCGAGTCGAATCCTTCCTGCTGCTGATCGCCGCGGCGGGCTGCGCGCTGTTCGCCGTTGGCAGTTCGCTGACTGAACTGGCGATTGCGCGGGCACTGATCGGGCTCGGCGTCTCATCCTGCCTGATGGCGTCCTTCAAGGCCTTCAGCCAGTGGTTCGGCCTCGAACGCCAGGCCTCGCTCAATGCCGCCATCATGGCGGCCGGCGGCCTCGGGGCACTGACCGCATCGACGCCGCTGTCCTGGGCGATTCCGCTCGTCGGCTGGCGGACCGTGTTCGTCGCGCTCGCGGTAGCCGGCGTGCTCACCTCCGCCGGTATCTTCAGCACCCCGGAGAAGCCCTCCGGTGCCCAGCGCGAACCGCTCTCCAGCCAGATCGCCGGCCTCGTCGAGCTGCTGACCAGCCGCGCCTTCTGGCGCTACGCACCGCAATCGATGCTGATCATCGGCGGCTTCCTGGCGTTGCAGGGTCTGTGGGCGGTGCCCTGGCTGATGAACTTCGCCGGCCTCGAGCGCAGCGCCGCCGCCCACCATCTGCTGCTGATGGGCAGCGGCATGCTGGCCGGCTTTCTCGGCCTGGCCTTCGGCGTCGGGCCGCTCGCCAAGCGCGGTGCGACACCACTCCGACTGCTGACGGGCGGCATGGGGCTGGCGCTGCTCGCCACCCTGCTCATCGTGCTCGACGCCGGTCCCGGCGAACCGCTCTGGTTCACGCTGGGTCTGATCTTCTCGGTCGGCAATCTTGCCTACGCACTGCTGCAGAGCCATTACAGCCCCGCGCTGGCCGGCCGGGTGAACACCGCGCTGAACCTGATGGTCTTCGTCGGCGCCTTCGGTATCCAGTGGGGCTTCGGCGCCGCGGTGGATGCCTTGCAGGCCGCCGGCCACGCGCCGCGCGCGGCCTACCAGATCACTTTCGGCGGGTTGCTGGCGCTGCAGGTAGCAAGCTGGCTCTGGTTCCTCGGCGGCGCGCGACACCAGAAATAGCAGCGCTCAAACCACTTTGGCCCGGATATCGTAAATGCCGTCGATATGGGCTTCCATGATGTCGCCCGGCACCACCGGCCCGACATTTTCCGGCGTGCCCGAGTAGATGATGTCGCCCGGAGCCAATTCGTAGAACTGCGACAGGTGGGCGATCTGCTCGGCCACCGACCAGATCATCTGCGACAGATTCGCCGATTGCTTGGTCTGGCCATTCACCTTGAGCCAGATCGCGCCCTTGGTGAAATGACCCGTCATGGCAACGGGATGCAGATGACTGATGACAGCCGAATTGTCGAAGGACTTGCCGACTTCCCAGGGCTTCTTCTGGTCGCCCATGCCGCGCTGCAGATCGCGCCGCGTCATGTCCAGCCCGACGGCGTAGGCAACCGCGTAATCCAGCGCCTGTGCCGCGGGAATGTTCTTGCCGCGCTTGCCGATGGCGGCGACCAGCTCGACCTCGTAGTGATAGTTCTTGGTCATCGACGGGTAGGGGTGATCGATGGTCACGCCCTGCGGCACCAACTGGATCGCGTCGGTTGGCTTCTGGAAAAAGAACGGCGGCTCGCGCGTCGGGTCGGAACCCATTTCGCGCGCATGCGCCGCGTAATTGCGGCCGACGCAGTAGATGCGCCGTACCTGGAATTTCTGCGCCGAACCGACGACGGGAATGTAGGTGGCGGGCACCGGGAACATCACATCGCTCCCTGCGGCACGATCGGGAAGGGCGGTGCAGGCGCCTAGGGCGACGCTGCTGGCAAGGAAGCCGCGGCGGGTTATGTCCATGTCTCTCTCCGTAATGGTTTGTTTTGAACGGACACCTTGTTGGTGCCTTGGCGACATGGTAGCGCCGTATGGCTCAGAATTCCAATGGATCGACATCCAGATGCCAGCGCAGGCCGCCGGGCATTTTCAGCGCATAGAGCTTTTCCATCCAGGCCGCGAGAAAAGCCTGCAGGGCCGGACGACTGGTCGATTCGACCAGCAGCTGGCCGCGCTCCAGCGCCATCAGACGCTGCATGCGCATCGGCACCGCGTCGTAGAGGGTAACGCCGTCGGCCACGGCTTCGCCGGCGCGGCGCGCGGCCACCAGAAAGGCCAGCGACTGCTCGATGCTTCTGGCTTCCGCACGCAGCATGGCCTGAAAGCTGAAAGGCGGAAAGCCGGCAATCCTCCGCTCGTCGAGTTGCGCGCGGGCGAAGCGCACGTAGTCGTGATCGACCAGCGCGCGATACAGCGGATGATCGGGATACTCGGTCTGGATCAGCACTTCGCCGGGCAGGTCGGCGCGGCCGCTGCGGCCGCCGACCTGCATGAGTTGCGCGAAGAGCCGTTCGGGGGCGCGGAAGTCGGCGGCGAACAGGGCGGCATCGGCACCGACGGCGCCGACCAGGGTCAGCAGCGGAAAGTCGTGGCCCTTGGCCAGCATCTGGGTGCCAACCAGGATGTCGGCTTCGCCGGCATGAATCGTCGCCAGCAGTGCCTGCCACTTCTTCGGCGTGCTCGCCGAATCGCGGTCGATGCGCAGCACGCGGGCCTCGGGGAAACGTTCGACGAGCATGGTTTCAAGCCGCTGCGTGCCGCGCCCGAAAGGCAACAGATCGACGTTGCCGCAGTCGGGACAGGCGCGCGGAATCGCGGCTTCGAAGCCGCAGTGGTGGCAGCGCAAGCGCTGGTCGGCCAGATGCAGCACCAGATTGACCGCACAGCGCTGGCAGCGCGAAATCCAGCCGCAGGGCGGGCAGGCCAGCACCGGCGCATAACCGCGCCGGTTGAGAAACACCAGGCTCTGCTCGCCGCGTTCCAACCGCTGCTGCAGGCCGGCCAGCAAGACCGCGGAAAGGCCTTCCTGCAACTTCTCGCGCCGCGTATCGATGATGCGCACGATCGGCATGGCCTCGGCCACGGCGCGCTCGGGCAGTTCCAGCATCCGGTAGCGGCCGGTGCTGGCGTGATGAAAGGTTTCCAGCGAGGGCGTCGCCGAACCGAGCACGATCGGAATGTTCAATTGATGCGCACGCCACACCGCGACATCGCGCGCCGAATAGCGCAGGCCTTCCTGCTGCTTGAAGGAGGCATCGTGTTCTTCGTCGACGATGATCAACTGCAGGCGCGGCAGCGGCATGAACACCGCGAGCCGGGTGCCGAGCACGATCTCGGCACGACCGGAGAGCGCCTCGAGAAAGCCGCGGGCGCGCGCGGCATCGGCCATGCCGCTGTTGGCGCAAACGATATGTGCGCGAGGAAAGCGCGCGGCGACGCGGCCTTCGAGTTGCGGCGTCAACGCGATTTCCGGCACCAGCATCAATGCCTGGCCGCCGCGCGCCAGCACGGCGTCGATCGCGCGCAGATAGACCTCCGTCTTGCCGCTGCCGGTGACGCCATGCAGCAGCAGGGTGTGGAAGCCGGCAATCCCGGCGATGGCCGCCACCGCCGCCTGCTGCGCAGCCATCAGTCGCGGCAGCGCGGGCGCGGACCACGGCTCAGGAGTCGGCGTTGGTGATGCGGCGATCGCCGCCGCCTCCTTTTTCATGCGCGGCAACTTGCCGCGCCGCAGCATCGGTGGCAGGGCGAAGGAGGTCACTTCACCCAACGGCGTCTGGTAGTAGCGCGCGCAAAATTCGCAGAGCGCCAACCACTCGGCAGGCAGCGCGGGCATGTCGCGCAGGATTTCGGTAACTGCCTTCAGCTTGTCGTCGGGCTGATCGCTGGCCGCCGCCAGCGCGACGATCACTCCGGTTCGCGAACCCGTGCCAAAAGGCACCGTCACCCGCCGCCCGACATCACTTTCGACGCAATTCGGCGCGAGATAATCGAAGAGTCTCGGCAATGGCAAATCGAGGGCGACACGAACGATGTTCATGCCGACTCAGACGCTTGCCGGCCAATGCTCGACAACTTCTTGGCATAAGCCCTCAAGCTGTTGCTGCAAAAGAGAAAATGGCTTACCCACAAATTCTGTGGATAACTTTGTGAGTAAGCACCACGGAAACCGCCTAAGTGGCCGCCCGGCAACGTGATTCCCATCTCTGCGCAATATTTGAACAACATAATATCGTTCAAAAACAACAAGTTGCGCACCGGTGATGGAAATCCCCAAGTGCCGGGCCGGACTTCCCGTGCCGGACCCACTTCTGTGCATAAGTCAACAGCGGAGGGCGTTTTCTGGCCCGCACGGCAAGCCTTGCTGGATGGCCTTTTTCGCGGGAGTAGACGGCCCGAACCGCGCCGCCCTTGGCTTCCAAAAATCAGCTCCGCGCGGACCCGCGCCGGCTGTGGCTGTGTACCGTGTCAACCAGAATCTTGACGTTCTCGGGCGGGGTAAATTGCGAAATACCGTGGCCAAGATTGAAGACATGGCCACCCGGATTTTTGCCTCCGCCGGCATCGCCGCCGAAGCTGTCCAGCACGCGCCGCGTTTCAGCCGCCACTTTGTCGGGGGATGCGTACAGGGCCATCGGATCAAGATTGCCTTGCAATGCAACACGGTCGCCGACACGCTGGCGCGCTTCACCCAGATCGGTGGTCCAGTCGAGACCGACCGCATCGCAGCCGATGTCGGCAATGGCCTCCAGCCATTGGCCACCACCCTTGGTGAACACGATGCTCGGAACGCGCTGGCCGTCATGGCTGCGCGTCAGGCCGGCCACGATGCGCTCCATGTAGGCCAGCGAAAATTCGCGGTAAGCCGCGTGCGACAGTGCTCCGCCCCAGGAGTCGAAGATCATCACCGCCTGCGCGCCGGACTCGATCTGGGCATTCAGATAATCCGTCACGGCCGTGGCGGTCACATTCAGAATGTGATGCATCAAATCGGGCCGGTCATAGAGCATGGTCTTGACCGTGCGGTAGTCCGTCGCCGCGCCGGAGCCGCCCTCCACCATGTAGCAGGCCAGGGTCCACGGGCTGCCGGAAAAGCCGATCAGCGGCACCGAGTTGCCCAGTGCGCGGCGAATCTCGGCCACCGCATCCATCACATACCGCAGGTGTACATAGGGATCGGGGACGGTCAGATCGCGAATCGCCCATTCCTCGCGCAGGGGTCGCTCGAACTTCGGCCCTTCGCCGTCGGCGAAATACAGGCCGAGGCCCATCGCATCGGGTACGGTGAGAATGTCGGAGAACAGGATTGCCGCGTCGAGTTCGAAGCGCGACAGGGGCTGCAGTGTCACTTCGCAGGCAAGTTGCGGGTTCTTGCACAGATTGAGGAAACTGCCGGCGCGGCGGCGCGTCTCGTTGTATTCAGGCAGATAGCGCCCAGCCTGGCGCATCAGCCAGACCGGAGTGTAATCAACGGGTTCGCGCAGCAGCGCACGCAAAAAAGTATCGTTCTTGGGGCGAGCCGAGGTGGGCATGAGGTGCGATCCAGCGAAGCAAAGACGCAATTATCGCATTGCCTGCCGCGCAGCGGTATCCCAGGCATGCAAAGCAAGGCCCGCGAAGCGGAATCCCCGTCATGCGAAGCACCTGCCCACAAAGCGGCGTCCCAGGCATGCAAAGCACCTGCCCGCCGGCGCTAGCGACGCCAGAACGCCGGCGTGAACAGCACGAAGACCGACAGCACCTCCAGACGCCCGAGCAGCATGGCGACTGTGCACACCCAGGTCTGGAAGTCCGTCAGCGATCCGTAGTTCCGGGCCGGGCCGACGACATTGAGGCCGGGGCCGGCATTGTTGATGCAGGCGACAATGGCGGAAATCGAGGAGGTGAAATCCATCCCGCTGGCGACCAGGAAGAACGTCAGTTCGCCTACCGCCAGAATGTAAAGGAAGATGAAGCCGAGTACTGCTCCGGCAATCTGCGGCGGAATCGCGGTACCTCCCACGCGCAAAGGTGCCACCAGTTGCGGATGGACTAGGCGCTTGAGTTCGATCAGGCCCTGCTGGGCGAGGATCAGCGTACGGATCATCTTGATGCCGCCGCCGGTGGAGCCGGAGCTGACCGAGACACAGGAGAGGAACAGCATCCACAGCGGGACGAAGATCGGCCACTTGTCATAGTCCACGCTGGCAAATCCGCAGTCGGTGGCAATGGAAACCAGGTTGAAGGAGACGTGACGCAGGGTGGTCAGAAAGCTCGGGTAGGTGCCGAGCACGGTGAGATACAACGTGCAGACCAGAATGCTGGCAGCGATCAGGGCGACGAAGGCCTTGGCTTCCGCATCCACCCAGTAGGCGCGCAACGAGCGGCCGCGCCAGGCGACAAAGTGGGTGGCGAAATTCATGCCGGCGACCATCATGAAGAAGATCAGCACCGCCTCGATGGCCGGCGAATCGAAATGTCCGACGCTGTCGTCATAGGTCGAAAACCCACCCAGCGCCAGCGCGGCGAAGGCGTGGCAGATGGCGTCCAGCCAGTTCATGCCGACCACCTTGAGCGAGAGGATGCAGGCCACCGTAATGCCGAAATACACCAGCCACAACGCTTTGGCGGTGTCGGCGATGCGCGCGGTCAACTTGGAATCCTTCATCACGCCGGTGGTCTCGGCCTTGTACAGTTGCATGCCGCCGACACCGAGCAGCGGCAGGATCGCCACCGCCAGGACGATGATGCCCATGCCGCCCAGCCAGTTGAGTTCGTGGCGCCAGAGATTGATCGAGGGCGGTAGTCTGTCCAGTCCGGAGAGCACCGTGGCGCCGGTAGTGGTCAGCCCGGACATGGTCTCGAAAAAAGCGTCGGTGAAGGACAGATCGTCGATCACCAGCATCAGCGGCAGCGTGGCGATCGCGGCCATCAGAATCCAGGCCAGCGTCACCAGCAGGAAGCCGTCGCGCGGCTTCAGTTCGCGCTTGTGCCGGCGCGTGCCGAACCAGAGTACAAAACCAGCGGCAAACGAGATCGACATCGCATCGATAAAATCGATCAGCGTGCCGTCGCCATAGATCAGCGAGCTGGCGATGGGCATCAGGTAGGCGATGCTGAAAAACATCAGCATCCCGCCGAGCACGTGACTGACCGGAAGCAGGCGGTAAAACATCAGAAAAAGCCGGCGCTGACCTGGAACAGTTTCTCGACTTGCGCTACCTGCTGCTTGCGGGTACAAAACACCACGACGTGGTCCCCGGTCTCGATCAGCGTGTCGTGATGAGGAATGACCACCTCATCGAGGAGCTCATCGAACAGAAAGCCGCCTCGTTCGACTACGCTGGTTTGTGCGCCGCGACGCACGATGGCGGCAATGCGCGCGCCCTTGATCACCGGCAACTCCTCGATGCGACGGCCGACCACCTTTGACGTTGCACGATCGCCATGCACTACCAGTTCCAGTGCCTCCGCCGCCCCGCGGCGCAGACTGTGCACCCGCGCCACATCTCCGCGCCGCACATAGGCCAGCAACGAACCAATGGATATCTGGGCCGGCGACAAGCCGATGTCGATCGGCCCGCCCTGCACCATGTCGGCATAAGCGCGACGGTTGATCAGTGCCAGCACGCGCTTGCAGCCCAGCCGCTTGGCCAGCGAGGCCGCCATGATGTTGTCTTCGTCATCGTTGGTCAGGGCGAGGAACATATCCATTTCGTCGATGTTCTCCTGCGCCAGCACCTTCTCGTCGGTGGCTTCGGCACACAACACCAGCGCGCCGGACAGACGCACCGCAATGGTCTCGGCGCGACGCGGGTCACGCTCGATGATCTTGACCTCATGATCTGCTTCCAGGGCTTCGGCAACCCGCGCCCCGATATTGCCGCCGCCGGCGATCATCACTCGCCTGACTGGCTCCTGCATGCGTCGCAGCTCGCGCAAGACGGGGCGGATGAAGCGCGTCGCTGCCAGCAGAAAAACCTCGTCGCCGGCCGCGATAACCGTATCGCCCCGCGGATCGATCGGCTGCAGGTCGCGGAAGATGGCGGCGATGCGCGCCTCGACCTTGGATCCCAGATGGTCCTTCATGGTGTTGATGGTCTTGCCCACCAGCAGTCCGCCCTCGTAGGCACGCACGCACACCAGCGTGACGCTGCCATTGGCAAACTCGAGCACCTGCAGCGCTTCGGGAAATGCAATCAGGCGCGCGATGTAGTCGGTGACCTCCTGCTCGGGGCAAATGGCATGACTGACGCTGAACATGTCGTCGGCCAGCAGATTCTGATCCTTGAGCAAGTCAACGCCGCGCAGGCGCGCGATTCGCGTCGGCACGTTGAACAAGCCGCGCGCAATCTTGCAGGCGACCAGATTGGTCTGGTCAGACTGCGTCACCGCCACCAGCATTTCGGCATCCTCGATGCCGGCGCTCCTGAGCACCGAGGGCAGCGCGGCATTGCCGGTCACGGTGCGCACATCCAGACGATCCGCAAGTTGCGCCAGGCTGGCGCTGTTCTGATCGAAGACCGTGACGTCGTTGGTTTCCGAAGCCAGCGCTTCGGCGACGGAAGCGCCGACCTGGCCGGCGCCGAGAATGACGATTCTCATCAGCGCAGCCCGAGATCCTTCAGCTTGCGATACAAATGAGTGCGTTCCAGCCCGGTCTTCTCGGCCAGACGGGTCATGTTGCCGCCGTCCTTCGCCAGGTGGTACTCGAAGTACATGCGCTCGAAGGCTTCGCGTGCCTCGCGCAGGGGCCGCTCGATCACATCCGGCGCCAGGCCTGCCGGTACCAGGTTGGGCTCGCCCGCCGGCGCCAGCAGTTGCAGCGCCTCCTCTTCGCCGATTTCCTCGCCCAGACTGGCCAGCGCCAGCGACTTCACGGCGCCCTTGAGTTCCCCGTAGCCGCCGCTCCAGGCATGCTGGCGCAAGGCATTGAGGGCGGCGCTGGAAAACCGCCGCAGGGGAATCTCGTCGCTTTCCATCAACTGCGTCAGCAGATGCGCGGCAATATCCGGCACTTCGTCCTTCAATTCGGCCAGACCCGGGACCCCCAGCCCGGTTTCGAACAAGCGCACCAGCCCGGCCTCATCCCAACCCTGTGCCACCAGTTCCGCGCTGCTATGCGTGGTCGCCGCCACCAGACGCAGGCCATGGCGGTCGAGGCGGTCGGCCGCGAACAGCAGGTTCTTCTGCTGCAGCCTGGTCAAACGCGCCAGTTCCTCGCACCACAGCACGCCTCCGGCGGCGCGCTGCAGCACTTCGATGCTCATGGGATTGGAGTCGTGCGCGATATCGATCCACGGCTTGCCGGCGACCTGTGCGGTGCGCGCCACCAGCTCGACAATGCCGCCGGGGGCGGAACGCAGCAACAGCAATGGGCTCTTGGCCAGCACCTGATCCATGCGGCGCTTGAGATCGCGCAACGGCCCGGGCCGCGCAAACGCCGCCAGCGACAGGCCGCCGCCGACATGGCGCGCGCTGCGCTCGAGCGCCTTCTTCACCGCCGCCAGGAGCTTTTGCATGCCGATCGGCTTTTCCAGAAAATCCAGCGCGCCGATCCGGGTGGCTTCCACCGCCGTGTCGATGGTGGCGTGGCCCGACATCATCACCACCGGCATGTTGAGCTGACCGTTGCCGGCCCACTCCTTCAACAGCGTAATGCCATCGGTATCGGGCATCCAGATGTCGAGCAGGACCATGTCGGGTCGTCCGGCTTCGCGCGCCGCCCTTGCCGCCGCGGCGTCTTCCGCGAGTTGAACGTCGTGACCCTCGTCGCGCAGGATCTCCGAGAGCAGCTCGCGTATCCCGATTTCGTCGTCGACCACCAGTATCTTTGGCATTTTCCTAGTTCCTCTTTACTGCATCCTGCGCTGCCAGCGGCAGCCAGATGCTGACCTCACCGCCATGATTGTTCGCCAGGCGAATCTCGCCGCCGTGGTCATCCACTATCTTCTTCACGATCGCCAGCCCCAGGCCGGTGCCCTTGGACTTGGTGGTGACGTAGGGCTCAAAGGCGCGGGAAAGAATCTGCGGCGGAAAGCCCGGGCCGTTGTCGGCCACCGTGAGTCGCGCCCGCGCTCCTTCCTGCGCCGTGGTAATCGTGATGCGCGGCTCCGTCACGTCGGTCAGCGCATCCTGCGCGTTGGTCAGGACGTTGTGCAGCACCTGGCGCAACTGGTTGGCGTCGGCCAGCACCGGCGGCAGGGCGGCAACAGTCGGCGCTGGCGCTGCGGCGATGACGGCCCGCGAGTTCTCGTAGAGACCGAGCACCTCGCCGAGCAGAGCCTGCAGATCAACGCTGGCGAGCTGCGGCAGGGGTGTGCGCGCGTAGTCGCGGAAATCATTGACCATGTTCTTCATCGCCTCGACCTGGCTGACAATGGTCTGCGTGGCGCGATCCAGCAGCTCCCGCGAGGCGCCCGTCAGCTGGTCGGCCAGCTTGTGCTGCAGCCGCTCGGCGGACAGCTGGATCGGCGTCAGCGGGTTCTTGATCTCGTGGGCGAGTCGCTGTGCCACCTCGCCCCAGGCCGCGGAACGCTGCGCGGCGATCAACCGGGTGATGTCGTCGAACACCGCCACATAACCGCCACCGCCGGCTGCCGGCAGAGCCGTACCGCGCACCAGCAGCGCCTGCGGCATGCCGTCCGGACGGGCGATTTCGAGTTGTTCCTGCCATTCGTCGCCGCGCTTGGCGAAGCCCTCCAGAATGGCCGCGGCCAGGGTCTCGTGGCGCGGCCAGTCCTGCAGCCGTGTCTGTTCAAAGCCGCCGAGGTCATCGCCGAGAATCGCCAGCGCACCGCGGTTCGCCGCACGCAGGCGAAAGCGCAGATCGAAAGCCAGCACGCCGGCCGAGAGATTCGCCAGCACGGATTCCAGGTAGGCCTGCGCCGCCTCCATCTCCTGCCGATTATGTTCGGCCTGTACGCGCGCCTCGCTCAACTGATGCGTCATGCTGTTGAAGGAATGCGTCAGCACACCCAGTTCGTCGGATGCCTCCACCGTGGCGCGCGGCGTGAAGTCGCCGGCCGCCACCGCCTGCGTGCCTTCGGCCAGAATCAGCAGCGGGCGTGCCAGGCGCTCGGCGAGAAAAAAGGCCAGGGCAATCGCGGCGAACAACGCCAGCAGCAGGGCCAGCGTCAGCGTCAGCGTGTAGATGCGCTTCAAGCCCGTGCGGCCGAGTTGCAACTCCTGATAGTCACGGTGCGCCGCCTCGACGCTTTCCGCACTTTTTGCAATCGATACCGGCACTGCCAGCGTCAATTGCAGAATCCGCGGATCGAGATTGAGGCCACTGCTGCTGACCGGCGCCAAGGCGCGCAGCATCAGGCCGCCGCCCTCGGCGTCGCCAAGCACTGCCAGCCCGCGCCCGCTGCGCGCGGCACGCAGCTGGCTGGGCGCCGGAACTGAAGGCATCAGGCTGCCCATCTGCCCGGAACTGCTGCCCAGCACCTGGCCGGAAAGCGTCAGCAGGGTCGCGGTCTGGGCGCCGGTCTGCTCGCGCAGCCGGTTCAGCCGGCTCGGACTGACGAAGCTGCCGTCACCCAGATCCAGCGCCGCATCACGGGTCTTGGCCAGCAACTCGGCCTGCAAGGTATCAAGCACGCTGCGGCCGAGATTGAGGCCGCCCTCCAGTGCGGCATCAACGCGCACATCGAACCACGAATCAATGCTCTTCACCGCGAATTGCATCGAAACGCCATACACCAGCGCGCCGGGCAGCACCGCCATCAATGACAGCATCAGCAGCAACCGGGATTTCAGGCGCGAGCCGAACACGCCGTTTCTGAAATCGCGGCGCAAGCGCCGCAACTGAAGACCGACCAGCACCACCAGCGCCAGGGCGGCGGCGCCATTGATCGCCAGCAGCCAGGGATAGTTCTCGGCAAACAACGCCGTATTGGCCGAGGCCGATGCCAGCAGAAACAGCAGAATCGCGCCGAGCGCGGCGACTACCGCGAGCGCAACCCTCATGGCGTCGCCGCAGGAGCCACGAAATGCCAGCGCAGTACCTTGGTATCCACCTGCAAGTCGCGATCCATGATGGCATCGACCTGGAAGGGCTTGGGCAACTGGCTGCGATCGAGCGAGAGACGCACCGCCGCCTCGTAAGACTCTCCGGGCTGGATAAGATTTTTGTCGACCACCGGCAATGCCGCAATGCGGCCGACCACCCGCATCGCCTCGGCCAGGCTGCCGAAATTCTGGTGGAGGTGCCCGGTACTGAGCCGGTACTGGCGCATCAGGCTGCTGTAGGCCAGTTTGTAGGTCAGGTTGTGGGTGGTGATATGTTCGTTGACCCAATACTTGCGGCTGCGCTCGAGCACGAACTCGAGATTGAAATACAGCGGGACGCCTCGCGCCACGGTGTCTTCCAGCCGATAGCCGAGATCGATCGCGAATTCGGCGGAAAGCGTATAGCCGTCCTCGCCGGGGGTCAGCGCGGCGCGCTTCGGCTCGATGCTGCCGGCCTGGGCGGCAGCGGCCGTCAGCAGCAGCAGCGCCAGCGCCAGTCTCGGCAACCCGGCCTCAATCCTTTTGCAGCAGCGCGTAATAAAAGCCGTCATGTTCGGCATCGGGCAAATGTTGCAGTTGTGCAGCGATTGTCGTCAGCAGGCGCCGGGCATCGGCATGGCGACCGGTGAAGGCTTCCACCTGACGGGCATTCTCCTCCCCAAACAGCGAGCAGGTGGCATAAAGCATTTTGCCACCTGGGGCGAGAGTTCGCCACAGGGCGTCGACAATTGCCATCTGGGTCGCGGCAAAACCGGCAATGTCCGACTCGCGCCGCAGCCATTTCCCATCGGGGTGGCGGCGCACCACGCCGGAGGCCGAACAGGGCACATCGGCCAGTATGCGGTCATAGGGACGGCCATCCCACCAGGCATCGACGGCACGCGCGTCGGCTACCTTGACCGTCGCCGCCAGACCCAGCCGACGCAGGTTGTCCGTGACGCGCGCGGCGCGCAGGGCATCGGCGTCCAGCGCCGTCAGATCGAGCCGAGCGGTTTCCAGCAGGTGCGCCGCCTTGCCGCCGGGCGCCGCGCAGGCATCCAGCGCACGCATGCCGTCCTGCACGTCGAGCAGGCCCGCCGCCGCCTGGGCGCCCCAGTCCTGTACCGAACACAGGCCCGCGCCGAAGCCCGGGATGCGCTCGACCGGCACCGGCTTATCGATCAGGATGGCGGTCGCGTCGAGCGCGCGCGCCGCAATGCCGGCGGCATGGAGTTGTTGCAGATAGTCGGCGCTGGTGGTACGGCGAAGATTGACGCGCAGGCACAGCGGCGGATGGCTGTTGCCGGCGGCGAGAATGCTTTGCCAATGCGCCGGATGGTCCTGCTGCAGACGCGCGATCCACCAGGCCGGATGCTGCCAGCGCGCCACCGGGTCGGCAGCGGCCAGGGCCAGCAGTTCTTCGCGCCGGCGCAGGAAATTGCGCAGCACGCCATTGACCAGGCCCTTGAACTGGCCGCGGGCCAGTCGCGCCGCCGCGGTCACCGCCTGATCGACGATGGTGTGGGCCTCGTCCGGCCGCGCTTCGAGCCGCGCCAGGGCCGCCAGCAGCAGGCCGCGCGCCGCCGCGTCCTTCACCGGGCGCTCGAGCAGCAGGCCGAGCAGGAAGTCGCCGCGGCCGAAGGCGCGCAGGGTCGAGTAGGCCAGATCCATGGTCGCGGCGCGCAGCGGTCCGGGCAGGGCGGCGCGCGCCAGCGCAACATCGAAATTGCGCCCGGCGAGCACTGCGGCAATCAGGCCGGCCGCCGCGTGCAAGGCCTCGGCCAGGGGAGGGAGCATCTGCATCGATCAAGCATACCAGCCTGTTCGCCGCCGGATCGACTGGCGCGCGAACAATCGCGTCCGCTACACTTCAGCCGTCCGTCTCCTGCATCCGCGTTCATGACTCCCACCGCCGAGATTCCTCACAGCCTGTCGGAAGACATCCAGGCCCTGCTCATCGCACCTCTGTTCGTCGCCTTCGCCGTGCTGCTGTTTCGCCAGGCAGGTTTGCTCACGGGTGGCACCGTCGGTATCGCTTTCCTGATCCACTATGCCAGCGGCTGGCCGATGGGCGTCGTCGTGTTCGCCATCAATCTGCCCTTCTACGTGTTCGCCGTGCGCGCCATGGGCCGGGAATTCGCCGTCAAGACCTTTATTGCGGTGAGCCTGCTGGCCATCTATACGGAGGTGCTGCCTGCGCTGATTTCGATTCAGAGCCTCAACCCGCTGTTTGCTGCCGTCATGGCGGGCTTCCTGATCGGCGTCGGCCTGTTGATCCTGATCCGGCACAAGGCCAGTCTGGGCGGAGTCGGCGTGCTGGCGATCTATCTGCAGAACAGCAGGGGCTGGCCGGCCGGCAAGGTGCAGATGGCCGCCGACTGCGTCATCGTCGGTGCCGCCCTGCTGGTGCGCGACCCGCTCAGCGTCGGCCTGTCGATCATCGGCGCCGTGGCGCTCAACCTGGTCATCGCCGTCAATCACAAGTCGGGTCGCTACGTCGGCGTGTAACTCGCCAGCGTGCGTCAGGGCATGATTTCCACGTATTCATAGACCTCGGCGTCCAGCAGGCGCTGACGCAGGGGAAGCGGCAGGCGCGCAAACCATGCCTGAGGGTTGTGCCGGTCTATTTCGCGGCCCATGAAGCGCAACAGATCGCACACAGGCTCGACGACGTTGCGGCGATAGCGTTCGTCGCTCTTTACATAGGCCAGATGCAGATTCTTGAGGCAGTTGCGCCGGCACCATGAAAAGGCCTCGCAGCCCGCGCAGGGCATGTCGGCGTGCGGCTGCAGGGGGCTTGCCTGCAGCCAGTTGCCCTGAATCTCGCCCATCTGCATGGCGGGCACGTACATCATGTCGGGGCAGGGAAAGATCTGACCGTTGGGCATCACATTGAGCAGGTGGGTCGACACGCGGCACTGGGTCTGCCCCGCATACCGCTCGACGGCGCGATTCGGCAGCAGCTTGTTGCGCACTATGCCCATCAGCGGCACCAGCGGATACAGCACATCGGTGCGCGAGAAAAACTTGGCGATCAGTTGCACCAGCACGGCCTTGCGCCGCTCGACCGAATCTCCTGCGTACATCTCGTCGGCGACGAACTGCCAGTAGAGGTAATCGAAGCTTTCCGCCAGCCCGTCGAGTTCCTCGAAGCTGGTCTGCGGATTGCCCCAGGTGACCCGCGCCGTCAGCGTGCCGCCGACGCGGTCGCGAATGCCATTCACATTGCGCATCACGCTGCTCCAGATGCCGCGCCCACGATAGCCGTCGGTGATTTCCTCGCCGCCGTCGATCGAAACCAGCACATTCGACAGGCGCGCCAGCACCCAATCGGGCAGCTTGTCGAGCAGGGTGCCGTTGGTCTGCAGCTGGTAGCGGAATTGCGGGAAATGCTGCATCACCTCGAGCAGCATGCCCTTGTTAAGCGTCGGCTCGCCGCCGTAGAAGGTGACATAGACCTCCTTGCCGGCCAGATGGCGCTCGACAAAGGCGGCGAGCTGCCGGATGTCGTACTTCAGCTCGGTCTGCGAGCCGAGAACTTCACCGACGCCGAGCGAGCAATAGGTACATTTCAGATTGCACTTCAGCGTCGTCAGCAATTGCAACTCGACGCGCCCGCCGATGATCGGCGAGTCGGCCGGCACGGAGCCGGTTGGCGCCGTTCGCAAAGGCGCGACGGGGGTGGCGTGGTTCATGGTGATGGTAGTTCCGCGGCAATGAATCGGATCCGGGAGGCAGAGGCATCCCGGATGACAACAAGATTCAGCGGCGAGACATGGGCGGGGCGTGCTTGGCTACCGCGGTGACGCCGAAACGCAACGGGCCGCAAGCGGCTTCTGCGGTGAGCTGGAGCGGCAGTCGGCGCAGGATGTCCATGGGCGCCGATCAATCCGGGCGCAAAGAACTGCCGTTCAGAAAGTCGGCGCTGGTAACACGGCGGCCGCCGGGCTTCTGCAATTCGGTGAGGCGCAGGGCGGCTTCGCCACACGCCACCACGATGCCTGCGGCATCTGCCGCCAGTACCTGTCCCGGCCGGCCGCTGGCGGCCACCACGTCGCCGCGCCAGGCCTTGACCGGCTCGCCGGCCAGCGTCAGCACCGCACCAGGGAAGGGGTTGAAGGCGCGCACCTTGCGCGCCAGGATTGCGGCGGGCTGATTCCAGTCCAGCCTGGCCTCGGCCTTGTCGATCTTGTTCGCGTAGGTCACGCCGCTTGCCGGCTGCGCGACGGGGACCAGCTGGTCGAAGCGCGTCAGCGCATCGACTACGAGCCTGCCGCCAAGCCCGGCGAGGCGGTCATGCAGGCTGCCGGTGGTGTCCTGTCCGTCGATCGCGACGGCCTCGGCGAGCAGCATCGGACCGGTATCCAGCCCGGCTTCCATTTTCATGATCGTGATGCCGGTTTGCGCATCGCCCGCCTCGATCGCGCGATGAATCGGCGCCGCGCCGCGCCAGCGCGGCAGCAGCGAGGCATGAATGTTGACGCAGCCGCGGCGCGGCAGATCGAGCACGGCCTGCGGCAGGATCAGGCCATAGGCGGCCACCACCATCAGCTCGGCGCCGTATTCGGCACAGGCGGCGCGGATCGGCTCGTGCGTCGCCGGGTCCTTCAGCCGCTCGGGCTGATACAGCGGGATGCCATGGGCCAGCGCCACTTGCTTGACGGCGGAAGCCTGCAAAGTCATGCCGCGCCCGGCAGGACGGTCGGGCTGGGTCAGCACCAGCACCACCCGATGCCCGGCCGCCAGCAGGGCTTCCAGCGCACGCGCGGCAAAGTCCGGCGTGCCGGCAAAAATTATCTTCATCTAAAAGGTCTCGCGCGCCTGCTTGAGCAGTTTGCTCTTGATCCGCGTCTGCTTCAGGCGCGAAAGGTATTCGACGAAGACCTTGCCTTCCAGGTGATCCATTTCGTGCTGGATGCACACCGCGAGCAGGTCGTCGGCCTCCAGCTCGAAGGCTTGCCCGTCCAGCCCCAGCGCACGCACCTTGACGTGGCTGGCGCGTTTCACGACGTCGTAGATGCCGGGCACCGAAAGACAGCCTTCCTCGCCCTCGCATTCGCCGGATTTTTCCAGCAGCTCGGGGTTGATGAAGGTCTGCAGCTGCGACTTGTCTTCCGAGATATCGATCACGATCAGGCGCACGAGCTGGTCCACCTGCGGCGCGGCGAGACCGATGCCGGGCGCGGCATACATGGTTTCCGCCATGTCCGCGGCAAGCTGGCGAATGCGCGCATCGACCTGCGTGACAGGGGCGGCGCGGCGGTGCAAGCGGGGGTCGGGGTAACGCAAAATCTGCAATAGGGCCATGAAACCGCTCTTGAAAGAATTGATGCCGGGGGAATTGTCGGGCAGAATCGGGCAGATACTAGGGTGGTTCGCCATCCACATAGACACTCGGCCAGGAGATCAAGCCATGCGTCGCATTATATCTGCGCTACTCATCAGCATTTCAACCACCGTGGCAGCCGCACAGGGGGCACAGCCAATCGAATTGGCCGACGGCGCGCCCGATCGTCACATCGTGACATCCGGCGATACCCTGTGGGGCATCTCGGCCAAGTTTCTCAAGGATCCCTACCGCTGGGGCGAAGTGTGGCGGATGAACGCGGAGCAGATCAAGAACCCGCATCGCATCTATCCGGGCCAGGTCATCGTGCTCGACAGAAGCGGCAACCAGCCTCGCCTAAGGCTGGCGACGGTGACCGAACAGCGCCGCGAGTACATCGAGCCGCTGAAGAAGGGCATTCCGTCGATCCCGCCGCAGGACATCGAGCCCTTCCTCAGTGAGCCGCGCGTTCTCGACGAGAACGGCCTCAACGCCGCCCCCCGCGTCGTCGCCCTGGAGAGCGACCGCGTCATCGCCGGCGCCGGCGACACCGTGTATACCACCGAGGCCACCGCGCAGAACAAAATCTGGCAGCTGTTCCGCCCCGGCAAGCCGCTGGTCGACCCCGACACCAAGGAGACGCTGGGGCACGAAGCCGTTTTCCTCGGCACCGCACGCCTGACCAGAACCGGTGTCCCGTCGAGCTTCCTGGTACTCACCTCGAAACAGGAAATCGTCCGTGACGACCGTCTGCTGCCGGCGCCGCGACAGGATGTGGTGAATTACATTCCACACGCCCCGGCGACCATGATCAGGGCCAAGGTGCTGTCCATCTACAGCGGAGTCAACTTTGGCGGTCCGCAAACTGTGATCACCATCAATCGCGGCAAGGTCGACGGAGTGGAACCGGGCCACGTACTCGCCGCCGACCTGGCCGGGGCCACGGTGGACAACCGTTACAAGGGTGAAAAGACCACCTACCGGCTTCCTGACTCCCGCAATGGCCTGGTCTTCGTGTTCCGCGTCTTCGACCGGGTTTCCTACGCCCTGGTGATGAACGCGACGCAGCCAGTCGTGGTTGGCGACACGGTACGTACGCCCTAGGTCGGTAATGACGGAGCGCCGAGAACTCGCTTCCTGGCTCCGTCTCACGCTGATCCCGGGCGTCGGCGGCGAAGCTCGGCGCGCGTTGCTCAAGGCCTTCGGCCTGCCCCAGGCGATTTTCGAGGCGGGTCCGCGCGCACTCTCCGCGATCGTCGATCCCGCGCTGGCCGAGCGTCTGCTGCGCCATGAGTGCAGCGCCGAGATCGACGCTGCACTGGACTGGGCGGCCCAACCCGGGAATCGGCTGCTGACCCTAGCCGATGCAGACTACCCGCAAAGCCTGCTGAGCTCGGATGACCCGCCGGTGCTGCTCTACGCCAAGGGCGACACCGGAATACTCAATCGCCCGATGCTGGCTGTGGTTGGCAGCCGCAATGCGACCGCGCAAGGCGTACGCGACGCCGAGGCCTTCGCGACCGCACTCGGCAATGCCGGGCTGACCATCGTCAGCGGCTTGGCGCTGGGCATCGATGCCGCTGCTCATCGCGGCGCGCTGGCGACGGCGGCGGGCACGGTGGCCGTGATTGGCACCGGCGCCGACCGCCTCTACCCGGCACGCAACGAGGCCTTGGCGCGTGCCATTGCAGAAAAAGGCGTTGTCCTCAGCGAATTCGCGCTCGGCACCCCGGCCCTGGGGTCCAACTTCCCGCGCCGCAACCGCATCATTGCCGGTCTGGGCCTAGGCTGCCTGGTGGTCGAGGCAGCCCTGCGCAGCGGCTCGCTGATAACGGCACGGCTGGCAGGGGAAACCGGACGCGAGGTGTTTGCAATTCCCGGTTCAATCCATTCACCGCTGTCGCGCGGCTGCCATCAACTGATCCGCCAAGGCGCCAAACTGGTCGAATCGGCGCAGGACATTCTCGAGGAATTGCGCTGGGAAACATCCCATTACGCTGCAGTCAGTCCCGACCAGGTATCTGGGACACCGAACGGTAGCGAAGAGCAAGTGCTCGCTTCTTTGGGTGATGCGCCATGCGCTATCGACACTCTTTCCGCGCGCAGCGGCTTGACGCCCGCCAACCTTCTTGCCATGCTGCTGCCCATGGAACTCGCCGGCCGCGTTGCCCAATTGCCCGGCGGCCTCTACCAAAGACTTCATTCATGATCGATATTCTGGTTTACCTGTTCGAGAACTACCTGCCCGATGCCTGTCCGGAACCTGCCGTGCTGGCCAGAAAGCTGTCGGCGGCGGGCTTCGGCACCGACGACATCAGCGCAGCGCTGTCCTGGCTCGACGGTCTCGCCGGGGAAGAGAACGGCCGTTGCCGCAGCCCGGCGCTCGCCGGCGCCATGCGCATTTACGACGAAGAAGAACAGGAAAGGCTGCCCGCCGCCTGTCGCGGCTTCATCAGCTTTCTTGAGCAGCAAGATGCCATCGATGCGCCCTTGCGCGAAGCCATCATTGAGCGCGCTCTGGCCCTGCCCGACGCCGAAGTCAGCCTCGACCGGCTCAAGGTGATCGTGCTCGCCGTGATCTGGCGCTACCGCCACGAAGTCGATGCCCTGATCCTCGAGGAACTCCTTGCCGAGGACAGCGAGGACGAGGATTTCGGCGCCGGGGACGACGTCGCGCGTATCCTGCTGAATTAAGCCCCCGCTTGCCTTATTGAGAGAGCCGCGCTTATGATGCGCCGCTCCTGATCGTGTATTGGCCCCGAATCGCCCAAAAACAATGTCTAAGCAACTGATCATCGCCGAGAAACCTTCTGTCGCCCAGGACATTGCCAAGGCGCTGGGCGGCTTTGCCAAAACCGGCGACTACTTCGAGAGTGACGACTATGTGTTGTCCTCGGCCATCGGCCATCTGCTGGAACTGGCAGTGCCGGAGGAATACGACGTCAAGCGCGGCAAGTGGAGTTTTACCCATCTGCCAATGATTCCGCCGCATTTCGCGCTGAATCCGATCGAAAGGACGCAAGAACGCCTGCGTCTGCTGACCCGCCTGATCAAGCGCAAGGATGTCACCGGCCTGATCAACGCCTGTGACGCCGGGCGCGAGGGCGAACTGATCTTCCGCTACGTGGCGCAGCACGCCCTGGGCGCCAAGCAGAAACCCATCCGCCGCCTCTGGCTGCAATCGATGACCAGCACCGCGATCCGCGACGGCTTCGCGCATTTGCGCACCGACCATGAAATGCTGCCGCTGGCCGACGCCGCGCGTTGCCGCTCCGAGGCCGACTGGCTGATCGGCATCAACGGCACGCGCGCCATGACCGCCTTCAACTCGAAGGAAGGCGGCTTCTACAAGACACCGGTAGGTCGCGTGCAGACGCCAACCCTGGCAATCATGGTCGAACGCGAAAGCCGCATTCGCGCCTTTGTCGCGCGTGACTACTGGGAAGTCGAAGGCGAATTCCAGTGCGTCGCCGGCACCTACCGCGGCCGCTGGTTCGACGAAAAGTTCAAGAAGGCCGCAGACGAACACGCCCGCGCCGAGCGGCTCTGGGACCAGGGGCGCGCCGAGGCCCTGCGCAAGAAATGCCTCGGTCAGCACGGCACGGTGGAAGAGGAAAGCCGGCCCAAGACCGAAGCCTGCCCGATGCTCTACGACCTCACTTCGCTGCAGCGCGAGGCCAACGGCCGCTTCGGCTTCTCCGCCAAGAATACGCTGGGCATCGCCCAGGCGCTGTACGAAAAACACAAGGCCTTGACCTACCCGCGGACCGACGCCCGCCACCTGCCCGAGGACTATATCGGCACGGTCAAGGAAACCCTGGCCGCGATGGCCGGCACGCCCTACGCCACGTTCGCCGGCGCGATCATCAAGAACGGCTGGGTGCATCCGAACAAGCGCATTTTCAACAATGCCAAGATCTCGGACCACTTCGCCATCATCCCCACCGGCACCGCGCCGAAGAGCCTCTCGGAACCGGAACAGAAGATCTACGACCTGGTCACCAAGCGCTTTCTCGGCATCTTCTATCCGTCCGCCGAATACAACATCACGACGCGCATCACCCGCATCGAACAGGAAGCCTTCAAAACCGAAGGCAAGGTGCTGGTGACGCCGGGCTGGCTGGCCGTGTATGGCAAGGAATCGCAGGAGACCCGCGAAGAAGCCGGCGAGAACCTCAACCTGCCGCCGCTGGAAAAGAACGAGCGCATCTGGGCCAAGGATGTCGAGGTCAAGGCCAAGACCACCCAACCGCCGCCGCGCTTCACGGAAGCCACGCTGCTCACCGCCATGGAAGGCGCCGGCAAGCTGATCGAGGACGAGGAACTGCGCGACGCCATGGCCGAGCGCGGCCTCGGCACGCCGGCGACGCGCGCCGCCACCATCGAGGGCCTGCTGGCCGAGGAATACCTGCACCGCAACGGCCGCGAACTGCAGCCGACGGCCAAGGCCTTCTCGCTGCTGTTCGCGCTGGAGAACCTCGGCGTCGACGAAATCCGCTCGCCCGAGTTGACCGGCGAATGGGAATACAAGCTCAAGGAAATGGAGCACGGGCGCCTCGGTCGCGACGAGTTCATGAACCACATCATGGACAAGACGCGCGAGATGGTCGAACGGATCAAGACCGGCGAACTGCCCGAAGCCGCCTTCTCGACGCTGAAGACACCCTGCCCGCGCTGCGGCGGCGTGATCCAGGAGAACTACAAGAAGTTCCAGTGCAAGTCCTGCGACTACAGC
>Ga0172379_10000233_pt1 | contig 150623 bp, 131 predicted proteins | sample GrowelOW334metaG_FD_119756 | JGI IMG/M metagenome (GOLD analysis project Ga0172379, IMG submission 119756) | Groundwater microbial communities from an aquifer near a municipal landfill in Southern Ontario, Canada - Groundwater well OW334 metaG | ecosystem: Environmental > Aquatic > Deep...
CTATATTATACCAAAAACCGGTTAGTATCGCTCTTCTTTTCAGCGCTACTAACCGGCTTTCCTTGGTTTTGTGTTTTGTATTCTTTTGTATCGTTATTGCGCTACGGCTTTTTACACAGCCCCGTTATAGTTATTTAGTTGCTAGTTAAAGTTTATTCCTGTTCGTTAGATTCCCCTGGCGTATTAAATCGTTTAGCCAAGAACGGCATTATAAAACCTAGTCCGAGTAATGCAAACGGGGTAATAATGTTAAGCGCCAGTTGGAAATACCATTGTGAGGTGTAGAGTGTGACCCCTTTTGGGAACATCCCCATTATTATTGCAAACGCTGTTAGGGCAAAGCACCAGAAGCCGATGCCCATACCCATCAGCGGATTGCGGACAAAGTTATATTCGGCGTTGTAGTTGGCGGCAAGTCGCTTAACTGCCATATAAGCTACGAATACCCAAAGGTAGCGCATCGGCATGACGATGGAATTTAAATCGAGCAGCCAGTTGAATAAATCGTTCATGTTTTTGATGCCAATCGCGGGTACAAGAATCAGGATACTTACCAACACGCCGGTCAAATAGTAGCCGTTAATCGGTGCGCCAAACTTGTTGGTTTTGGTAAGAAATTTTGGCACGTAGCGGGAATCAGTGTCGGACAAGAAAACTTTTAACGGCGCATCAATCGAGAACATTAACGCGGCTACCTGACCGGCAAAGTTAGCCAAGGCATAGATTAACAGCAGGACGTTTCCAACCCCGTAATATTGTCCGAGCATCTGAAATGCATAATACTGTCCGTTCATTTTCAAATCTTTTGGGATATTATGCGCGTCAAACATCATTCCCATAGCAATTGAACCAAGCAGCGCCGAAATCGCAACCAGTGCGGCCAGCGCAATCATCGCCCGCGGGAATTCCTTGGCCGGATTATGGGTGTTGTTGACATACGGCGCGATTTTTTCCGAACCGCCGACGGCGAACAGTAACATGGAAATTGTTGTGAAATAAGTAAAATCAAAACTGGGGACGAAAGTATTCCAGTCCCAGACGGTTGTTGCGGAATGGATGCCGCGAATTGCCGGAGCGGCCATCATCAGTACGATATACAACAGCGACATGACTAACATTGAACTGCCGGCAATCATACCGATGCTTTTCAATGAATTTATACCACGGGCAGAAATTATCAAAAACGCAATAAAAACGATAAACGTCAGCGATTGCAGCAACATTGGATCAAGGGCTTTAATCGTTTTGCCGTCTTCGAATATTCCCCAGCCAAGCGCAATCAAAGCTGCCTGTGGTTTCTGAGCGAGATAGGGAACATGGACTACCCAATATGTCCAGCCGGCAAGAAAGGCAATTGTTGTGCCCATTGTTTCGCGAATCCAGGTTGAAACGCCGCCTTTGGCCTTGCTGAAAGTTGACCCCATTTCGCCGACCATCAGCGCGTAGGGAACGAAGTACAAGGATAGAATTATCACCCAGGAAATAACCACTTGCAGGCCCATGTTGGCGTAGTTGTTTACGACGTTGCCAAAGCCCCAGACTACTGTAAATACCAGTAGCGTCAAATTATACCAACGAAGTTGTTTGGTGTTGTCTGCCATATTCCCCCCAATATTATTATTTTGTTGTTACGCGTAAGTCCTTTGCATGATAAGAGTATTATAATCGTTTTTGCGTTCAAAAGTTATAGTATCGGTGAGTTTTTTTATTAAAAATATTCCCCAGCCGCCGGGAATGCGGGCGGCCTGGTCAGGAACTTTGGTGTATTGCAGCGGATCGAAATAGTCGCCTTTCCAGGAAACAGTGACTTCCAGCAATCGGGTTTCCAGTTCAAAAGCGACATTTACACTTATTGCGCTGCTGTCATTCAAATCAACGACACCGGAATATTTTATGGCATTGCTCACGGTCTCGTCCAGCAACAGGCCAATATCCCGGTTGGTCCGCGCCTGTAAATTATTAACCTGACAAAACTCCCGGCACTGTTCCATCAACTGACTTATTAACGCAGTGTCGCGCGCGAGGCTGCGATTAAAACGAGCGACGGTTTTGGGATTGTTGTGGACGGTAATATATAACGCATCGGTCAACTGATTCTGAATATTGAGAAATTCGCGCAATGGTGGCAGGATGTTGGTTTCAATATTAACAATGGCAATTACGTCCTCATTACGCAGGGTAAAATCATCACTGAGGATTTGGGTGTCGTGGCCGCGAATCAGCAATGGCCGGCAATTTTTTGAACCGTAATACTCAAAAAAATTGTCGCGCAGATTTATCCGGCTGCAAACAAGGCGCAAGCGGACGTTTTGGCCGGAGAACGCGCGCAGGTTTTCTTTTAGCGCCGCATGGATTTCTTGCGGTGACGAGTGATTTTGCGCGAGGTTTTCAAAGAGTGGTTTCAGATAAGAAATGGCCATGGCGACCGGTGTTTGGGCACCGAAGAAATAACCATAGCTGAAATAGCAATAATTATTTGCTGTTGTCCGGGCAATAAACCGGTTGGTGTATTGTGCGGTGTCGGTTTCCGGGTAACAAACGAACGTAAGCGCTTCAGTCGCCGGGGTGGATTTTTTGGTATCTGAATAGAGTGATTGAAAAATTTTTTGCGCAATGCCTTTTTCCAGAGTGATTTTTTGTTCGATTGCCTTGGCGTTTTGTTCGGCATCAAAATTTCTGATTAACAGCAAAAACAAAACGACGCTGGAAATATGGACAACTAACATCGGCGGGAAAATCAGTATTGCGGTTTTCCAAAATGCCGTTTGGTTGTCAGCCAGGAAGATTTCGGTCGGGAATATAATAAAAATGTCAAACAGCAAAACAAACAACGCGGCGCGGCCAATACCGATTAAGCACTTTTTGTGATGTTGATAAAGTCCGGCGCCAAGTCCGGCGAGCAAATTAATGACAACTATTGAATCAAGCAAATTACCGGTATTCTCGGCGGACATGCTGATATTAAAAACATATTCGACCAGTGCCCCGAAAATGCCAATAACAGCAACTCCGGTTCCGACGATCGGACCGGCGATAAAACCAGCGAGCAACGGGCCGATAATGCGGGCGTCGGCGCCGTGAGTAGTTATGCTAAGCGAATTGTAAAAAGCAAAGCCGCCGAAAACCATGCAAACAAGCCATTGATCTTTATGAGTAAAAGCACGCTCTTTTATTGATAACAACCGCCTGCCAACTGCTGTAGTCGTAAGCAGATAAGAAAGGGCAATAACAATTGATGCGCTGCCGAGTAGTTTTATAAATCGCAATGTGTAATCAATTAGCATTAGCCGGCACCTCCCGTGTTGGAGCATAACGGACAGCGACGATGCAAATATCATCGCTTTGGGGGGTGTCGCCTACAAAACCGGCAATTCCGGCAAGCAACATGCGCGTCGCTTGTTCGGCAGAGGTAATTGCATTGTTAGTAATTGCTGAATTAATCCGTGCTTGTCCGAATAGTTTGCCGGTATTATCAGTGGCTTCAGTTACGCCGTCAGTGACAAATATTAAGATGTCATTGGCTTCCAATTGTAGCGAACTAAGGTTGTAAGGCGAAGATTTTTTGCGAATGCCCAAGACGCCTTTGTCAGTTGCGCTGAATAATTGCAGTTGATTATGGCGTAATAGTACAAACGGCGGGTGACCGACCGAGCAATAGCGCAGTTTGCCGGTTTTGAGATCGATTTCGGCGCAGCAAGCGGTTACAAACATAAAACAATTATTGGTTTCAAACAAGGAGTTGTTGGCGAGTTGCATGACTTCGGCCGGGGATTTATATATGCTGTCGAGATTGGTACGAAACGCCACGCAGCTGGCGGCCATAAATAGCGCGGCCGGGATGCCTTTGTCGGAAACGTCGCCGATTACAAAACAGGCACGGTCATCTGTTATTGTGCAATCACACCAATCGCCGCCGACGGATTTGGCCGGCTGCAGGCAGGCTGTAATGTCCAAATTGGCCGGTAATTCGATTGCCAAAAAATCGGGAATGATTTTTTGTTGCAGTTGTGCCGCGATATCAAGCTCAGTCGTTAATAAATCTTTAGTAGCGAGCGTGTTTTTTTCAGAAAACAGGTGTGCGATTACATAGAACACCCAGACGTTGATAAGGGTTTTGAAAAACATTGTAAACAATACTTCGTGCCACAAGCTCATATCAAAGCGTCCGGACAACGAAAAAACGGTAGTTACAATTGCGTAAACCAAAAACATGAACAGCGTGGATTTCTCCAAATTATTCCAGGGCAAACCGATATAGCGGCGAAACAGGCCGCCAAACAAGCCCAATCCTGCGGTCACCAAAGAATAATACGACGGATGACTGCCGGCAAAGCTGGCAAAAAATACACTGGTTGTGCCGACAGCAATTCCGGCTTTAACCCCGAACAGCATTCCAAACAGTAGTGATGTTTGCGGCGCTACACCGATGATGTACCAATCTAAAAAATGGGTAAAGTAGATGTTGGAGATTACCGCCATTGCGCCACCGATAAATCCGGCGACAATAATGTTAATTAAGGTAATGCGCTCAAACAGCATGCGGCTGACGATGCGGGTTCGGGCAATAAAATAGATTAGCGATAGCTCTAGCGCCATGTAATTGAGGATATCAAAAATATCGCCGAAATTTGCACTGTTCATGTAGCTACCTCTCTTGCTTGCCATCTATTATATAGCACTGACCGCAGTCTTTAAAGCAATAAAATCCGCTACCACAAGGTAGCGGATTTTTGTATTATGTCACATTATTATCTGGTTCCGAGAATTTCCTTGCCTTCGGCAACGACGGCTTGCGCAGCGGCCAAACGGGCAATTGGCACACGGAATGGTGAGCAGCTTATGAAGTCTAAACCAATGTCGTTACAGAACTGTATTGAACTCGGCTCGCCGCCATGTTCGCCGCAAATTCCGACGATGAGGTTCGGACGGGTTTTCTTACCGTTTTCGCAGGCTATCTTCATCAATTGGCCCACGCCTTTGCGGTCAAGCACGATGAACGGGTTTTCTTTCAGAATTTTCTTTTCCAAATAATCCTTCAAGAATTTTCCCTCAGCATCGTCACGGCTAAAGCCCAAAGTAGTTTGGGTAAGATCGTTGGTGCCAAAACTGAAAAACTCGGCGAACTCAGCAAGTTCACCAGCCATCAACGCGGCACGGGGTATTTCAATCATCGTTCCGCTGGTGTAATGGAAACCGGTGCCGAATTGCTGTTTAACTTCTGCGGCAATGCGATCGATGCGCTCTTTGAAGAACCGCATTTCATTAGCATCAATCGTAAGCGGAATTTCAACTTCCGGATGCGGCTTGAAGCCTTCTTTGGTCAGTCGCGCAGTAGCATTGAAAATTGCGCGGATTTGCATTTCGTAGATTTCCGGCCAGCTGATACCGAGGCGGCAACCACGGTGGCCAAGCATCGGATTGAACTCGTGCAGATGATCGACTTTGTTCCAAAGTTTTTCCCACACGGCAAGTTTATCAGCATTTTTGCCGGTTTCGCGGGCGATTGCGATTTCGACCATCAACTCTTCACGGTTCGGTAAAAATTCATGAAGCGGCGGATCAAGCAGGCGGATGCACACCGGATAGCCGTCCATCGCCTTTAATATTCCGTAGAAATCACTTTCCTGCATTGGCAGCAGTATCGCCAGCGCTGCGGCGCGGGCTTCGAAATCTTCAGCAAGAATCATGGACTGCACATGTGGTAGCCGGTCAGCGCCCATGAACATATGCTCAGTGCGGGTCAAACCAATGCCTTTTGCGCCAAATTCGCGCGATTTAATGGCATCTTCAGGAGTGTCAGCATTGGCGCGAACATCCAGTTGTTTGATTTCGTCAGCCCAGCTGAGCAGTTCGACGCATTCCGGCGACAGCTCGGCATCTTTAACAATAATTTCGCCTTTGATGACGCGGCCGGCGGTACCGTCAATCGACATCATGTCACCGGCTTTTATTGTTGATCCGCCGATAGATAATGTTTGTGCTTCGAAGTTGATTGATAGTGCTTCACAGCCGCAAACACAAGGCTTACCCATGCCGCGGGCAACAACTGCTGCATGGGAAGTCATACCACCGCGGCAGGTCAGAATACCTTCAGCAGCGTGCATACCGTGAATGTCATCCGGGGTGGTTTCGGTACTTACCAATAAAGTCTTGATGCCTTTTTCGGCGGCCTCAGCCGCTGCGTCAGCGCTAAACACTACTTTGCCACAGGCAGCGCCCGGGGATGCCGGGAGTCCGGTGCCAAGAACTTCAACTTTTACCGAACCGTCGATTTGCGGGTGCAACAGTTGGTCAAGTTGAACGGCATCGACCAGCAACATTGATTCGCGCTTGGTTACAACACCCTCAATGCAAAGGTCATGGGCGATTTTAACAGCAGCCGGCGCGGTGCGCTTGCCGTTGCGGGTTTGCAGAATGAAGAGTTTGTTTTTTTCGATTGTGAATTCGATATCCTGAACGTTTTTGTAATAGTTTTCCAGTTTTTTACAGATGGCGGCAAATTGGTCATAAATTTCCGGCATTTCATCGTGCAGTTCGGAAATTTTCTTGGGAGTCCGTACTCCGGCAACCACGTCTTCGCCTTGAGCGTTGAACAGGTATTCACCATACAGCAGATTTTCACCGTTGGAAGGGTTACGGGTGAAAGCAACGCCGGTTCCGCAATCATTACCCATGTTACCGAACACCATTGACTGAACACTAACGGCAGTTCCCAGGTTGTGGTCAATTTTGTTCAGATTGCGGTATACAACAGCGCGCTCGTTATTCCAGGAGCTAAATACTGCCTCGATTGACAAACCGAGCTGTTCCATCGGATCGTTCGGGAATGAACGGCCGGTGCGGTCAAACACGTATTTTTTGTAAGCAGTGATAACATCCATCATTGCTGACTCAGACAAATCCTGGTCAAATTTGGCTTTTTCCCGTTTTTTGATGTCGGCCAAAACATGTTCGAGGTCATGTTTGGATACGCCGAGAACAACATCGGAAAACATTTGAATAAAGCGGCGGAATGAATCAAGCGCGAACCAACGGTTACCGGATTTTTTGGCAATCGCTTCGACGGTAGTGTCGTTGATACCGAGATTCAAAACCGTATCCATCATGCCCGGCATGGAGAACACCGAACCGGAACGGACGGACAATAATAACGGGTCAACTGCATCGCCGAATTTTTTGCCCAATTGTTTTTCAACGTCGGCAAGCGCAGCGGCTACTTGAGTCATAACCCCGTCCGGCATCTTTGCGCCGTTTTTGTAGTATTCGCGGCAGACATCGGTAGTAATCGTGAATCCCGGAGGGACTGGCAGTCCGATATTGGTCATTTCTGCCAGGTTGGCGCCTTTTCCGCCTAACAGCGGCTTCATGTCTTTGTTGCCTTCGCGGAATAAATAAACAAATTTCGACATTTTTTTGTAATAACTCCTTCTAAATTATTTATAAAGTTGTACTTGCAATATGCGCATATGATTATAATTGATATGTTGTTGTTTAACAAGTAATAACTACATAACTGAAGCGGGTTTGTTGAAAAAACTAAATTGTTTGTGGTAAATTGTGAAATTCGATAAAATAGCAGGGATAGAAAATGCATGATGGATAATGTATAATTCGCAAAGAGGGCATTAAGCGTGAATAAAAAGTTAAAGAAATTAAAATTTGAACCATTGCATATTAGCGAAATCCGGCCACAAGGCTGGTTGAAAAAACAGTTGGATATTCAGTTGAAAGGCTTAAGCGGCAATCTGGACAAGTTTTGGCCGGATATCAAAGACAGTCATTGGTTTGGCGGACAAGCCGAGGGCTGGGAGCGCGCGCCGTATTGGCTGGATGGGGTTATTCCGCTGGCGTATCTGACATGTGATGAAGAGTTGATAAAGCGAGTGGATAACTACGTTGATTATATCGTTACGCATCAGCATGAAGACGGCTGGCTGGGCCCCAAAGCAATGGGCAGCGCGCTTGCGATTTCTACGCAACACGCTCACTATGATATTTGGGGACAGTTTATTGCCTTGAAAATGTTGGTGGTTTATGCTGAATCAACCGATAAAGAAGCGCGTATCAGCGCTGTGAAAAACGCAATCGAACGCGGACTGCGATCGGTATTGAATCACCTCGACCGCGCGCCATTGTTCAATTGGGGGCAGGCCCGCTGGTTCGAATGTTTGATACCGATATATTGGTTGTATGAGCAGACCGAAGGACAATGGCTGCTGGAATTAGCCTATAAAATAAAAGCTCAAGGCTTTGACTGGGGCGGTTTTTTTGAAAACTGGCCGTATAAACAGCGTACCCGCGACAAAAACTGGAATTATATGTCGCATGTTGTCAATAATACGATGGCGATAAAAGCGGGCGCATTATGGCACCGTTTGTCGCGTCGTGACACCGATCTCAGGAGCGTTTACAATCAAATTGATTTGTTGGATGAACATCACGGTACGGCAGTTGGTATGCCAAGCGGTGATGAGTGTCTGGCTGGAAAAGATCCGCGGCAAGGAACTGAGCTTTGTTCAATAGTTGAATATATGTATTCACTGGAGTGGTTGTTAAAGATTTCTGGCGATCCGGTTTTTGCCGACCGGCTCGAATTGTTGGCGTTCAATCCGCTAATGGCGACGTTTGACGATGATATGTGGGCGCATCAATATGATCAGCAAAGCAATCAAATTGAGTGCAGCGTGCGTGAGGACTGGCCGTGGGTGAATAACCGCCCGGATGCCAACACTTTTGGGCTGGAACCGGACTTCGGTTGCTGTACGGCAAATTTTTCGCAAGGCTGGCCGAAATACACGTCATCGCTCTGGATGAAAGAGAACGAGTCCACGTTGGTGTGTCTGAGTTATGCGCCGGTGGAAATTCACACGAAGCTGATAAAGCTGCAAAGCAGCAAGGCTGTAAAACCGCAAAGCTGCAAAGCTGTAAAACCGCAAAGCTGCAAGGCTGCAAAGGATGACGGGAATTCAGCAGAAATCAAAATTACTGTTGTGACCGATTATCCGCATAAAGACACAGTGCAAATGCGAGTGGACAATCCGGAGCGGATGCATTTCACTATTAAATTGCGCATACCGCAGTGGGCAGACAGCGCGGTGTTGGTTATCAATGGCGAAAAAACCGGGCTGGCCGGTGGCGGCTATTTCCATGAATTGATGATTATAGATGAAACGGTTGAAATAGGATTGAAATTTGATTTTAGTGTAACTACTAATTACCGCGGCGAATATTTATCGGTGCAGCGCGGTCCGACTATATTTGCGTTGCCGATAGCGGCTGAGTGGCGGCGAATTCACGCGGACTGGCCGCAACGGGAATTGCCGCATGCCGATTGGGAGCTTTTTGCACAGGCCAAGTGGAATTATGGGTTAGAGAATGTGGATAACGCCTGCGTGCGGCAATTGGCTTTTGACGAAGCCTTTTCAAGTAAGGTACCTACACAAAAACTTAGTGTTCAGGCACGGGAAATTGTTAATTGGGGAATCAAAAACGGTTGCCACGGCGATTTGCCAAAAATATTTGATTTGGGCAAGCAAACAACTGTCGAATTGGTGCCATATGCGCAGGCAAAGTTGCGGATAACTGAATTTCCGCATATCAGAAACTGAAAAATTGATTACGAACAGAAACGGAGAACGATGCATAGCAAAAAAATTACCCGCATGGCGATATTGGCAAGCGGTAGTTCAGGAAACGCTGCGCTGGTGCAGACGAACAAGACAAACATTCTCATTGATGCCGGAATAAGTGCAAAACGGATAGCGGTGGCATTGGGAGCTTTTAATTTACGTACCGAAGATTTGCAGGGAATAGTGATAACCCATGAACATTCCGATCATATCAAGGGACTGGGAGTGTTGTTGAAAAAGATTGATGTTCCGTTATATTGCCGGATGGCTACGGCTAAAGAGATTTTGCGGCAGTTTCCCAATCTTCATGATAACATTGTCGAAATAAACGATTTTTTTGCAATCGGAAATGTTAGCTGTGAGGCCTTTGATATCGACCACGATGCCGTTGATCCGGTCGGATATAGTTTTTTTCATGATCGTGTGAAAGTGGGATATTGCACGGACCTCGGAAGAATGACCGCTACAGTGCGGGAAAAACTAAGCGACTGTGACATTCTGACGCTGGAGAGTAATCATGACCCGGAAATGCTGAAACATGGTCCTTACCCCGAATTCTTAAAAAAACGCATCTCCGGAGTTAATGGACATCTGTCCAATTTTGAAGCCGGATTAACCTTGGCGAAATTGCGCCGTCAAAAACGCTGCACTACATTTTTGGCGCATCTTAGCCGCGAGAACAATCTCCCGGCCATTGCATCAGAAACGGTAAAAAAAGTGTTAAAAGAGCATGATATTTGTATGATAAATGAATTGGATGTCCGGTTGTCCTATCCGGATACTATAGTAACCTGTGAGATTATTGCCGATAGATAATACTTGTATTGAACATCCAATAGTTTTTTGCTATAATGTCGAAATGTAAGCCAGAAGGCAAATCGAAAGGGGTAATTATGATTTTAGCAACACTTCGTAACAAAAAACTCTACAAAATTGTGACAATAGCTGTATCATTAGTTTTCTTGGGCAGCATCGTGGCAGTAGCGCTTGTTAGTGGCGGGACGGCTTCCGCGGCGGCCAGCTCCAACATTGGTACCGTTGATTATCAAAAAGTCGTTACATCCAGCCCTAGTTATCAGGCGTATGTCGATCAGATGCAGGTTGAAGAAGCAAAAACAAAGCAAGATTTCGACCAAAATTCGGCTAAAATGACTGATAAAGAGAAGGAAGCTTATTTTAATCAGTTAAAACAGCGTTTGCAAACCAAGCAACAGGATTTGCTTAAAGGGGTAATTGAAAAAGTTAACGGAATTATCAAAACTGTAGCTGAAGACAAGGGTATTTCGGCAGTTCTTGATAAAAGCCAGGTGTTTTACGGCGGCACTGACATCACTGACGACGTATTAAAGAAAATCGCCGGTAAATAAGAATATAATAGCTAAATAGACGAGCGAGCGCTTTGCTTTCTCGTCTTAGCTTGTTTTTATGAAGAGAAAATTAATAGTTGCGGTTTTGGCTGTCACGATTGCTTTGGCCGCAAGCGGTTGTGGTAGAAAACCAGCGCCGCCGCCCGCGGAAATTGGCTTTGTGGATTACGCGAAGCTTTATAGCAATCATCCGTTAGCGCCTGAAGCGCGTGAATTGGAAATGAAGATCAATTTCACCGAAAACATGGCTAAAGGATTTTCTGTCGCCGTGCTTCCTGCCGGTGTGAATGGTGACAATGCAAAAAAACAGCTGACGCAAATTTTCTTTCAGCAGGAAATAATGACCAAAACCCAGGAAGCGCAGAATTTGGTTGAAACTATGAAGGAACAAGAAAAAGCCAGACTTAAGCGTTATGTTGAGGAAGAATTAAACCGGCAAATGGACGCGGATAGCGCGATGGCTATGGATCTAAACACCAAACTTGATGTGCTGGAATTAGACAAGGCGAAAGAATCAGATTTGCGAAAGCGTATAGGTGACTTATTTCGCGAGGACGATGAACAGAAGGCGCTGATTTTTGCGGCGAAAAAACAGGCCGCCATCGCCGGGGTCAAGGAGTATACTGAAAAAATTCGCGACGATTTGAATGTTTTTGCTGCCGGATTGTTTGCCAACATCCAGCAGGAGCATGCCAGTTTGGCAGAAATCGATGTTCCGAGATATGTGTATAGTGAAAACGATATCGCGCGGATGAAGGCTTTAACCAGCACTCAGCTGGTTGAAATGAGCAAGCGCTATGAGGAAATTCGCAAAAAAGTAATTGCGGATATTAATCAAAGTGTCGCTTTGGTGGCAAAAACAAAAAATCTTAAGGTTGTTGTCGGTATGCCAAAAGTTAACATTAATTTTATTGATATTACTGACAGCGTAATGGAAAAATTAATTCACGGAAATTAGTTACAAATTAACTTTTCAAGGAGTAAATCATGAAAAAAATTGCGATATTAGCACTGTTGGTATTTATAGTAGCGGCATTTGCCGGGTGCGGTGGTGCCAAGGTGGGCACGGTCGACCCGGTGAAAATCATGCAGACCAGCATTAAAATGAAGAATTATCAAAACGAGTTTCAGGGTAAAATAAAAGTGCTTCAAGATCAAATGGGAAAAGAAGCTCAAGGCCTAGATCAGGCCGGACAACAAAAGAAACAGCAAGAATTTATTAATAAGGCCAATGCCGAGAAACAAGGTTTTGAGCAAAAAATTGAAACCGAACTTAAAGCGGTTATGCAGACTGTAGCTAAAGACAAAGGGTTTGATATGGTTATGGCCAAAGAAGTGTTGTATGTTGGCGGTACCGATATGACCGATGACGTGTTAAAAAAATTAGACGAAGGTGCAGTGGCCCTGCCTGCGGCAACTCCGGCAGTTAGCGGAAAATAATTAGTAAAGTTTCGGTTGAATATTCTCTAAAGACAAAGGAATCAACATGAAAAAATACCGATTATCAGAAATTGCTTCGATGGTGCATGGAGAACTTGTTAGCTCTGTCGATTATGAAATAACCGGAGTTACTAACCTAATAGATGCCACGGCAAACGATTTATCGTTTGCCGTGCCACCGCATATGGAGCCGGCGTTGCAAAGTGCGGCGGTGGCATTGATTGTTGACCGTGGAACAACGGACTATCCCAAACCGCATATCAAAGTTGAAAATCCGCGGATGGCATTTGCCATGCTGTTGGATTTTTTCTATGGCTACAAAAAGCCGGCTGCGCATATTCATCCGCGAGCAACAATATCCGAGACTGCAAAAATCGGCAATAATGTTGCGATAATGGCAAATGCCGTAGTTGATGATGGTGCGGAAATTGGCGCTGGTTGTGTGCTGTATCCGGGAGTTTATGTTGGTAGCAACAGTAAAATTGGTGCCGGTAGTATTTTGTTCGCGAATGTTGTAGTTTACTATGGTTGTATAATTGGCGAGCGCTGTACATTGCATGCCGGAGTTGTGGTCGGTGCTGATGGCTTTGGTTTTGTTACAGATAAAGGCGTACATCACAAGGTACCGCAGGTTGGTAATGTCATTATCGGTGACGATGTCGAGATTGGGGCCAATTCAACGATAGACCGGGCGGCCACCGGCAGTACAGTCATCGGAGCCGGGACTAAACTTGATAATTTATTGCAAATAGGACATAATGTTCAGATGGGTAAGGGATGCTTGGCGGCAGCCCTGGTGGGAATTTCCGGAAGTACTATCATTGGTGACTATTGTACGTTTGGTGGGCAAGTTGGCAGCGGCGGGCACCAGACTATTGGTGATAATTGCATATTTGCGGCGCGTACCGGGATAAATACCGATGTCCCCGCCAACTCATTTATGGCTGGACATCCGATGAAACCGTATAAGCAATGGGTACGCGACATGGTAGCTTTTAGAAATATTGGCGACCTGGCTGCAAAAGTTAAAGCATTGGGAAAAGCAGTGGCTAAAATATCGGATGGCGAAAGCGAGTAAGATGGATTTTCAAAAAACTATCGCACATTCAATTAAATATGTTGGTATTGGTCTGCATTCCGGAGCTGAAGTGACGATTATTTTGCATCCTGGTGCTGAAAATACCGGCGTGGTTTTTCGCAGAACGGATTTACCCGGGTTTCCGGAAGTAAAAGCCGATATTGCAAATGTAACGCAAACGATGCGGGCAACAACACTGGAGCGCGGAGCTGCAAAAGTATTCACCGTTGAACATTTGTTAGCGGCATTTTATATTTGCGGCGTGGATAATTGCCTGGTTGAAATCAATTCGGTCGAACCGCCGGTTGCCGACGGTAGCGCGCGAGTTTTTATTGAACTTATTGAAAGCGTTGGTGTAGTCGCGCAACGGGCAAAGCGCCGTTATTTTGTGATTGAGCAGCCATTGGCGATTGAGGCCGACGGCAAATTTATCGCGTTATTTCCCGGAGCTGGTTTCCGATTGTCGTATTCGTCATATAACAAACATCCGTTATTAGGATTTCAATATTTTGACAGTGGAAACGAGGTCAGCAGGTTTAATGAGCTGTTTGGTGCTGCCCGCACGATTGGATTTTCAGCTGAATTGGCGATGCTTCAGGCAAACGGACTAGCCAAAGGTGGCAGTCTGGACAATGCGCTGGTTTTCACTGAAGACGGTACTCTGAATCCGATGCGTTATCCTGATGAACTTGCCCGGCACAAGGTGCTGGATATTGTTGGTGATTTATTTTTGGTAGGAAGAATAATTGGCAGGGTTATTGCGCTAAATTCTTCACATGAGCTTAATGCCAAAATGGCGCAAAAATTACGAGCTACGTTTAAGGAGTAAAAAAATGTGGACCAAAGAACAGATCTGTGAAATGCTTCCGCATCGTGAGCCTTTTTTGCTTGTTGATGAGCTGACTGATTTGCAGCCTGGCGTCAGTGTCATAGGCAAAAAATATGTCAACCCGGACGAATATTATTTTCCGGGGCATTTTCCGGGAAATCCGGTGATGCCGGGAGTTCTTATCGTTGAGGGGCTGGCGCAGACCGGTGCGACAATTTTGTTGTGCATGGAGGAATACAAAGGCATGACACCAATGTTTGCCGGTATGGATAAGGTGCGATTTAAGCGAGTCGTGAAACCCGGAGATGTGATTACCTTTGAAGCGAAAATTACAAAGCTAAAAGGGAAAATGGGCAAAATGCTGGGTGTGGCAAAAGTTGACGGAATGGTCGCAGTCTCGGGAGAGTTTATTTTTGCATTAGTGTGAGGTAGTTGTGGAGAAAGTAATTCATAAAACTGCAATAGTTGATGAGCATGCCGAAATAGCTCACGGCGTTGAAATTGGTCCATATTCAATTATCGGGCCTAACGTAAAAATCGGTAAAAACACCAAAATCCGGTCACATGTAGTGATCGAAGGTTGGACAACTATTGGTGCAAATTGTGATATTTTTCAGTTTGCGTCAATTGGCGGAATTCCCCAAGATTTAAAATATGTGGGCGAAGAATGCTATGTTGTAATCGGTGATAATACAACTATTCGAGAATACGTTACTGTTAATATGGGAACTGCCGGCGGCGGAAAATATACGCGGGTTGGCAGCAATTGTTTGTTGATGGCTTGCTCGCATGTAGCGCATGATTGCTTACTTGGCGATGGTGTTATCCTGGCAAATGCAGCGTTGTTAGCCGGACATGTTACGCTTGAAGATTACGCGATCGTTGGCGGTGGCAGCGCAGTTCATCAATTTGTTAAAATCGGCAGAAACACCATGGTTGGTGGTATGTCGCGAGTTATATATGATGTTCCGCCCTATTGTATTTTGGGAGGGGTGCCCACGGTGGTTGTTGGTTTAAATCTGGTAGGGATCAAACGTGCCGGATTTTCCGAGGATACCATTAAGTTATTGAAACAGGCATTTAGATTGTTATACCGCTCAGAACTTACTTTTAGCGATGCGATCGAGCAAATTAAAAAACTCCAACAAGTAGCCGAGATTAAGCATTTTATTGATTTTTTAACGAGCGCGGAGCGTGGTATTATGCGCCAGCGGCCGACAAAATCCAAAATATAAGGTGCATATGGAAAAAAAAGTTGGTCTGGTAGCCGGTATTGGCCGGTTGCCTGTGGAGTTTATAAAAGCTGCGAAAGCGCAAGGCTACAGCGTTGTTACAATCGCTGTCGTTGACAAAGTTGAGGAAGAGTTAAAGCTGCTAAGCGACAAGTACTACGACATTAATGTTATGAAACTAGACAAAATAATAAAAACACTTAAAAAAGAACAGATAACGCAAATTACGATGCTTGGAAAAGTGACTAAAGAAGTAATTTTTTCCAAATGGTTTTTGCCGGATTTTCGGTTAATCAAGCTGATTGCCAAATTGCCAAACCGTAGTGACGATACTGTAACACTGGCGTTAATTAACGAAATAAATAACGAAGGCATTCAGGCAATGGATCAGACCTTGCTGCTGAAAAAGATGTTTATTCCGGTAGGTGTGTATACACGCAGGCGGCCCAGTGAAGCAGAGTTGGCCGATATCAAGTACGCGTTGAAGATGGCAAAGGCTATTGGACGATATGATATCGGGCAGACGGTTGTCGTAAAAGATTGCGCGGTTATCGCCGTTGAAGCGATCGAGGGAACCAATAAATGTATTTTACGCGGCGGTGAATTGACGCGCGGCGGTGCGGTTGTTGCAAAAGTAGCCAAGCCAATGCAAGACAGCCGGTTTGATATGCCGGCAGTCGGAACAGAAACTATTGAAGCGATGATAACTGCACAAGCTAAAGTGCTGGCCATTGAAGCCGATCAAACATTGATAGTAGATTTTGAAAAAACTATTGCGCTTGCGGATAAGCATGGTATCGCTGTTGTGGCGGAAATCGTCAATAATTGCGTGTAGTGTCTATTCGTTGTGGGGGATGTTATAGAAAAAAAAGCAACAGTGTTCCTTTCCGCAGGGGAAGCATCAGGTGATTTGTTGGGCGCAGCTTTAGCGCGGGATTTGCTGGCGCGAGTTCCGGGAATAAAACTCCTGGGAATTGGCGGTGAGAACATGCGTGCCGCCGGTGTAGACATTATTTATGATATTAATGACTTGGCGTTGTTTGGCGCGCTTGAAGTTGTCGCCAAATTGCCGCTGCTGTTGCGAATCAGGCGCAATTTGAAAAATATGTTCTCGAAAAACCCGCCAGATATTTTCTGTGGGATTGACTATCCGGGATTCAATGTCTATTTGGCTGGAATTGCCAAAAAGTTTAAGATCAAGACCTTGTGTTATAAAGCGCCGTCAATTTGGTCTTGGGGCGAGTGGCGGGTACATAATGTCAAAAAAAATGTTGATTTTGTTGCCGCAATTTTTCCTTTTGAAGCCGATGCTTACCTGAAGCATGGAGTGCAAGCCGAATATGTCGGTTGTCCGATTGTAGATAATGTCAACAGCTACAAAATTGAAACGGATTTGTATAAACAATTTGGGTTGAATAGAAATAAAAAAATAATTTTGTTGTTGCCCGGAAGCCGCAGGCAGGAAATTAGTAATTCGCTTCCAATTATGGTGAAAGCTGCTGAAACAATTTACGCACGTGAAGAAGTACAATTTGTATTGCCGCTGGCATCAACAATTAGCCAAAACGCTGTTGAGAAAATTATTGCGAAAGCTAACAATGTTAGAATTAAAATTGTACCTGGAACTAAAGCGTATAGTTTTATGAGCATCGCTCATAGCGGAATCGCCACTTCCGGGACGGTCACTTTAGAGGCGGCGCTATTGGGATTGCCGCTGGTTATTATTTATCGGCTGAATCCGTTGACGTACAGGTTGGCAAAGTTTCTTGCCAAGGTAAAATTCTTTGGCTTGCCGAATTTGGTAGCCGATAAAAAAATTCTGCCAGAATTGGTTCAGGGTGAGGCTTCGCCAGAGAGAATTGCTTCGGAAATAATCAACTGGCTGGATAATTATGATGAATACACCAATACCAAAGCTGCGCTCGAGGCGGTTCGTGTGAAACTCGGAGCGGGTGGCGCAGTACAGCGTGTTGCCAGTATAATAATTGAATTCATTGATAATAAAGGGGGGAAATAGTGAAAACATATAGAAGGTTACTCGGTTACATACATCCTTATCTCAAATTAATAATTCCTGGTTTGCTTTTTTCAGTTTTAGCACAAGGATCAACGGCTGGATTTCCCTGGCTGATAAAAGAATTTTTGGACAAAGTGCTCCAACCGGGAAAGCCGATGCATTATTTATATTTATTGGTTCTGGCTATTTTGGCGTTGATGGCGTCCAGGGGGATTTTTAATTTTTTACAATCCTATATTATGGCCAAAGCCGGTCAAAAATTTATTATTGATTTACGGGAAAATGTTTATCGGCATTTACAGAAATTGTCGTTAGCTTACTATGAGAAACGCAAAACCGGCGTAATAATGAGTAACTTAACAAACGATGTTGGTGCGTTGCAAAGTGCGATTGTTGACAACCTTGTTCAACTCGTGGGTGAGTCGTTTAGTATCGTGGCTTGTATTACAATGGTTTTTTATTTTAACTGGCGATTGGCGTTAATCACTTTGATTACTGCACCGCTTATCGGAATTACGGTTGGAAAGCTTGGCCGCAAAATCCGTGGCGCCGGGAAAATATCGCAAGAGAGTATCGCCGAAGTAACTTCGGTATTGCAAGAATCAATAAGCGCCGTACGTGTGGTGAAGTCTTATGTACGCGAGGATTATGAAATTGAGCGGTTTGCAACCGAAAATGATTTCAATTTTCGGGCACAAATGCGATCGATTAAGCTGAGCGCAATTATGTCGCCAGCCGTTGAATTCTTAGGATCAATCGGCGTGGCATTTTTGGTTTGGTACGGTGGTTTGCAGGTAATTAACGGGACGATGACAACCGGTGACCTCGTAGCTTTCTTGATGTATGCCGGTTATATTTCCAATCCGCTTAAACGGATTAGTAACGCACTGGCCAATATTCAGCGGGCAAGCGCCGCGGCCGATCGCGTTTTTGAAGTACTCGATACCGTTCCGGATGTTGAAAACAAGCCGAATGCCATGGTGTTGCCGCATATTATCGGCAGTATCGAATTGGATTCGGTAGAGTTTGAGTATGACAAAAACGAACCGGTATTACGCGGGGTATCGCTGAAGATTAAGCCGGGCGAAGTCGTGGCTCTGGTCGGCCCAAGTGGCGCGGGTAAAACAACGATTGTAAATATTATTCCGCGCTTTTATGACGTAACCGCCGGCAGCGTGAAAGTAGATGGAATTGACGTTCGTGATGTAACTATGGATTCGTTGCGCGAACAAATTGGACTGGTACCACAGGAAAATATTCTGTTTCACGGTACAATCTATAACAATATTCTTTATGGAAAGCTGGATGCTACCAAAGAACAAGTTGAAGCGGCGGCAATGGCGGCTAACGCCCATAATTTTATTTTGGAACAGCCCTTTGGTTATCAGACAATTGTCGGTGAGCGCGGCAGCACGTTGTCAGGTGGACAGCGGCAACGAGTTGCGATAGCGCGGGCAATATTAAAAGATCCGCGCATTCTGATTTTGGATGAGGCAACCAGTGCACTTGATAACGAGAGTGAAAAACTGGTACAGGAAGCTTTGGAAAAACTGATGGTTGGCCGGACGTCGATCGTTATTGCCCATCGGTTGACTACGGTTCAAAATGCTGATTTGATTGTGGTCATGGATCAGGGCCGTATTGTTGAACAAGGTAAGCACGAAGAATTATTGGCAAACAATCAGTTGTATTCCAAGTTATATTATCGGGAATTTGATGAAGTTGAAGCTACTGTTGAGGCATGATTTAAGAGGTAAAGATGCGGCAAGTATATAGTTTCCTTGTTATAATCGCAGTGATTGTTATGCTGCCGAAATTTATCAAACGACTGTTAAAGGAAGCGGGATTTAAAGAACGCTTTAAACAAAGCTTTGGCTTCATTCCGGCTACTGAGTTGACAAAAATTTCCCAAAAGAATTGTATTTGGATTCATGCGGCTTCGGTTGGCGAGGTCGTAGCAGCCAGCCCGATCGTCAGGGAAACGCGCAAACGGTTCCCTGACCGGTTGATTTTATTTACGGTTATTACGGCTACCGGTTATGAGATGGCAAACAGAATCATAAAAGAAGCTGATGCCATAACTTTTTTGCCGATTGACTTACCGTGGTTGAGCAGGCGAATGGTCGCTAAAATTCAACCAGCGGTATTCGTAAATATCGAAACCGAACTTTGGCCAAATTTATTGTATTATTTGAAACAAAAAAACATCCCGGCAATAATGGTTAACGGCCGAATCAGCGAAAAAAGCCGCCGGCAGTACAAGTGGATCCGTCCGTTTATGAAAATGACAATGACGGCCATTGAAAAATTCTGCATGCAGTCAGAGGTTGATGCGCGATACATTATCGAGGTTGGAGCAAATCCGAAGCTCGTGTTAGTAACCGGCAATACCAAATTTGAACAAAGTTATACCCAAATAGATGACGCGCTCAAGAAAGAAAAATTGGCTGAATTGCAAATTATTAGTAGCAAGCCGATTTTCATTGCCGGAAGCACTTATGAAGGCGAAGAAGAGTTACTGTTAAAAGCGTTTATTGAATTAAAAACTGCATACAACAAAGCGGTTATGATAATTGCCCCGCGCAAACCGGATCGCGCCGATGCTATCGCTGAAATTGCTGGCAGCTTCGGAGTTGTTACGATAAAGCGTACAATGATTACGCAACCGCATGACGCGGATGTGATAATACTCGATACTATCGGCGAGCTCGGGCAATTGTACGGTATTGCTGATTTTGTCTTTGTCGGCGGCAGCTTGATTATGCGCGGCGGACATAATATTTTAGAGCCGGCTGCGCATGGCAAACCAATAATTACCGGACCCAATATGTTCAACTTTAAAGACATCTATGCTTTGATGAACACGAACAAAGCTTGCATCACTGTAACGGATTTCAAAGAGTTGTCGCAAACAATGCAGCGCTTGGCAGGTGATGAGCAATTTTGCGCAGAATATTCGCAAAATGCGCTAAAAGTTATTGCTGAAAATAGCGGTGCGGCAGAGCGGAGTTTGGATGAGATTGAAAAATTGATAAACCGTGCCGGCAGATGATTAATAGCTATAAAAAGGCACTCGAATGACGAGGAAAGCATGACACGAAAAGAAACGCTATCTGACTACCTGTTTGCAGTGATAAAAGGTAAGAAAACCGGATTTGGACCGTCTTTGTTTTTAACATTAATGACGTGGTTTTCGTGGATTTACTATGCCGTGATTTGGTCGCTGTGTGCACTTTATCGCTGCGGATTGTTTAGTAAGCAGAAATTGCCCTGTTTCGTGGTAAGTTTGGGCAATATTACCGTTGGTGGAACGGGGAAAACACCGACTGCCGAGCGAATGGCTACGGAATTTTTGGAGCGTGGCTATAAGGTCGCAATACTTAATCGCGGCTATCGCGGTACCTGGCGTGGAATCGCCGAAATTGTCAGCAACGGTGAGCAAATGCTTATGACGGCTCAAGAGTGCGGTGATGAAGCCTATCTGCTCGCGGCTAATCTACCCGGTGTTGGCGTAGTTATCGGCAGAGACCGGTATACCTCAGGGCTGCTGGCCATCAAAGAATATGGAGCCGAGGTGCTAATTCTCGATGACGCTTTTCAGCATTGGCAGCTTGCTCGCGATTTAGACATCGTTTTGATAGATGCTACCGATGATTTGTTAAACAACCATATATTGCCGCGTGGTACATTGCGCGAGCCGCGCAGCGGCCTAAAACGCGCTACGATGTTTTTCGTGACGAAAACCGAACACGCCGATCAGCAACGACTTGAAGAAATTAAGGAATATCTTGCGCGGATAAACCCGGCTGCGCCGATCATAGAAACCAACCATAAACCGGCCGGATTCATTGAAATAGAAGATTGGTATGCCGGAAAGGCCAAAGCCATCCTTCCGACTGATACTATCTATGGACAAAAAATCCTGGCATTTTCAGCTTTGGGAAATCCGGCGTCGTTTGAGCATACCATTGTCAGCCTTGGCGGCGAGGTGTATCAGCGGGTGCGCTTTCCTGATCATCATAGTTATTCGATGGCTGAAATGCAGCGGATTTTGATAAGGGCGGTTGCCAGCGGAGTATCGGCACTGGTAACTACCGAGAAAGACGCAGTAAAAATTCCGTCAGAATTCATCCATCGCTTTCGAAAATTACCGATTTATGTTTTGAAAATCCAAGTTTTCTCTAATGAAGAAGCAGAATATGACATTGTTCGAAAAAAAGTCTTTGAAATGATATCGCAAAAGAAAATTGAACTTGAAAAAGAAAAGCGGCGGTTTGATTGAGGGATAAACAAAGGAGCAGTGATGAAAGTACTTTGCGTTATTCCGGCACGATATGCATCCACCCGTCTGCCGGGTAAACCATTATTGCAACTTGCTGGCAAACCGATGGTTTGGCGGGTATATGAGCGGGCAAGCAGTGCGGTTTTACCGCAAAAAACAGTAGTAGCAACTGACAGTCAGGAAATATTTGACGTAATGATCAATCTTGGCGGTCAAGCGGTTATGACCCGCGCAGATCATCCTACCGGCACCGATCGGTTGGCGGAAGTTGCGCAATTGTTTCCAGAGTACGATTTGATTGTCAATGTACAAGGCGATGAACCATTAATCGAGCCTTGCGTTATTGACCAGTTAGCTCAGGCGTTAATTGATGACGATACTGCACAGATGGCGACTTGTATGAATGAGATGGACGAAGAAGAATACAACAATCCTGCCGCGGTAAAAGTTGTTACTGATGTTAATGGCAATGCGTTGTACTTTTCGCGGTCGATTTTGCCGTATCCGCGGAATAAAACCGGTTATCCGGTCTATAAACATATCGGTATATACGCTTATCGCCGTGATTTTCTGATAAAATATGCCCAAATGGCGCCGACACCGCTTGAACAAACAGAATCACTTGAACAATTACGGGCGTTGGAAAATAGTTACAAAATCAAAGTAATCAAAGTTCCTTACAAATTTTATGGCGTAGATACTCTGGAAGATTTTTTGCGGGTGGAGAAGATTTTATGCGAACAATAAATATTGATAACAAAGTAAAAATCGGTGGTGGCGATATTGTGTTGCTCGCCGGCCCGTGTGTGCTTGAAGGTTATGAGCGGAGTTTGTTGATTGGCAGCGAGATAAAAAAAATCTGTGAGCGGTTGGGTGTACAGTACATTTTTAAGGCATCTTTTGACAAGGCGAACCGGTCTTCGTTCAATTCATTTAGAGGGCCGGGGCTTGAAGCCGGATTGGTGTTGTTGGAGCGGTTGAAATTGGCGCTAGAAGTTCCGGTTGTCAGTGATATTCACGAACCGTTTCAGGCACAAGCGGCAGCCGGTGTGGTTGATATTTTGCAAATACCGGCTTTTTTAAGTCGGCAGACTGATTTAGTACATGCCTGTGGCGTAACCGGCAAAGTTGTAAATGTAAAAAAAGGGCAGTTCATGGCGCCCTGGGATATGAAAAATGTTGTAGCTAAATTGGAAGAATGTGGTAATACTAATATTATGCTGACAGATCGCGGCGTAAGCTTTGGTTATAACACTTTAGTTACTGATTTTCGCGGATTGCCGCAAATGCGGGCTTTCGGCTATCCGGTAGTTTTTGATGCTACTCACAGCGTACAGCAGCCGGGCGGAATGGGTACAACCAGTGGCGGGCAGCGCGAGTTTGTGCCATGTTTGGCGCGGGCTGCTGCCGCAGTAGGAATAGATGCATTGTTTTTGGAAGTTCACGATAATCCGTCTGAAGGATTATCTGATGCTGCGAATATGCTGCCAATTGCGGAATTGGAAAATTTATTAAGAGACGTACTTGAAATTAATCAAGTTGCGAAGAAGTACAAATGATTATTGATAATGCTAAAAAATGTTTAAATACGGAAGCCGATGCTGTTAGAGAGTTAGTGAATAGAATCGATAACAACTTCATTGTGGCTGCCGAAAAAATTCTTGAATGCCGCGGCCGCGTAGTTGTTTGCGGTATGGGAAAATCCGGACATATCGCTCAAAAAATTGCCGCTACGCTGGCATCCACCGGCACTCCGGCGTTTTTTTTGCATCCGGCTGAAGCTATTCATGGTGATTTGGGTATGGTTACTGCCGATGATATTGTACTCGCCATTTCCAATAGTGGCGAAAGCAACGAATTGGTGTCAATAATTCCGACTATTCGTCGCATCGGCGCAGAAATAATTGCTATGACTGGTAAATCAACAAGCACGCTTGCCAAAGCGGCTTGCGCGATTCTGGATTGCTCGGTGGAAAAAGAAGCCTGCCCGCTGGGATTGGCGCCGACATCCAGTACAACAGCGACATTAGCGATGGGGGATGCTCTGGCGGTAGCGTTACTGGCAGAACGCAAATTTACTTCGGAAGATTTTGCGCTCTATCATCCGGGCGGGGCGCTGGGAAAAAAATTATTGCTAAAAGTTGGCGACCTCATGCATAGCGGTGAAAATAATCCAATGCTTATTGGCGACCGGCCACTCAAAGAAGCGCTGTTTATGATGACGTCAAAAGGGCTGGGAGCTGTTAACATTGTTGACAATGACAGCAAGCTGCTCGGTTTAATAACTGACGGCGATATTCGCCGTCGGTTAGAACTCGGTTGCAATTTGCTGGAATTGACAACATATGAAATTATGACGCGAAATCCCAAAGTTGCTAAAGTTGACCAGATGGCAGTTGATGCGTTGAATATGATGGAACGGAACAGGCCAACGCCAATTACGGTATTACCGGTTATTGATGAGTACGGTTGTGCAGTGGGGATGATCCATATTACTGATTTGGTCAAAAGCGGGATTGTGTAACAGGGTTAGTTTGGAGGCCGAATGTTCAAAATTGGCGAGAAATTAAAATCGGTTGATTATATATATTATACGGTCAAGGTTGTAGGTAAAGTGCTTTGTCTGTTGCCTTATAATACGATTTTGTTATTAGGTACCGGTCTCGGTAAATTGGCTTATAAAGTTTTGAGCAAACAACGAAAGCGTGCGATTGCGCAGAGCCGGGAGTGTTTAGGATTAAGTCAGGCCGCAGCAGAAACAATGATAAAGAAAATGTTTGTTAATCTGGGTCTGTCGATTATGGAAATCTTCTATTTGCCGCGAGCGATAAAGAAAAAATTACTGGAAGTCTGCAGCGTTGAAGGATTGGAAAATGTTGAGAAAATTCAATCGGACAAAATTGGAACGATAATTCTTTCGGCACACTACGGTAATTGGGAATGGATGGGCGCTTACGCTATAAAACTTGGTTTATCGGTTTCTTCAATTGCCAGGGTTACTGATCGTGGAATTGATCGGTATCTTAATGAGCAACGGGCAATGGCCGGGCTGAATATTTTTCGAAAGACCGGAAGAACGGTGGCTGCCGGTGCGATAAAATCTTTGCGCAACGGCGATTTGTTATATATGATGATGGATGGCGATGCTGGTGGTGATCGTGGTGCCTGGGTTGATTTTTTTGGCAAAAAATCGTCTACGCATACCGGCACCGCTTATTTTGCAGCTAAATATAATGCTGCTGTCGTGCCGGCTTTTATGCGCCGGACACCGTCCGGGCATGTTATGAAGGTATATCCGGCGTTGCGCTATGAAGAGTCTGACACCGAAAAAGACGGCGGTATAAAGAATTTTACCCAGAAGTTGGCGAGTATTATTGAAGAGGAAATTCGTCAGTATCCGGAAAATTGGCTCTGGTTTCAAAAGCGCTGGAATACTAAGTGGAAGCAAGAAGTTGGAGGTTAGAAGTATGTTTAAGAAGTTCAAGGACAACTTCGCAAACCGTTACTTGCCGCAGCTATTAGCTGATTTTATCATGTTGTTTTCTTATGATACGATTCAGAAGATTGGTTATTATGGAGGGACGCTTGGATTTTTGGTTGCCAAGAAAACCAGAGAGCGCGCAGTTAATCAAATTAAATTTCACCTTAATCTAAATGATGCCGATGCCAAAAAACTGGCCAAAGCGAATATGATAACGCTTTGTCAGGGAGTATGCGAGTTTTGTTGGACCAGACGGGCATTGCGCGAGGGAATAGAAAAATTTATTCGTCTGGAAGATGAGGCGACGTTGCACGAAATATATTCACGCGGCAAGGGGATAATGCTGTTTACGGCGCATATGGGCAATTGGGAGTGGATGGCCGCGCTGGTGCATGCTAAAGGTTACAAAATCGGCGCAGTCGGAAAAAGACTCACCCGTCCGGGGTTGACCCAGCTGATTATGGCGTTGCGGGCTGAGTTTGGCATGAAAGTTTACGCCCGGGAAAGTAATGCTGATTTGCGCACTGCTGTCCGGGATGTGGCAAAGGAAGGCTATATGTTAGCATTGCTATTGGACCAGGATGAGGGGAAACATGGGTTTCCGGTGCGGTTTTTCAATCATGTGACCTCGGCGCCCAAAGGGCTTGCGATGTTTGCAAAGCTTACCGATGCCCCGATTCTTCCGGTATTTGCCGTTAAAGAAAACGGACGCTATATCATTAAAATAATGCCGGAGCTGGTGTATGACCGGGACAAATTAGATGAATTGGCACAATGGAAAATGACACAAACTGCAACATCGACTATTGAAGATGCTATCCGAAAACATCCTGCGGATTGGTCGTGGATCCAAAACCGCTGGAAATCGATATATAAAGACGAGATATTAGCGCCGATACATAATGACGTGGGAAGCAAGCTGGGTAAGCAATGAAAAAATACTTTTTACTGGCGTTGATTCCTCTGGCGATAGCCGCCGGTATAATATATTTGTACGTTCAGCCTTTGAATTTGATATACAGGACAATTGACACTGACAATTTGGCGGGGAATTTGACGTTTAAGGATAATGTAATCGAGGAAATCCAAAACGCCCGGGTTGTTTGGCGATTAAAAGTGGAAAAAATTGAGTATAGTAATAACAAGCAGAAGGTATACATTAAAAAAATTGCCGGAATAATTTACACTGCTGAAGGCGATAAAATTGAAGTTTCTGCGCCGGAGGGCGAAATCGACATGAAGACGCATGACGCGACGCTGTTCGGTGGTACTACAGCCAGTTGTGCAGCAAAAAATGCCAAAATGTTTGCACCTACGATAAAATATTTTGCCACCGATCAACATGCAGAAGCTGAAACCGGAGTAAAGTGCCAAAAAGACGATATTACTTTGACCGGTGATAAAGTTATAACTGATGCGGCAATGACGTTAATAACGGTTAAAGGAAAGGCAAAGATCAGAAAAGAAGCAGCGAAATAGCTGGGGGTTGGAGGATAATGATATGCGGACAACAAACAAGAAACTTCTGGTAGCGTTGACAGTTGTTATGGCAGTCGGCAGCATCTGCTTTGCTGCGGCCGAACAACCGGCGAATAAGGAGCCGGTGGAGATAACTGCTGATACTATGACTTATAATACCAAAACCAATATTGCCACTGCTGACGGAAATGTGGTAATGACACAAGGTACGGCAGAGATCACGGGAAAGCACGTTGAATATAACAGCCAAACTAAAGATGGACTGGTTACTGGTGGGGTTATTGCAAAAAAAGACGACGCGACACTTACCTGCAGTCAGGTGCAAATCGTTAAACAGGAGCAGGTCATTGCAACCGGTAATGTTGTGGCAATTCGCCAGGGCTATCAGTTTAATAGTGAGCGTTTGGAGTTTTTTGTAAAAGAAGAACGAATTTTCGCACCGGTTGCATCGGTTATCACCACTAAGGACGGCACATTGCACTCCGGTCAGCTGGAATACTTTTTAAAAACGAAATTAGGCAAAGCCTATAAAGGGGTAAAAATATTCAGCCCGGCACGGCAGATTACTGCAACCTCAGAAACAGCAACTTATCAGGGGGGCGAGAACGCTACAGTTTTGTTGAGTGGAAACGCCCACGCAGTACAGAACGGAAATACCCTGGATGGTGATGAATTAAGATATTATATGGCTGAAAACAGTTTTGTGGCTGACGGAAAAACCAAAGTTGTATATTATCCGGCAGAAAAAGACGAAACAACAGATAAGAAGAATTAATTATGAATGTTAACGAAATAAAGACAATAGATTTAGTAAAAAAATATAATGGCCGTACGGTTGTCAATAATGTAAGTGTCAGCCTGTGCCGGGGTGAAGTGGTTGGTTTGCTCGGAGCCAATGGCGCGGGAAAAACCACGACTTTTTACATGATAACTGGATTGGTAAAGCCAAATAGCGGTAAAATATTTATTAATGGCGAAGATGTAAGTCGGTTGCCGATGCACAAGCGCGCGGCCTATGGTTTGGCCTATCTTCCGCAAGAGGCATCGGTATTTCGCAAATTAACCGTCGAAGAAAATTTGTTGGCAATATTGCAAATGCAAAATATTACCAAGGCAAGGCAATTGAAAAAAACGAATGAGCTAATCAAAGAATTCAATTTGGAACACGTTCGGCACTCGCTTGGAATGGCGCTGTCCGGCGGTGAACGGCGACGCTGTGAAATTGCACGGGCGTTGGTGAATGATCCGCAATTTATTTTGTTGGATGAGCCATTTGCCGGAGTTGATCCTATAGCGGTTGCGGCAATACAGGAATTGATTAAGTATCTAAAAAATCGCGGCGTTGGGATATTGATAACTGATCATAATGTTCGGGAAACATTGAACATTGTTGATCGCGCCTATATTATCAATAACGGACAAGTACTGTTGTCGGGTGATCCGCAATATGTCGCCAATCATGAATTGGCGCGCAAGTACTTTTTTGGTGAGAATTTTGTATTTTGAGGCAATATGAAACTAATTGACAGATATATTATCAAAGAGTTGCTGGGGCCGTTCTTTTTCGCGGTGGCGGCTTTCGTCGGGGTTTTTATTGGAACGGGCCCGTTTTATCGAATTGCCGAGATGATGACCAAGTACAAGGCACCGTGGTATTTGGCCGCACAGCTGATCGCCTGTTCGTTGCCGGTTGCGATTTATCCAATGTTGCCGATGGCGTTGCTGTTGGCGACGTTGTTGACTTTTGGCAAAATGTCTTCGAGTAGCGAAATAACTGCGATGAAATCAGGCGGAGTAAGTTTCGCGCGGTTGGTCTTGCCGGTTGCGTTGCTATCGCTGGTAATCAGCTTAATATCTTTTTTGACGGCTCAGTTTATCATGCCGATAACTAATGAGAAATTTGATAATATTGTTAAATATGAAGTGCAAAAAGTTACTACACCACGCGGTTATCAGGAAAACCTGATTATCCGTGGCGGATTTGGCACGATTGGCGACGGCTATACCGTTTTGTATGCGCGCGAATATGATCCGGCGACTCAGCGGCTAAATCAGATCGCGGTGGCGGATTTTGATGAGAACAAGAAAGTTTCCAAGCTCATCACGGCCGAATGGGCCGAATTTCATGATTTTAAATGGACAATGCATAATGGTGCCGGCTATGAATTTGATATTGATAAAAAACTCGAACGTAAGCTGGACTATAAAGAGCAAATATTGCCATTAGAGCGGCCGCCGGAAAAAAGTCAGCCGGACAAGAAAAATCCTGACCAAATGACCATCGGTGAATTGCGGCAGGTGATTATGCTGCATCAGCGTGAGGGGAAAACCGATTTTAAAAAATATGAAACAGAAATGTTCAGCCGGGCTGCGATACCTTTTTCCTGTTTTGTTTTTGCTTTAATCGGCGCACCCCTGGGAATGCAGTCTAACCGCTCCAGTTCGTCAGTAGGCCTGGGCTTGAGCTTGGTAATTATTTTGGTGTATTATGCGTTGTATGCCTCAATGACGGCGATGGCTACTAACAATATCATTCCGGCAATTTTGGCGGCCTGGACGCCGAATATTATTGGCTTTGTAGTCGGCAGCGCATTGGTAGTGCGGGCGAGCAGAAAGTAATTTATATTTTTAACTAAAATGAACCGTAGAAAATTTAAGAAGGGTGGGTGGTCATAATGGCTAATGGTAAATTTTTCATTCTTCTTTTGTTGCTTTTAGCACTGTCGGTCACAAATGTTAGCTTTGCTGATTCCGGTTATTCATTTTGGCCCGATCGCAGTGTGAGCGAGCAACCTGACGAAGATACATTGTTAATTCGTGAGACTGCGATACACACGGTGTTGCCGCGCAAATTCGTGTCGAACACCATGTTGTTTCCGCTGACAATCGGTCGGGGAAACATTGAGGGATTACGCCAATTGAATGTATCATGTAGTGGACAATTTTCCACCGAAGAATTTGTTTTTATAAAAAACTATGCCAAAAATATGAACCTGACGATAATCGATCTTCGTCCGGATGCGCATCTGTTTATGAACGGGTTTGCCGTAGGTTGTCCCGAAAGCACGGTGGCTGAAGAATCGCGATTGACAAAAGAGCTGCTTGGGCTGAAGTTGAAACTGGTGCCGGGAAAATGGATGATTCTAAGCCAAGCTCGCAAAGATTTTGGTCCGGTAATAATTAGTTCTATAAGCACTGAAGCCAAGTTTATGGAAAAAGCCGGCCAACAATATTTTCGGATAAATAACAGCGATTTGGAAACACAATTGCAAGATTTTGCAGTTATCGCCCGGAAAATTTCCGATACGCAATGGTTGCACATTCACGATAACGATGGAAGCCGTGCGCCGATTTTTTTGGCAGCGTACGACTTAATAAAAAACTCGACAAAAGTCAGTTTTAATGATATCATGTCTCGCAATGAGCGGTTGAACAAGATCGTTTTCGACGAACCAACCAAAAAAATCCTGCAAAATTTCTACAATCAGCAGGAAAATCACAAGTAATAATCTTACCAGCCTAGGCTTTTTCTGGTGTTGAGAGCGCCGGTTTAGCATATAAAAATCGAGGAGAGAAAACATGAAAAAGGCATTACTATTAGCCTTGGTTCTGGTGTTTGCGTTATCGACTTTTGTCGGCGCGGCTCCGGCAACTGCGTTTATTGACGTTCCGGCTAATGATCCATCGTACAAGTATGTTCAGCAACTTGTAAAAGCCGGTGTTGTAGACGACACTGCCGGTACCTTCAATGGCAACAAATTGGTTACCCGCTATGAAATGGCAGCATTTACTGCCAAAGCAATCAATAGCATGGACAAGGCCAGCGCGGCAAACAAAGTGCTGATTCAGAAATTAGCAGTTGAGTTTGAAGCGACACTGGAAGAAATGAACGTGCGCCTGACGGCGATGGAAACCAAAGCTGCCGCCGTTCAGGGTTGGTTCACACCGACGATGCCAAAGTGGAGCGGCGAATTTGACATCGCCTACACCGACGGCGCGAAAAACTATTTCAGCCCTTATCTCAACGGTACTGGTAATACGACCAGCAATCAGGGCAACAACGTGGAATTTGATTTGAATTTTAACGGTAACCTGGCGACTGGTTACAATATCCAATATCATGGCGGCTGGCAGTTTCTTTATAATTACACGCAAAACGTGGCGGCACCCGGTGCGGATAATGATCACGGGTTAACTTTTTTGACATCATCCGCGAATTGGGATAACGAAGCACTGTATATCGACGGCGATTTCCCCGGTATAACCGGGTTGACCAAAGCATTGTACGGTGCAAACACCCGGTTCGCCGTCGGCCGCGTTGCCTACACCCCGGGTGCAGGCTTGGCGGTTGACAGTACAATTAACGGTGCCAAATTGAGCAACATTTTTGACAACGGCCTGCAAGTCGATTTATTTTTTGGTTTGGATAAGCAGGAAATGGCTTATGCCGCGACTTATACGCCTAATCCGCAAGCTGATCCGTTGGATCCGACTATTCCAAAAGGCTATTACGATTATGGCGCGATTATTCGGCCGAGCAATAACACTGATATTAACGGCGAAAACTTTTTCAATATGTACGGACAGGTAAACGATGCTGCTAACCCACAGAACCCTGCAAACAACCATTGGAACGGCTTTACCGGTTATACTGCCAGCACCGCAGCAATCGGCGCCAGCTACCCGATCGGGCCGTGGAAAATCAGTGCCGGCTATTCTGCCTATACGGCGACTAATACTAACGGCCGGACGCCGGTTGTTGGACAGCAGATCGATGCTCGTACTGGTGGAGCGGTAGCTCCGGGTTCCACTTATGATGTAGTGCGTACTGTTAGCGTACCTTCAAGTTTCAATAGCATTGATGCCGGTGTCAGCTATGATGACGGCTATTGGCACGGCAATGCAAAGTTTGCTTACAGCCCGACTTATGACTGTTATAATACAGCGGAAATTTCAAGATACACAAATAATATAATTTCGATTAATACCGGTGTTTCGGTTGAAGTGCATGCCGGAACGACGGATAATTTTAAACAGTGGAGTTATGATGCTTATTTGAAATACACCAATCTCGGACCGTTGATGGGTTATGCGCCGAGCGGCGATACTCTTGGTATGGGCGGTACTGCTTACAAAGTTGGTTTCGATTTCGTGCCGCTTAATGGCACAAAATGGGAAAACAGTTTTGTTAACATTACCTCGGCGTTGAATTCGGCATTTGGTTCAGATACAGCGGCGGTTGCTTATCAAAGTTCAAATGTAGTTCTGACCAAGATTCACTTCTTCTTTTAACAATCTTTCATAGCTAACCCCTGCAAAAAATGCAGGGGTTTTTTATTGGGCAAGGATGTGGTAAAATCCAACGTACAACTTGCGATAATTTTTATTTTCAGCGTTGATGGCGCCGGTTTGGCATAAAAATCGAGGAGAAATATGAAAAAGGTAGTACTGCTAGCCATGATTCTGGTGTTTGCGCTATCGATTTTTGTCGGTGCAGCTCCGGCAACCGCGTTTATTGACGTTCCGGCCAATGATCCATCGTACAAGTATGTTCAGCAACTTGTAAAAGCCGGTGTCGTGGACGACACTGCCGGCACCTTTAATGGTAATAAATTGGTTACCCGCTACGAAATGGCAGCGTTTACTGCCAAAGCAATCAACAGCATGGACAAAGCCAGCGCGGCAAACAAAGTGCTGATTCAGAAATTGGCAATTGAATTTGCAGCGACATTGGAAGAAATGAACGTACGCTTGACGGCAATGGAAACCAAAGCCGCCGCTGTTCAAGGCTGGTTCACGCCGACGATGCCGAAGTGGAGCGGTGAATTTGACATCGCGTACACTGACGGTGCGAAAAACTATTTCAGTCCCTATATAAACGGCACCGGGAGTACTTCGACCAATCAAGAGAACAATGTGGAATTTGACTTGAATTTTGACGGTGACCTGGCGACTGGTTACAATATTCAATATCATGGCGGTTGGCAGTTTCTCTATAATTATACCCAGAGTGTGGACTTGGGCAATACCGATAATCACGGCTTGACCTCTTTGCTTTCATCCACAAATTGGGATAATAATGCGCTGTATATCGACGGTGATTTTCCCGGCATAACCGGGTTGACCAAAGCGCTGTACGGTGCCAATACTACATTCGCCGTCGGCCGGGTGTCTTACACGCCGGGCGCCGGGCTGGCCGTTGACAGCACAATTAACGGTGCGAAGTTGAGCAATATTTTTGAAAGCGGTCTGCAAATCGATTTTTTTGTTGGTTTGGACAAAGAGGAGCTGGCGTATGCCGGATCTTATACGCCGGTGGATAATCCGATTTCCGGCGGATTACAAGGCTATTATGATTACGGCGCGATTATTCGTCCAGGCAACAATACTGACATCAACGGCGAAAACTTTTTCGATATGTACGGACAGATGAACAATTCACCTACTGCTACTGATCCTGTTAATCCCGGAAACGATTGGAATGGCTATACCGGCTATACCGCCAGTACCGCAGCAGTTGGTATCAGCTATCCGATTGGGCCCTGGAAAATCAGCGCCGGCTATGCTACTTATATGGCCACTAATACTAATGGCCGAACGCCGATCGTTGGGCAACAAATCGACGCGCGTACCGGAGCAATAAATACGGATGAAAATGGCTATGATTTAGTCCGCACTGTTGACGTGCCTTCAAATTTCAACAGCTTCGACATTGGTGTGGGTTATGATGACGGCTATTGGCACGGCGACGCAAAATTCGGCTACAGTCCGACCTATGACTGTTATAATACCGCGGACATGTCAAGATACACTAACGGCATAATTTCAATGAATACCGGTGTTTCGGTTGAGATGCACGCCGGAAATGCCGACAATTTTAAGCAATGGAGCTATGACGGTTACCTGAAATATACTAATCTCGGACCGTTGATGGGTTACGCACCGAGCGGTGATACTCTTGGTATGGGCGGTATTGCTTACAAAGTTGGTTTTGATTTCGTTCCGTTGAATGGAACGAAGTGGGAAAACAGTTACGTTAATATTACTTCAGCATTGAATTCGGCGTTAGGTTCAAATAAAGCTGCAGTTGCCTATCAGAGCTCAAATGTATTCTTGACCAAAATCCATTTCTTCTTCTGATAATTGCCCATAGCTATGTAGAAATAAATTGTTATTAAACAGAGGTGCTATGTATTTTGGACCAAATATCGGTACGGTTTTTCGTCCGCCGAGCGAAGCTAATAGTTTTTTACTGCGATTAACAGTTGGCTGTTCGCATAATAAGTGTACTTTCTGTGCGATGTACAAGGATGTGCAGTTTGCAATGCTTGCGGACGCGCAACTCGATGCGCAAATTAGTATGGCTATGAAATATCGTGAGCAGGTACGGCGAATTTTTTTCTGCGACGGCGATGCGTTGGTGTTGTCAACCGAAAAACTGTTGACGCTATTGCAGCGACTGCGACGGGAATTTCCGCACTTGCAGCGGGTGGCAAGTTACGCAGCACCGCGTAATATTCTCGCAAAAACCGTTGATGAACTCGTGTTATTGCGTGAAGCCGGACTGCAGTTGCTGTACTTTGGTTTGGAAACCGGCGATGAAGAATTACTCAAACGGATTAACAAAGGCGTGACTGCCGTTGATGCGATTACTGCCGGACAAAATATCCGTCTGGCCGGAATTAAGCTTTCGGTCACGATTATTAATGGTTTGGCAGGACGAACCGGTTGGCGCGAGCACGCGATTGCTACCGCTCGTGCTGTTTCGCAAATTCAACCGGACATGCTCAGCGCGCTCACTATGATGCTCAACCGCGGTACGGAATACTATCAGGCGTTTATCGAAGGTTTTTTTCAACCGCTCAATCCGTCTGAATTAGCCGCTGAAATGAAATTGTTTTTTGAGAATTTAGATTGGACGGACGGGCATTATATTTTTCGCAGTAACCATGTTTCAAATCAGTTCAATCTTGCCGGAATTATTCCCCGGGATATCCCCCGGTTAATCGCGGACTGTGGGGCAGCTGAAGTGCGGCTAAAGAAGCTTACTAATTGGAATCCGTTGAATGACGTTGATGGATAATTCAATAAAAATTATGGGGGATTGGATGAAAAAGGTTGTTTTGATTTTGTTCATATTGGCGTTATGTCTGTCGGCTATAGCAGTAGCGCAAGCCGGCCCATATCTTACACCGCTGGAATTGAAGCCGCCGGGGCAGATGATTGTGAACATGGCGGAGTATCACAACTGGTATTTTTTGAGCGATAGCCAGCGGAGTCAGGACGTCCACAATATTAAGCACTTTTTTGATTATGGAGCCGATGCACCAAATTACAACAAAGCTGTTTTGCAAGGAATCGATAAAGTAATGGCAACCGCGCCAAACGGCGGCGGCTATTTTGTCGGATTGAGAGCTAACCCGCCGGAGTCACCGCTTGGTTATGATTTAAAATTCGGGAAATATTCGTTGCTCACACCACCGCGCAGTACCAGTTATTGCAGCGGGTCATCTTACGGCGTATTTATCGAGGCGTTGAATATCATCAATCCCCGTTACAGTAACAGAATGACTGCGGCACAGCTTGAGGCTTGCCGGATGCAGGAACCGGACGGTGGGCGTCGTGACGACGATATCAAATTGTGGGGTTACTGGAACGATGATGTTTGGGGCATCCATCACGCGCTGATTGATTATACGCAAATGGGTGAAGTGGTTGCACCGTATGCTGCCAAGCCGGGTGATTTTATAAAGATTATGTGGAGTAAGTCGAGCGGACACTTTGTCGTATTTTTGGGCTGGGTTCGCGGTGCCAATAATCAACCGGTTGCTATCCGCTATTGGTCAAGTCAGCCGGGCACTAACGGATTTGGTGAGCAGGAAAGCAGCATTAGTAAAATCTATTCGATTTTATTTGTGCGGTTGACTTATCCCGATAACATCACGAAATTTGATCCGGACTACAAAGTTAATATCTGGAATGTTATGGATGCCGGCTATGTTCTAAAATAGGCTGGTCAAAACTGCGCTTTGGGCAAAAATCCTGCAAATCGGCATCGGTTTGCAGGATTTTTGCATTTAGTGGCGAATTAGTTTACTTATAATTATATTCCTTTAGGAGGCTGATTGTGATCAGGAGAATGTTTGCTTTGGTTACAGCATTGTTACTATTCACCAGTGCAGCTTGCGCTGTTACAAATGGCGAAGCAGCACAGTATACCAAACGCGCGGCAGACGCTGCCGCAAGCGGCGATTGGAAAACGGCCGCCACCGATTATCAATTAGCAATTGAGCTGAGCCAACCTAATGTTGATGGTGAGCTTTATCACCAGTTGGCGTTGTGCTACGGTCAAATGCGTAATTTTCATGATGCCTTGATAAATTTCGATTTAGCGATAAAAACTAGTCCGCTCAAACCCGTTTATTTTTATGACCGCGGTATTACCAATAATTTTGTCGGTGATACCAATCATGCGCTGGAAGATCTTACTCAGGCAATCGCGTTGAACAATGATTATGTCGACGCTTATTATGCGCGCGGTATTGTGTATGGCGAACGTGGTGACTATGAATTAGCGATGAAAGATTTTGACTGGGTGGTTCAGAAACGGCCAAAAGATTATCGGGCTTACTATTGGCGCGGAAAAATCGATTTTTTGCAGGGCAACAAAACTTCAGCTAACAAAGAATATGCTCAGGCAGTGAAGCTGGCCGGGGTGCAGTTGCCGATTTATAGTAAATAGCGGCTGTTGAAAAGCGACTTGAATATAGCCCCTTATGAACAGCCTTTTGTAAAGGAGAGTTGAAAAATGGATAGCGAAAAGGAAGTAAAACTTTTCAACGAGGACGAAGCGCTAAAACGCGGTATGAAATCGCGGCATCTGGCGATGATTGCGATCGGTGGTACGATTGGTTCAACGCTGTTTTTGGGATTGGGCGATATTGTGCGGACTGCCGGCCCGTTTGGCGCAACGCTGGCGTTTGTTGTCGGCGGTATCATTATGCTGCTGGCGTTACTTAGTTTGTCGGAGATGGCGGTAGCGATGCCGATATCCGGGTCGTTTCAAGCTTATGCGTCAAAATTCATTTCACCGTTTGCAGGTTTTGCTACCGGTTGGTTGTATTGGCTGAACTGGGGAACTTCGGCGACGGCGGCGTTGGTTGCGGCCTCGATTCTGATGCGTAATTGGTATCCGGGTGTTGCTGAGTGGACATGGTGTGTGGGTATTGCCGTGATATTATGTATAATCAACATGCTGTCATCTAAAGCCTTTGGTGAAGCGGAATTTTGGTTTGCCGGTATCAAAGTAGTGGCGATAATAATTTTCATTATTGTCGGCGGAGCGGTATTGTTCGGTATCTGGCCGGTGGTCGGGCAGAATATTGCCGGATTTTCGGCATTTACTAAAGACGGCTATTTTCCTAACGGAATATTTCCGGTGTTTTTGACGATGATTTTAGTTGTTTGTTCCTTTCAAGGCGCGGAGTTAGTCGGTATCGCCGCCGGTGAATCAGAGAATGCCGAAAAAAACGTACCCAAAGCAATTAAGAACGTCGGGCTGCGGATATTGCTGTTTTATATTCTCGCGACCATTGTGGTGGCCTGTATCGTTCCCTACAAAGACGCCAATGTCAGCGTCAGTCCGTTTGCTCAAGTGTTTTCAATTATTGGCATCCCCTATGCAACGGACGTTATGAATTTTGTCATTATTACCAGTTGTCTGTCGAGTATCAATTCGGCGTTATATGCTTGCTCGCGACTATTATGGTCGATGGCGCGTGAGCGGCTGGCACCGGTTTTTTTGGGTTATGTCAACAAGAGCGGTGTGCCGTTTAACGGCGTTTTGTTGACCGCCGGGTTGATGATGGTTGCATTGCTGGTTAAAGTGTTTGGCGCGGAGCAGCTGTTCATCATGATGATTGCCGCGAGCGGCCTGATTGGTTGTTTGATTTGGATAATAATTTCCTGGAGTCAAATCGGTTTTAGAAACTATTTAAAGCGTCAAGGCGGAAGCGCCAAACAGCTTAAATTCAAAACATCATTTTACCCGCTGGTACCAATTGCCGGTATTGTCGCCAATGTTGTGATTGTCTGCGGAATGTGGTTTGATGAGAGCCTGCGGCTGGTGTTATATTCTGGCGGTGTTTGTGTAGTGTTGATTACTGTCAGTTATTTCGCAATTGTAAAAATGCGGCGCAAAGCGCTAAGATAAATGTTGGAGTAGATTATGAAAATTTCTGTTCGTGCCGCTAAATTACGGGAGCAGTATTTTAATACGTTGAGTACGGCTAGTTTGGAATTTCCCTACTGGTATTCGCGAAAATATGATGAGCTAAATTATGAAATTCCGGTTGTGCGCCGGGCGGAGGCCTTGAAGTGTGCTTTCTCGAATATTCCTACAACAATCTGGCCTGACGAATTGCTAATCGGGAGCAAGACTGCTGACTACCGCGGCTCGTTTCCAATGCCCTGGCTGTCAGCAGGTTATTTTACCGCGCGCGCCAAAGAGTTTTTGCAAGCAGCAGATTTGGCAGAAGCAGCGAGTGACTGTGAGCAATTTGGTGCCGGTGGCGGCAATGTTACGCAGAGTTTCGGCAAAGTACTGTCGATTGCCGGAAAATTTGGAATGCGGGCCGAAAATATTCCTGCGCTAGTTAAACTTGCCGAAAACTGGGAAAATCGTTCGGTGGAAGATTTAGGGCGCCGTTATGAAAAAATCGTGCCGGAATATCAGGAAAAAGAACGGATTATGGAGTCACTCATTTGTATGTTCGATTCCGGATATACGCTGCCGCAGGGACGTGAGGTTATCAATTATTTTTATCCGCTACAATACGGTTACGATGATTTGATCGAACATTGTGAGGACATGGCAGCAAGCGTTGCCGGTAGCGCCGATGGTGATGGAATTGTTGGCATGGATCGGCTGTATTTTTATATTGCGGCAAAAATTGTGTTGCAAGGCATACAGCAGTGGTATCTGAATTATGCCAGGGAAGCGCGGCGATTGGCGGGCAAGTTGCCGAGCAAGTCGGGTGAGTTACTTGAAATAGCTGCAATTATGGAGCATATCGCGCACAAACCGCCGGAAACCTTTCGTCAGGCGTTGCAATTGATTTATCTTGTGCATATCGCGGCGCTCAATGAAGATGCAATTTCTGGATTGTCACCGGGACGGATCGGGCAAGTGCTGTATCCATACTTTGAACAGGATAGCTTAAGCGGTCGCATTACTGAAACTCAGGTGATTGAGTTATTGGAATGTTATCGCGTCAAAATGACCTGTATTGACTGTTTTGCTTCGACCGGTGTCGTGGGCGGTGTATTGTCCGGCAATACTTTTAACAATGTTTGTGTCGGCGGTTTGACCAAAGACGGCCAGTCGGCGGAAAATCGCCTGGAAGAGTTGATAATCGAAACCGGCATGTCTTGCCAGACCACCCAACCGACACTGACGGTATTGTATGATGAAAAACTGAGCGAAGGCTTTTTGTTGAAAGCGGCTGAATGTGTCAAAACCGGCGTTGGCTATCCGGCGTGGGTAAACAACCGTAATGCCATGGACTTTCTGCTCAAGCAATACGGGACAGAAGGAATGACGCTTGAAGAAGCGCGGTCGGTCGCAATCGGCGGCTGTTTGGAAACTTCGCCTTGTTGCTGGCATATGCTGAATTTACACGGCAAAAACTATACCATTCCCGGCGGGGCCGGTCAGCCGACCAGCGTCGGGGTTCATTTCATTGCCAATCCGAAAGTATTGGAGCTTGTGCTTAATAATGGCTATGACGAGCGAACAGCGCGGCAGGTGTTGCAGCCGCATAACCATGAATTAGCCGACTATTCGGAATTATGGCAGACGTTTTGTGACTACTACGAACAAATTGTTGATGTGCTGGTAAAAACCAATAATATCCAGCATGATATTTGGCGCAAACAAAACATGGCGGTATATAGTTCATTGCTCAAACCGGATTGTTTGGAAATTGGGCAGCATATCGGAAATATGGGTTACCGGTACAACGCAACCTATAATGTTGAAAGTTGCGGACAAGTCAACACAATTAACAGTTTGGCAGCTTTGAAAAAACTGGTTTACGAAGACAAAAAATATACACTTTTGGAACTGCGCGAAGCAATGAAAGAAAATTTTGGCTACATGACTGCACAGGCTGCCGGTAATTTTTCGATGTTGATGCAAAAAAAACGTGCCGATTACGACGGGCGCTATGATGAGATTCATTTTAACTGCAAAAAAGCCCCGAAATTCGGAAACGCTAACCAGTATACCGATGAGCTGTTTTTGCAGTACGAACAGTGGTTTTGCGAGATGTGCCGCAACTATCAGTCGCTGTATGCAGAGCCGCTGTATGCTTGCCAAATCTCGGTATCGACCCATGGCGCTCAGGGGATGGTGACGCAGGCAACGCCGGACGGACGGTTGAGCGGCACTACCTTTGCTGATGGTTCTGTTTCGGCGTATCCGGGTACGGATACCGAAGGTGTTTATGCATTGATGACTTCAGCAACTTGCTGGGATCAGCCGCAGTCACAAAATTCTCAATTAAATCTTAAGCTGCATCCGACGGCGATAAGCGGCCGTGCCGGTACTAAAAAACTATTGGAGATCACGCGTGCTTATTTACGCAAAGGTGGTTTCCATGTACAATACAATGTTGTTGATTCAAAAACTTTGTTAGCTGCACAGGCGCACCCTGAAGAGCATCGTGAACTGATGGTACGGGTTGCCGGATTTACTCAATATTGGGTGGAAATCAGCAAACCGATTCAAGACGAAGTTATTGCGCGGACGCAGTATGAGAAAGTGTAGTTCGGTATAAAAGTAAAAATATGATGAGATAAGATGGGAGAAAATATGCTAATTCATGGTTTGTGTGATAATTATATTCCTGTTGATGCCGCAAAAGGCAGCTGTGCGATTTCCGGGCAACCGGTGGTGTTTGACGGAGAAAGTTGCGGTAATTTTATCGCTGCGCCGCATTGTTTGAATTGTAAACATTTTCTTGATGTTAAGACCAGTGAATTAGGGGAATGTTCGGGATTTGGCAAAGTCGCCTGGGTCTATCCGACAATGCGGGCAAGGAATTGCGAGAAGTATGTTAACTGCAAAAATATTTGATATTCAGAGCTTTTCCACGCACGACGGACCGGGTTGCCGGACAGTCGTATTCTTCAAGGGCTGTCCGTTGAAGTGTCGCTGGTGTGCGAATCCGGAAGGAATGTATCCGTATCAGGAGATTATGTGGCGTGAATCCAAATGCAACGGTTGCGGGCGTTGTGCTGCAGCCTGTGCTAAAGACGCGTTGATATATATTGACGGAAAAATTCAACGGCAACGGAGCAAGTGCCGCAGTTGCGAAACATTTGCTTGCGCAGCAAGTTGTTTTTCTGATGCGCTTATTCCAAGCAGCAAGACCTACACAGTTTCCGAATTGATGGATGTGTTGCGGCGGGATCGTGAGTTTTGGGGTGAACAGGGCGGTGTGACGTTTAGCGGCGGTGAACCGTTCGCACAATTTAAGTTTTTGGAGCAAGTTGTACGCGGTTGCATAACCGAATATATGGATACGGCGATTGAAACGAGTGCTTATGCCAAAACCTTTGACTTTGTGCGGGTAATGCAGTGGCTGGATTTTGTATTTATCGATATCAAACATATGAATGACGCCAAACACAAAGCGGCAACCGGGCTCGGTAACGGTTTGATTTTAAACAATATTTCGATGCTGGCAATGCAACAACAGCATCCACGTATCGTGATAAGGATTCCGGTTGTGCCCGGTTATAATGACGATGAACAGAACATGATGGAAACGGCGAAGTTCATGAAGGCGAATAAATTATCCGAGATAAATCTGCTGCCGTTCCACAATCTGGGTGAGTCAAAATGGCGGCAGTTGGGCTTGCCGTATTTTTATGAGGGCAAACCGGGAATTGCGGCAGAAAATCTGAACCGGCTGGCGAAAATTTTTGAAGCCCAGGGGATCAAGTGTTATTGTGGCGCAACGGAGTGGTAAATGGGAAGATTGGACAGCGGGGATTGGAGCTTGAATGACGGAAACAAAATATCTTCGGAATGCGAAAGTAGCAGCAGTAAATTTTGGCGACGAAAAAGCGTTGCTAAACGTGCAAACGGGAAAGTATTTATATTTAAATGAAACTGGTTCACGACTCTGGGATTTATTAGAAAATTCCCGGACACTGCCAGAATTGTCGAATCTGATGTTTTTAGAATATGAGACTGAAGTGGATACGGCGCGCAAGAAAATCGAAAAATTTATTGAAAAAGCACTGGCGGCCAAAGTAATAATGGCAATAAATGAGTAAGAATATCGATGTGCTCAATCGCGAAACCAGGTTGTTGCTAAAGTTTCTTCAAGACAATGCTAATCAAAATGATGTCGAGGGAATTGACGCGGAGAAATTTTTTGAAACTTGTCAAAGACACCGGCTGGTTAATATTATTTGCCAGCGGCATGCGCAGCAAGTAGCTTTCTTGCCGCGCATAATTCGCCAGCGGTTGGTTGAAGAAAATCGCAAGAGCAGCTTGCGGCAATTACAGAATATTGCCGCAATGGAGCGAGTTTGTGCTGAATTTGCCAGATTAGGCATTCGCTATCAGCTAATAAAAGGTGCAGTACTTGCACGGCTGTTGTATGATGATGTCGGCGCCCGAATGTCACGGGATGTCGATTTTATTATTTGTCAGCCGCATTTCAATCAGGCTTGCGCCGTTCTCGAAAAACTGGGCTATCAGACCAAAGATTTTGCAACTGCGATGCATCATTCTTATGTCAACACTGATGATGTTATTGTTGAGCTGCATTCACAGCTTAGTGTATTTGGAATGAAGCTGGACGGTTCGCAATCGGTCAGCGTAAAAATTGCAGGCCGTGACTACCAGGTTCCTGATGCTAACGAATATTTTGTCTATCTTTGTTACCACGGCGCAGTGCATGGTTGGTACAGGTTACTGTGGTTAGTGGATATTGTGGAATTCAGCGTTCAGAGTTCGAAGTTCGGTGTTGATTTTATAAAAATAGCTGCTATAGCAAAAAAATACGGACTGCTAGATGTCGTCGGCCAAGCTTTGGTTTTGGCATGCGAGCTATTGGGCGCCGAAATTCCCGAAACTTTTTGTATCAGTAAACGGGCAGAATTATTGGCGGCTGATGCGTGGGAATTGGCGATTATTCGCGATTGTTCTATGGACGATTGTTTTAGTTTTATTTTGCAGCCCAAGCGTGAATTTTTATATCAATTGCGGGTACAAGGAAATATTCGGAACAGGTTGATTTATTTATTAACTCCTACGGTGGAAGATCGGCGGCAGTTTGCTTTGCCGGAGCGCTTTGCCTGGTTGTATTATTGCATCAGGCCGATTTTATTGTTAAAACGGATGTCGAAAAAAATAAGAAATCTCCGAAAATTCAATTTGCGAAAGTGAAGGTAATATGTACTCAAAAGAAAAGTGTCTGGAAACATTAAATCAATTTATATCCGAACCGCATTTAATTAAACATTCGTTGGCGGTGGGTGCAGCGATGCGGTATTACGCGGAGTTGTATGGTGAAGATGTCGAATATTGGCAGGCGGTCGGTTTGCTACACGACGCCGATTTTGAAAAATTTCCCGACGAACATCCGCGGCACACCGCTGAATTGTTAGCGCCATTGGGTTATGCGGAACAATTTATTGCGGATATTGTTTCGCACTGTTGGGAGTGGGATGCCGGACGCAGCCGGTTGCAAAAAACGTTGGCGGCGGTCGATGAAATGACCGGATTTGTTACCGCCTGTGCGCTGGTGCGGCCGGATAAGTCGCTGGAAAATCTGGAAGTAAAATCGGTAATGAAGAAGCTGAAAGATAAGGCATTTGCCCGTGCTGTTGACCGTGATGATTTACGGGCGGGCGCGGCACTGTTGGAGTTACTGGTCGAAGAACATATCGAACATGTAAGGCTGGCATTGATAAAATATGTGTGAAATGAGGAAGCAGATATGAAAAAGCGATTTTTGGCCGCAGTTATTTTGACGCTATGGGGGATGACTTCAATGGTTAACGCCGCCAGCATAAAGTTGGGCGTTGATAATCTTAATTCACACATGAAGCTATTTGCAGGCAAACGTGCCGGTTTGATTACTAATCCAACCGGTGTAGATAGCAATTTGCATAGCACTATTGATGTAATGATTGCAAACGGCGTCAAACTCACTGCTTTATACGGGCCGGAACATGGTGTGCGCGGCAATTTCGCCGACGGCGATACAATAACCACGTTTGTCGATGACAGCACTAAATTGCCAGTGTATAGTTTATACGGCAAAACTTACAAACCGACGCCGGAGATGCTCAAAGACGTTGACGTATTATGTTTTGATATTCAGGATGTCGGTGCACGTTTCTATACCTTTATTTCGACGATGTATTATGCGATGGTAGCGTGTAAGGAACAGAATAAAACTTTCGTGGTATTTGACCGGCCCAACCCTTGCGGCGGGATGGTTGAAGGCGCGGTTACTAAAAATAAAGATTTACAGGGGTTCACTTCAATTGGGCCGCTACCCACCCGGCATGGGATGACGGTCGGTGAACTGGCATTGATGATGAACAAGGAGTGGGGGATCGGTTGCGATTTAACGGTTATCCCGATGAGCGATTATAAACGTGATATGGTGTGGGCTGACACCGGGTTGCAGTGGATTAACCCGTCACCCAATATTCCCTCGGCGGATACGGCGTTGGTGTATAGCGGTGTCGGTTTTTTTGAAGCAACGAACGTATCTGAGGGTCGCGGACTGACTAAACCGTTTATGATTAGCGGCGCGCCTTGGTTGAATGCTGAAGACTACGCATCTTTGTTAAACTCTAAAAAAATGCCGGGAGTGCTGTTTCGTCCGGCATATTTCACGCCGAATTTCAACAAATATCAAGGCAAGATGTGCGGTGGTGTAGAAATTCATATTATTGAGCCGAAGATATATCGCGCCGTAGCCGTTGGTTTGGCAATGGTAATGGCAACCCGTGATTTGGGTGCGGATAAATTTTTCTTTGACAAGCCGGAAAAAGTCGGCGGAGTGTGGGGAATTGATGTTATGACCGGTGACGGTTTGCTGCGTGCAAACAAGCTGGGTTATTCTGAAATTTTAGCAACTTGGGATAAAGAGGCAACTGAATTTAAAGTAATGTCGAGTAAGTATTATCTTTATAAATAATCGGTGAAAATTGAAAATCATAATTAGGAAGTAATACGTTATGGAAAAGCTGGCGGCAGGCTGGTTTTTACAAATTGGTGTAAGTTTGAAAAAAGCGCTTGCCACAAAAAAACTCAACGCGGACGATATTCATGATATTCGGGTAGCGGCGCGAAAAATCAAGACGCTGGCCCAGGATTTCAAAGACATTTATCCGAATAAATGTTGGCGTGTGTCCAATACCGCTGCACATGTATTGCAGAAATTGTCAACTCAAAGAGATAATCAGCTGTTTGTGCAATTTATCCGGCAAGTGGCAAAAGTTAATAATGCTGCGTTTGATAAAAGAATTATCGCTGAATTATCAGAAAAAAGTTGTTTTCCTAAAAAACTTCGCACAAAATTTTTCAGGCGCTTGCAACAGTGTCAGCGGGTCTTGCAGAAAACAGTTGTTAATAATAGTAGTGGTAGTTATTTTGAAAAACATCGGGAGAAATTAGAACAACTTATCGAAAAATATCTTGGTGATTATGATGATAATCGGTTGCATGAGATCAGAATAGCTGCAAAAAAATTACGTTACAACCTGGAATGTTTTGGCGCAAAAGATCAAGAATGGCTAAAAAAGGCGATATCAATTCAGGAAGCGGCCGGCGAATTTCATGATTTAATGATTTTTGAAAACAAGTTAACGGCAGTTAATTTGGAAGAAGAATTTCGATTGCTTGTACGGCAGGCGATTGCTAACCAAAAAAAATGTGTCCGCGAAAGCATTTTGGAAGTACTAAAAAAATAATTTTAATCAAAAACTCCGGCATTATTGCAGGAGTTTTTTGACGTTTTGCAGAATATTAAACAAATATTAAACACAATTATTTGTGCGGAGAAGGAATTGAAATGAAAAAACTGATTGCGCTATTAACACTGATAATGTTCACGGCCCTGGTTTTCAGCGGTTGCGGTGGCAACCAGGCCAAAGATGACATGCATGATGAAGTGGAATTGGTGTGGTATACAGTTGAATTTGGCGGATTGAAGGATTTACCCAAAGTTCAGGAAAAAGTTAATGAATACCTGAAACAAAAAATCAATGCCAAAATAAAACTTATTGCTGTACCAAGTGGCGATTATGATAATAAGATGCGTACGCTGGCCTCGACGGGTGAGGCCTTTGACATAACTTTTACCTGTTTTTGGGCAAATCCTTATTCGCAAGCGGTTGCACAAGGCTTTTTGCTGCCGTTGGATGATTTGCTTAATGAGTATGGCAAAGATTTGCAAAAAACCGAGATCCCGGAATTGTGGACAGCGGCGCGGATAAACGGAAAAATTTATGCTGTTCCGACCAATGGCGACATTACTTATCAACAGGCTTGGGTTTTCAACAAAGCCCTAGTGGAAAAATTCAATATTGATTTGAATGCGATTAAGTCATTTAAAGATTTAGAACTACAGCTCGAAAAAGTCCATGCCAAAGATAAAGGCCTTATCGGTTTTTCAAACAATTCGGCCTTTTGTCCGGCGGATGAATATGATTTTGTTGTTGAACGCAAAATGCCCGGAGCCGTTTTGATTAGTGATAAGTCTTGCAAAATTTTTAATCAATATAAAGACCCAAAATTTATTGAGACTCTGAAAACTTACCGTGATATGTACAACAAGGGGTTATTACCGACAGGCGTGCCGTTGAAAGAAACTGAGAATATATTTCAGCGCGGCAGAACAGTTTGCTCTTTGAATGTAATGTCGCCGGACTTGGATTCAATATTGAGTTCGCGTTATGGCTTTCCCACGATATCAATTGCGGCAAATCCGCGCGGTGTGAAAACAACGCGTAAAGCTACCGGAAACATGAATGCGATTTCTTCCACCAGTAAACATCCCGAGCGGGCTATGATGTTTCTTAATTTGGTGAATACCGACCCTTATTTGGCAAATTTGCTTGCATTTGGTATTGAGGGCATACACTACAAGAAGCTTGACAATACGACCATTGAATTTTTGCCGGAGCACAAAAACTATATTATGCCCAAACCGTTGGTTGGAAATTGCTTCAATATGTATCTTACCAAGGATGATCCGAAAAACATGCTGGAGTTGGTGAATAAAGCCAACAGTGAAGCGGCTATGTCACCGCTATATGGTTTTACTTTTAACCCTGAGCCGGTCAGAATTGAATTCTCTGCTATTCAGAACGTATTAGAAGAATACGGTGACCAGCTTTGGAGCGGGCAAAACGATGTCGGAACGACAATTGACACTTTTATGAGCAAAGTTAATGCTGCGGGCATGGACAAAGTAATGGTTGAGATGCAAAAGCAAATTGACGAGTGGCAAAAGGCGAAAAAATAGATTTCTACAATTAAGGAGCATAACAATGAAACAAACGATAACCCGCAGCTATATAGTAGTATTTTTAATATTATGCTTAATTAGTCTGTCAGGATTTGCGGCGGATGAAAACAATGACATAGTTAAAATCCAGGTTCTGACAATCAACGATTTTCACGGGGCTTTAGTGAACAATGCCAAAGACCCGGGCGCGGCAAAACTGGGGGCTTGCTTGTTTTTGCAAAAAGCCAATTACCCGGACACCACAATGATACTGTCGGCCGGGGATATGTTCCAGGGTACGATGGATTCTAATTTGCTATTTGGCGCAACCGACATCAGGTTCATGAATTTTGTCGGATTTGATGCAATGGCATTGGGTAATCATGAATTTGACTGGAAAATCGCAAAAATCCGTGAACGGGCAACTCAGGCCAATTTTCCGTTCATGGCAGCGAATATTTTCGACAGCAAGTCAAAAAAGCCTGTCGATTTTTGCCAGCCGACGCTGCTGATAAAACGGTCCGGTGTAACTATCGGTATCATTGGCTATGATACAATTGACACACCGGTAACGACCAGCCCGGCAAATGTCGTTGGATTAAGTTTCGCTGATCCGGCCGCCAACGTTCAAAAATTGGCGGCTGGCCTGCGGGCTCGCGGCGCGGAAATAATTATCGTCTTGTCGCATATGGGGGTGAATCAAGATGGTGATGTGCTCAGCGGTGAAGCGGCAGACTTTGCAAAAAAAGTCAAAGGTATTGATTTGATTGTTAGTGGTCATACCCACGCTATCGTCAACGGCAAGGTCAATGGCATTCCGATAGTTCAAGCCTATTACAATGGCCGCGCGGTTGGAGATGTTATTTTTGAATTTTCAACTAAAGCGCACAAAATTACCAATACTACAGTTAATGTGATTGGTACGGAAAGTTTGCAAAAAATGACTCCTGATACTAATATCGCAAAAATTCTCGATGTCGACCTTGCAACGGTTAGCGCGGTAAAAAACCGGGTAATCGGGGTTGCGGAAAATACTATCAGCGATTCGCTGACTTATGGTGTGGCCGCACAAACCTTGATGGGCGAATTTGTAACCGATAATATGCGGATTTCCTCGAAGGCTGATATGGCGTTTACTAATATCGGCGGGCTGCGGACTTCGATTGACAAAGGCAATATTACACTTGGTAACGTGTATGCAGTGTTACCGTTTGATAACACCATTGTTACCTGCGATATGACCGGACAGCAAATAATGGACTTGCTGAATTATTCCATTGACAGCGCCAAAGTTGGTTCGGTACAGTTTTCCGGATTGAAAATAGTTTATGATTCAACCAAACCGCAAAATCAGCGGATTGTTTCCGTGAAAACGCTTGATGGCAAGCCTTTGGATATTAGTAAAACTTATAGAGTCGCGACTAATGACTTCTTGGCAATCGGCGGCGATGGTTATATAATGTTCAAAGCGGCGAAAAACATTATCAACACCGGAATAACAATCCGCGACAGCGTCGATAACGAAATTATTGTCCGCAAAAGCATTAATATTGTTGATGATGGCAGATTGCAAGTAATTAAATAATGAAAAAGCTTACAAAATCATTATTTGTTCTGTTGATATTGGTGTTACTTGTTGGTACAGTTTCTTGTGTTCTGGCAGTTGGTGAAAACACAAATCCAGTTACTGCTGCTATAGCAATACAGAAACTAAATGATGGCAATCAGCGGTTTGTGGATGCAAAATTTTTGCATCCCAACCAAACGACCGCCCGGCGCATTGAATTGGTTGCAGGGCAACAGCCTTTTGCTGTAATTCTTACTTGCTCCGATTCGCGGTTACCGCCGGAAATAATTTTCGATCAGGGGTTAGGCGATCTTTTTGTAGTGCGTATAGCCGGAAACGTTGTCGACGATGCCGTACTTGGGAGCGTCGAATACGCAGTCGAGCATCTTGGTGTTACACTGGTAATGGTGCTTGGTCATGAACGCTGCGGCGCTGTCGGAGCGGCTGTTTCTGGTGCTGAAATCCCGGTCCATATCAACAGTTTGACGAACGCCATAAAACCGGCACTGAAAATTGCGAAAACACAAAATGGCGATTTGCTTGACAATACTATTCGCGCCAATGTGGCACTGGTTGTGCAACAATTCAATAACTCAAAACCAATTTTGGCAGAATTTGTTCATGACGGCAAATTGAAAGTTGTTGGCGCTTACTATGATATGGATGACGGAACAGTGCGTTCGTTAGAATAATGGTTTTATCAATTACTAAATGAATATTTTGGCGAAAAAACATACAAGAAATTCGAGGTGAACGGATGAGAAAAACATCGGGTGGAATAACTGGCGGAATAATAATGATCGGTATCGCCGTATTGTTGATAACAGATTATTGGTGGCCGGGAATAATGTTTGTAATGGGTGCGGCGCTCGCTGTACCGGCGCTGTTGCGTAAAGAGTACAGTAAAGCCGGATTGGCAGTTGTAATATTTGCCGGTATTCCTTTTGTAGTAACGGCGATGGTGAATATAACTTATGTCGCCGCGGCGGTGCTTGCAATAGTCGGTTTATATAGTATCATTAAGCGGAGCTAAGTGTGTTGACCTTGTCGTTGCAGGAATAGAATGCTGTGGTTATTTTGCGATTTGCATTGTTAATCAACGCGGCAAGCGGTATAATTCTTTTTGACAATAGACATAATTACAGAAAGTGATTAGTAATGCAGTATATAGTAGTTGACTTTGAATTTACCAATGCTGCCGGAATGCGGTTCCGGCCACGGGGGTTTATCAGCGAGATTATCGAAATTGGAATGATCGTTTGTGATGAACAGATTGAAAAACACAGCTTTCAGGCGTTTGTAAAACCGCGGTTATTTCCGAAGATTACCAAGAGCGTGATGGATTTCACCGGTATCAGGCAAGTTGACGTTGAATTAGGGTTGGATTTTTCGGAAATGCTTGCGGAAATGTTGAAGTATTACAAAATTGATGAAACGAAAATTGTCGCATGGGGCGACTCTGATGAAAAAGTTTTAAAAGAACAATGCCGTCGCTACAAGGTGGACTACCCATTTAGCGACGGCGATTATCTGGATTTGGCCAAACTTTATTCCGAGCGGCGCGGTCACAGCCGGAATGTTTCGTTGATAGACGCTACCAACACTGAAGCGGTCGGTAGCAGCGGTTTCGCGCATATGGCGTTAGATGATGCGCGTAATACGGCACTGATTTTACAGAAATTGCTCAGTGAATAGAGCCGTTAGTTCTTCGGTTTTGATTTCTTTCGCTTGAATTTTTTAGTCCTTTGTAATATTATATTGATGTAGAAAAAATGTGGGTTGAGGTGAACAATGCAGTTTGCGCCGCTCGATTTCCGCTTGCTAAATAATTTCAACGGTTCGCGGGTAAAGTGCGTTCACACTCAAATAACTTATAGGGATTTTTTGTATAACCTTCGGGAGACCGGGGTTATTTTTATTTTGGAGTTATTGTGAATAATATTAAGCGAATTTTTGTTGAGAAAAAAACAGGATTTGATGTCCATTCAGTGAAACTATTAACAGAAATACAGAATCAGCTGGCAATCACCGGATTGGTCGGTATGCGTGCCGCGCAGCGCTATGATATCGAGGGTTTGGATGATGCGGAATTTTCAGCAGTCAGCGATACAATTTTGTCGGAGCCGCCGACAGATGTAGTTTACTACGAATGTCCGCGAGCTGATCATATTTTGGCAGTAGAACCGTTGCCGGGGCAGTATGACCAGCAAGCTGATTCAGCGGCACAGTGTATTCAATTGCTTACGTGCAAAGAACAACCAATTGTAAAATGCAGTAAAATATATTTATTTTATGGTGTGCTCTCGGAACTGGAGAAAAAAAACATAACCCGTTATTTGATAAATCCACTCGAAAGCCGCGAGGCGGCGCTGACAATGCCGGACAGTTTACGTGAGATAGTACAAGAGCCACAGGATGTTGAGATAATTAGCGGATTCATCGAGGCAGACAAAGAAGCGCTAAAACGCATTCGTAACGACTACGGTTACGTAATGAGTGAAGCTGATTTGGCTTTTTGCCAAAACTATTTTAAGAGTTCCGAACAGCGTGACCCAACGGCTACCGAACTGAAACTTATCGATACCTATTGGTCAGACCATTGTCGGCATACTACTTTTAATACTGAACTGGCGGAAATAACGCTAGATAATTGTGACAACAACCAACCGCTGGTTAAAGCGTTGCAATCATATTATGATTGTCGTACGGCAGTTTATAATGATGTAGCTTATCGCCCGCAAACACTGATGGACGTAGCTTGTATCGGTGCCAAGAAATTACGCAAAGATGGGTTACTTGCCAACTTGGAAATTAGTGACGAAAATAACGCTTGTAGCATAATTATTGATGCAAAAATTGACGGGCATATCGAAAAAGTGTTGTTGATGTTCAAAAATGAAACCCATAACCATCCGACGGAAATCGAACCTTATGGCGGCGCGGCTACTTGTTTGGGTGGCGCGATCCGCGACCCGTTGTCGGGACGGGCGTATGTTTTTGGCTCACTACGCGTTACCGGTGCCGCCGACCCTAGAAGATCAGTAGCCGAAACACTGGAGGGCAAACTGCCACAGCGGGTGATCACGACCAATGCCGCGAGCGGCTTTAGCGCTTATGGTAATCAAATTGGTTTGGCGACCGGAAAAGTAGCTGAAATATACCATGACGGCTATACGGCCAAGCGGATGGAGGTTGGCGCGGTAATAGCAGCGGCAAAGTTTGATGACGTTACACGTAAGCCGCCGCTGCCCGGTGACTTGGTTATTTTGCTGGGAGGCGATACCGGACGCGACGGTATCGGCGGTGCAACCGGTTCAAGCAGGGCGCATGATGATAGCAGCTTGGAAAAATGTGGAGCCGAGGTACAAAAGGGTAATCCGCCGACCGAACGTAAAATCCAGCGGCTGTTTCGTTTGCAACAAGCCAGCCGGATGATAAAGAAATGCAATGATTTCGGTGCCGGTGGCGTGGCAGTGGCGATTGGTGAACTTGCCGACAGTTTGGATATCGATTTAGCCTTAGTGCCGAAGAAATATGACGGACTGGACGGTACGGAGCTCGCAGTATCTGAGTCGCAGGAGCGGATGGCGGTAGTTGTTGCGCCGGAACAGGCAGAAGAATTTATTGCACTTGCGAACAATGAAAACCTCAAGGCAACAGTTGTTGCGAATGTTACTGACAGCGGTCGGTTGATAATGCGCTGGCGCGAAAGAAAAATTGTTGATATCAGCCGCGAATTTTTGGACACTAACGGAGTGAAATTGCAAATCGCTGCGAAAATGTGTGATTTGCCGGACAGTATTGATAAGTTAATTAATAAAAAATGTACGCTGGCTGAACTTAATGAAACCATGAGTAGTTTGCGTGGATGTTTGCAAAAAGGGTTGATCGAGCGATTCGATTCGACAATTGGCACTAGTACTGTGTTGTTGCCATTTGGCGGGAAACATCAACTAACACCTTCCGAGGGATTGGCGATGTTGTTACCGTTTGGCAGCAACAGTGAAACGGCGGCATTGATGGCGCATGGTTTTGACGTGAGCCTGGCAGATGTCAGTCCGTACCATTCGGCAGTCTATGCGGTGATTGAGTCAGTCAGCCGGATTGTGGCGATGGGGGGCGATTATCGCGCCGTACGGTTGAGTTTTCAGGAATATTTTGAACGGTTGGAGCGTGATCCGAAAAAATGGGGCAAACCGCTTGCCGCATTATTAGGTGCACTTACCGCGCAACTTGAACTGGGTACGGCAGCAATCGGCGGCAAGGATAGCATGTCGGGAAGTTTCAAGGAATTATCCGTGCCACCAACGCTGATAGCGTTCGCGGTTGCGACTGTTGATGCCGCAAAAATTGTTTCTAATGAATTCAAACAACCCGGACACAACGTCTTTCTTGTGAAAACGCTTCGGGATCGGCAGGGGTTGCCAGAATGGGCGAGTTTGCGGGCAACCTATGAGTTAATTAATAAGTGGCAAAATAACGGCGAAGCTGTTAGTGTTCAGAGCGTAAAAGGCAACGGAGTGCTTCACGCGCTTGCAGAAATGGCAGTTGGTAACGGAATCGGCGTGACGATTGAAAACGCCGCGGTCAGATTTTGCAAAGATAGTTACTACGGCGATTTTATCGTGGAAACAGCCGGAGTGCTTAGCGCTGATAATGTGCTGTTAATTGGTAAAACAGTTTGTGGAAAAATCAGCATTGCGGGCGAAAAAATATCAGTAACGCAATGTGCAACAGTGATGCTGGAACCATTGGAGCAGGTGTTTCCGACGAAATCTCCAGCGGAGGCGAAGCCGCAATGCAGCAAAGCAGCAGGGCTACAAAGTGGAGCGAAGTTGTCAGGTAACCAGGGAGCAGAGTTGTTTGGTACCGCGGTCTTGAATAATTCGAAATTTGCCAAACCGCGGGTTTTCATTCCGGTCTTTCCCGGAACGAACTGTGAATATGATACCGCTGAAGCCTTTAACAAGGCAGGTGCGGCCAGCGAGATTTTTGTTTTTAAAAACCTTAATGCCGCTATGGTTGGACAATCGATAACCGCCATGGTCGAAGGAATAAAACATGCACAAATCTTGATGCTTCCCGGCGGCTTTAGCGCCGCAGATGAACCGGATGGGTCGGGAAAATTCATTGCCGCTATTTTGCGAAACGATCAGATAAAAATGCAAATTGAAGAGCTGTTGGCGCGCAATGGGTTGATTTTAGGAATATGCAACGGTTTTCAGGCGTTGATTAAGAGCGGACTGTTGCCATTTGGAAAAATTCATGTCCAGCGTCCGGATGATCCGACGCTTACTTTCAATACAATTGGCCGCCATGTTTCCACAATCTCGCGAATAAAAACGGCATCCAAATTGTCACCATGGCTGGCGTTGGCAAATCAGGAAATGGTATATAATGTACCGATATCGCACGGCGAAGGGCGGTTCGTCTGCAGTGTGGCGCTACAGGAGCAATTGTGGCAAAATGGTCAGATTGCCACCCGTTATGTAGATTTGCAGGGGCAGGTAACGATGAATGAGCCGGATAACCCTAATGGTTCGTTGTACGCCGTGGAAGGATTGACCAGCGGCGATGGACGAATATTTGGCAAAATGGGACACTGCGAACGGGTCGGAAAGTATCTTTACAAAAACTTGCCGGGTGAATATGATATGAAGATTTTTGAAGCAGGAGTGAAGTGGTTTAGATGAAAGTTGCAATTATTATTGGCAGCGAAAGCGATCTGCCAATTGTCAAAAAGGCGGCAACAATTTTTAAAAAATTCGGTGTAAAATATTCGCTGCGGGTAATGTCGGCGCATCGTACGCCGGATATTGCCGCTGAATTTGCTAAAAATGCCGAGGCGAACGGCTACGAGGTAGTAATCGCGGCGGCCGGTAAAGCCGCACATTTACCGGGAGTGTTGGCGGCGTTTACGGTTTTGCCGGTTATTGGTATTCCGATAAAGGCTGCGGCCTTTGACGGTATGGACGCATTGCTTGCGATTGTGCAGATGCCAGCCGGCATTCCGGTTGCGACGGTGGCGGTTGATGGAGCGGAAAACGCCGCATTGCTGGCCGTGCAGATTATGAGTGGAAAACATCCGCAGTTGCGTGAACAGATGCGTGAATATCGCGCAGCAATGCAACAGGCAGTCATCGAAAGTGACGAGCGGGTGCAGCGCGAAATTGCGAATTAACAAAAATAAAGGAGAGCGTCATGCTAAGAGCTGAACAACTTTATGAAGGCAAAGCCAAAAGGGTCTACGCGACTGACGTGGAAAACTGTTATTGGATTTCCTACAAGGATGACGCTACGGCGTTCAACGGCCTGAAAAAAGGCACAATCGGTGGCAAGGGATCGATAAACAACCAGATGTCGGCGATTTTGTTTGAGATGTTGGAGCAAAACGGTGTTCCGACGCATTTTGTGAAATTGCTGAGCGATACCGAAATGCTGGTCAAACAAGTGAAAATCGTGCCGCTCGAAGTCATTGTGCGCAATTATACCGCCGGTTCGATGTCGAAGCGTTTGGGTGTAGAAGAAGGACTGAAAATAGATAGTCCTATTTTGGAATTCAGTTACAAGGACGACGGGCTGGGTGATCCGTTAATCAATGATGACCATGCGTTGTTTTTGAATGCGGCAACGGCTGCTGAAATTGATTTGATAAAACAACTGGCGCGCAGAATCAATCAATTGCTGACCGACTATATGGCGAAACGCGAAATAATTTTGGTGGATTTTAAACTGGAATTTGGCAAAACCGCGGACGGGCAAATTATTTTGGCAGATGAAATTTCACCGGATACTTGCCGGTTATGGGATAAAACGACCAAGCGGAAGCTTGACAAAGACCGTTTCCGCCGTGATTTGGGGGATGTGGAAGCGACTTATCGCGAAGTTTTCGAACGTGTAAAGGCTCGCTGAACAACGCACAAAATATGCGCTGTTCAGCAATTTGGTATCGGATAAGCAATTTCGTGATTTTGGGCGAAAGATTGATAGGGGTAATTAATGATATTGGATGATGATAAATTACACGAAGAATGCGGCGTAATCGGAATTTACGATCCAAACAGTATTGATACAGCATTGATGTGCTATTATGGTTTGATTGCATTACAACATCGGGGTCAGGAGAGCGCCGGAATATCCGCTAATAATGACGGCGTGATTACCACTTATAAAGCGATGGGGCTGGTTACCGAAGTGTTTGCCAAGCCGGTGCTGGACTTGCTCAAAGGCAATATGGCGATTGGCCACGTCCGCTATTCAACCATGGGTGACAGTGCGGTCTGCAATGCGCAACCGATCACTGTTCATGGTAAATGCGGTGATATCGTGGTCGCGCATAACGGCAACATTATCAATGCCGCATCATTGCGAAGCGAATTGGAAAAAACCGGCGTGACTTTTGAAAGCACCAACGATAGTGAAGTTATTGCCAAGTTGATTGCCAGATACTGTGAAGATGATTTACTGGTTGCGATAAAGCAGACAATGAACCGGATTCGCGGCGCATATTCGCTGGTAGTTATGAGTGCCGATAAAATTGTCGGAGTTCGTGATCCTAATGGATTCAGGCCGCTGATTATCGGTAAGAAAGCGGATAGTTATATGGTGGCATCTGAAAGTTGCGCACTTGATGCTTTGGGTTACACTGTGGTTTGTGATGTGGAGCCGGGTGAAATTGTACTAATCGACAAAAAGCAAATGAACGTCATTAAAAACCGTAAGCATAATGGAAAAACCTTATGTTTGTTTGAGTATATTTATTTTGCCCGGCCAGACAGCGTTATTGACGGACGCAGTGTCTATGCGGCGCGGATACAGGCCGGAATACAACTGGCCAGAGAACATCCGGCGAAAGCGGATATTGTTATCGGGGTTCCGGATTCAGGGTTACAAGCCGGGTATGGCTATGCGAGTGAAATTGGTATTCCTTATTCGGTAGGGTTCGTAAAAAACCGTTATATCGCTCGTACTTTTATCAAACCCGATCAACAAAGCCGGGAAATTTCCGTTTCCCTGAAGTTAAATCCGATTGCCGAAGTTGTGCGGGGTAAGCGGGTGGTAATGGTTGACGATAGTATCGTCCGCGGTACGACGAGTAAGCGGACGATAAAAGCGCTGCGCGATGCCGGTGCGAGTGAAATTCATGTGCGTGTGGCCTCGCCGCTGGTAGTGTGTCCCTGTTATTTTGGGATTGACACGCCGCGAAAAAATGAATTAATTGCCGCAAATGAAGTTCTCAAACGTATTCAGGAACGTCTGGGCGCTGATTCGCTGGGTTATATCAGCGTTGCCGGAATAGAAAAAGCCGTTGGTGGCAGCGGGCATTGTCTTGCTTGCTTCAATGGCAAATATCCGATGAAAATTCCGAAAAACATAAGCAAAGAAGTGTTGCAGTAAGAGGGTTAAAAATATGGTAGTAAAAAGATCGTTGGGCCCGCTAAATTATAAAAATTCCGGGGTAGATGTCAACGCCGGTTATGAAGCTGTCGAATTGATGAAACAGCATACTGCACGAACTTTGCGGCCGGAAGTTATCGGCGGACTGGGCTCGTTTGGCGGTTTGTTCGCGCCCAATTTAACCGGCATGAGTGAGCCTGTGTTGGTATCTGGCACCGATGGAGTGGGTACCAAGTTGAAGGTTGCATTTTTAATGGATAGGCACGATACAGTGGGCATCGACTGCGTGGCGATGTGTGTAAATGATATTATTTGTCAGGGGGCAGAGCCGCTGTTTTTTTTGGATTATATCGCAACCGGTAAACTCGATCCGGCCAAAGCCGCGGAAATCGTCAAAGGGATAGCCGATGGCTGCGTGCAGTCCGGCTGTGCATTGATTGGCGGCGAAACGGCAGAGATGCCGGGGTTTTATCCGCACGGTGAATATGATATGGCGGGATTTTCCGTAGGAGTGGTCGATAAACAAAAAATGATCGACGGATCGCAGGTTAAGTGTGGTGACATAATTATCGGGCTGCCTGCATCCGGCGTTCACAGTAACGGATTTTCGCTGGTACGTAAATTGTTTTTTCAGAAACTCAGTGTCAGTGTTCAGCATTATTATGATGAGCTAGCAAATACTTTAGGCAATACGTTACTTACACCGACGAAAATTTATGTAAAACCGGTATTGGCAGTTCTGCGTAATCACACTGTGAATGGGATAGCACATATTACTGGCGGCGGGTTCTATGAAAACATTCCCCGGGCGTACGCTGACAAAACTCTTAATGCGCGCATTGAGCGTAGTTCGTATATAATGCTGCCAATATTTAGTTTGATTCAAAAACTTGGCAACATCAGCGAAAAAAATATGTATAATACCTTCAACATGGGAATTGGTATGATTATGATTGTGGATAAGAGTAGCGTCGACAGCGTTTTGGAGACACTGCGCTTGAATGGCGAGCGGCCGGTTGTGATCGGTGAAATGGTTGACGGTTGCGGCGAGGTGGAGTTTGCGTAAGCGGATTGCGGTATTGGTCAGTGGCGGCGGAACGAATTTGCAGGCCCTGATTGATGCAGCGAATATTTCTGCGGTTAATGCGGAAATAGTTACAGTGATTGCCGACAATCCGGCTGCGTATGCGTTGGAACGTGCTATGCAATACGGTATTACAGCGCAGTATATTTCAAAGTCCGAGCTTGGTGAACTGTTGACTGCGAAATTGCTGGATTTGCAAATTGATTTGGTTGTATTGGCGGGGTTTCTCTCGATATTGCCGGCAGATACAGTAGCGGCATTTCGTAATCGTATTATCAACATTCATCCATCACTCATTCCGAAATTTTGCGGAAAAGGATTTTATGGTGAAAAAGTCCATGCAGCAGTATTGGCTGCCGGTGAAACCATCAGTGGCGCAACTACGCATTTTGTGGATGAAGGCGTTGATACCGGAAAAATAATCATGCAAAGGACGGTGCCGGTGCAGCCGGATGATACGGTCACCACGCTGCAACAGCGGGTGCTGGTTGCTGAACATGAAATATTGCTAGATACGGTGCGGCAACTTTGCAAAGAGTAAGTTTAAGAGTTGTTGACGGAGAGAATGATGAAAAAACGGGCATTAATAAGCGTTTCAGATAAAAGCGGCGTAGTGGAATTTGCGCGTAGTTTGAGCGCTTTGGGTTACGAAATAATTTCTACCGGCGGTACGCAGAAGGAACTTGCCGCTAACGGAATTGTCACGATAAATATTTCTGACATAACCGGTTTCCCCGAATGTTTGGATGGCCGGGTCAAAACATTGCATCCGAAAGTTCACGGCGGGTTGTTAGCGGTGCGTGATAACGTCGAGCATCAGGCGACGGTTGCGAAATTAGAAATCGAATATATCGATATCGTTGCTGTTAACTTGTATCCGTTTAAAGCTACGATTCGTAAACCGAATATTGAATTGGCTGAGGCAATTGAGAATATTGATATTGGCGGTCCGGCGATGCTGCGGTCGGCAGCGAAAAACAGCAAATTCGTGACTGTGCTGACCGATCCGGCAGATTATGATTTGATTATCGCTGAATTGACTGCGAGCGGAACAACCGAGTTTGCTACCCGTTTCAAGTTGATGGCAAAAGCCTTCCGGCACACCGCGGCTTATGATGCGTTGATTGCTGAATATCTCGCAGAACAAGCCGGACTGGAAAAATATACACAGGAGCTGACACTTACCTTTGAAAAAGTGCAGGAGCTGCGTTACGGCGAAAACCCGCACCAGGCAGCGGCATATTACCGGGAGATTCTGCCGCAAAAAGGGAGCATTGTAACTGCTAAACAGCTGCATGGTAAAGAACTGTCGTATAACAATATCGCAGATGCGTCTGCGGCTGTTGATTTAATAAAAGAGTTTACGGAGCCGTGCGTGGTTGCCGTAAAACACGCAAATCCTTGCGGTGTGGGTGTGGCCGAAAATCTTTATGAAGCTTTTACAAAGGCTTACAATTGCGATCCGGTGTCAATATTCGGCGGTATCGTGGCGGTAAACCGTGAAGTTGATGCGGCAACTGCAGCTGATATGCACAATATATTTCTGGAAATAATCATTGCCCCCTCGTTTTCCAGCGCGGCATTGGAAATTCTGACAGCCAAGAAAAACTTACGGTTGTTGGAGTTGCCGGAGGTTGCTACGCCATTAACCAACGGTTACGATCTGAAAAAAGTCAGCGGTGGATTGCTGATTCAGGATTGTGATGTTCAGTCGCCGGATAGCTTAAAATTCGAAATAGTTACCAAGGTACGGCCAACCGAAGTGCAATTAAAAGACCTGTTGTTCGGTTGGAAAGTGGTCAAATATGTCAAATCTAATGCGATTGTAATTGCACGGGACAATGCTACTATTGGTGTTGGTCCGGGACAAGTAAACCGGATCTGGCCGACAAAAATGGCGTTGGAACGGGCGGTAGAGTGTGTTTCGTCGCCGAAGGGAAATGCGGATTTGAGCGGGGCGATTCTTGCAAGTGATGCTTTTTTTCCCTTTCCCGATGTTGTCGAAGAGGCAGCGAAGTATGGTATTAAAGCAATAATCCAGCCGGGCGGTTCCTTAAAAGACGATGAATCAATCAAAAAATGTGACGAATATGGTATCGCAATGGTGTTTACCGGTAACCGGCATTTCCGGCACTAACACTAACTGAGTTTTGACCAAATATGATACAATATTAGCAAATACGTTCAGTGCCAAAATTTACGAGAAGGTGTAAAAATGTTTTTAATCGTCAGAAATTGTGAACTTTACAACCCTGAGCCGCAGGGACGCAGGGATATTGTGGTTTGTTCGGGGAAAATTATCGGTGTGTTTCCGGAAAACAGCACACAGAACTTTGAGCAATTGCTACCGGAAAGCGATGTTCAAGTTATCGATGTCGGCTGCGACATCGTCACCCCCGGATTTATCGACAATCATGTACACATCGCCGGAGCCGGCGGTGAAGGCGGCTATGCCAAACGTACGCCGGAGATTCAGATATCGGATATTATTTCCGCCGGTGTGACGACCGTAATCGGAGTATTAGGTACAGACAGTGTTGCGCGTTGCAACAAAACGCTGCTGGCGAAAGCTTATCAGCTGGAAGCTGAAGGCATCAGCACCTGGATATTAACCGGTTCCTATGAGATACCGGTGCAGACGTTGACCGGGTCATGTAAAAGCGATATTGTGCTGGTGGATAAAATCATCGGCACCGGTGAGGTGGCGATTTCTGATCACCGCTCTTCACAACCGTCATTTGACGAATTTGTGCGTTGTGTTGCCGATACCCGTGTCGGCGGCGTGATTTCCGGCAAGGCCGGAGTAGTAAATGTGCACATTGGTGATGGCAATCGTAAACTGGAAATGTTAATGCGAATGGTAAGAGAAACGGAAATTCCGATTAAACAGGTCATACCGACGCATATTAACCGTACGGCAATTGTTATGGGCGCAGGGCTTGAATTCGCCAAACTTGGCGGCTATGTTGATCTGACCACCAGTTCCGATCCGCGGTTTTTGGAAGAAGATGAGGTTAAGGCCAGCACTGGCATGAAGAAACTTTTGAACTGGAATATCAAGCCGGAACAAATTTTGTTTTCCTCTGACGCTCAAGGCAGTATGCCGATATTCAATGATCAACGGGAGCTGATTGGTATCGGTGTTGGTGAAGTGCGGTCGTTGTACCGTGAAACCCGTGATGCGGTAATTGATGAACAAGTTCCGCTCGAAATTGCATTGATGGCAATAACCTCTAATCCGGCAGAGGCCTATAAACTACTAAACAAGGGTCAGGTAAAAAAAGATTTTGATGCGGACATGGTAGTGCTTGATAAAGATGATTTACAGATTAAGCATGTTATTGCCAAGGGTAAAATTGTAGTTCAAGATGGTGTCACGTTAATCAAGGGAATGTTTGAAAAATAAGCTAAACAAAAATAGGACTATCCGGAAACTTTCGTTTCTGAATAGTCCTTTGTTTTTTTTGGAGCGGGTGATGAGAATCGAACTCACATAGCCGGCTTGGGAAGCCGGTGCTCTACCACTGAGCTACACCCGCAGGGTAACAATAGCTATTTTAGCAGATATTTTGAAAAATTCAACTATTAACTAATGATAATTTCAAATTGTGGCAGCGCTGTTTTGAGATGCTGCATGCAAATTGGACTGGCAAGCATAATTATGATATTATATTGCAGCATTAATAAACACCCTAAATTTGCTAGTGCGTGGGGTTATTGCTTGAGGAAGAAAAAATGAAAAAAACTATTTTGGTATTATTTATGACGCTGCTAATTTCGTGCAGCTGTGCAGCGCTTGATCTGCAAACCTATAATCTCAATGTTGATAACGGGAATTACTGGTTGAAACATGATTTGTCACCGCTAAAAATTTATCGCGATATCAATTTCACGCGGTTCAGCGGAGTGGATACCTTGCTTTCGATAAATTTAAATGTCGGTGATACCATCAGGCTGGTATATGATAGTACGCATAGTTTTGGCGACATGAACATCGTTGTCATTGACCCGGCGGGGAAGGTTTATGCCAAATTGATGCCGGACGTTATGGATTCGTTGCACATTGTGAGCGAACAACCCGGTGTTTTCAAAGTGAAATTGATAGGCGATGGGGTCTGGTGGGGCCATGTACGGGTGCGGTTTGAATGATGAGCGGCCACGGAGGGATAAAATGAGTAAGTTATTAAATAGTTTGAAAATTGGCGGATGTGTTATCGGCGGCTTGCTGACGGTGGCCGGAGCATTGGCTGGATTGAGTTGGCATAATGCGCGGAAAATGGTTAGCCAATGTGAAAAGAACCGCAAGTATCCTGACGCTCATCCTGGGGACTATGGCATGAAGTTTGAGGCGTTGGATCTTCATACTGAAGATAATGTGAATCTTCACGCCTGGTTTATTAAGGGAGACAATGGCGCAACGGTAATTCTGCAGCATGGTTATAAAATGCATCGTGCGGAAATGTTGCCCAATGCTCAGATTTTAAATAAACACGGGTTCAATTTGCTGTTAATTGAGCTGCGTAATCACGGTTACAGCGAAGGCGATAAAATAACTTTTGGTTACGAAGAGATGTATGATATCAAAGCCGGTTTGAATTATCTAAAACGGCGCAAAGATGTTGACTATAATAAAATTATGATGATCGGTAATAGTATGGGCGCGGTTATCACGCTGTTAGCAGCAACAACGTTTCCGGAAATCATTGCAGTTGTTGCTGATTGCCCGTTTGCCGATCTGCCCAAACAAGTTGCGCGTGGAGTGAAAAAATTTGCGCCCACGCCGGCCTTGGCGGCGCCGCTGGTTGGTTTAATCCGGCGGTTTGCCGAGAAGATTGCCGGATTTAAAGCCGAAGAAATTTCGCCGGAAATGATCATCGCGGATATTTCGCCCCGCCCGGTCATGCTTATCCAAGGCGGTATCGATGATGTGGTTGGCACACATAACGGTGATGTATTGATGGCGGCGGCCAAGGAACCGAAAGAATTGTGGTATGTGCCTGATTGTGGGCACTGCGAAGCCGTGGAACTCTATCCGGAAGAATACGAAGCCCGGGTTGTTCCGTTCTTGAAAAAAGCCGCGGGAATAATTTAATATAAGCTTATGAAATATAGAGCCTATGGGATTGTTTTTGACTCGGATCTGGAATTTTCCGAGTTGGTACAGGCTACCGACGATGATTACCAAGTTAGCTTAAAACTTCGGAATCTGTCAGAGGACTTAGATTTGCGGTCGGAAAACCAATGGTTTGCCGGTGATAATGAACGGTTTTGGTTTCGAGTACGCGGGGTTGGTGAATTTTTGATTTGCCGAGGCCAGGAAATCACTGTTCAAGTTTACGACGATGCTGATCTGGCATTAGTACGGCTGTTTGTTATTGGATCGGCGTTTGCGGCGTTGATGCACCAGCGAGGCGCGTTGGTTCTGCACGGTGCGGTGCTTACCAACGGCGACAAGGCGGTGTTATTTACCGGCGAAAGCGGTGCCGGAAAGTCGACATTGGCGGCGATGCTCTGGAATCGTGGCTATAAGCTAGTCACTGAAGATGTGGCAGTATTATATCAGCAGGATGGTCAATGGCTGGTGTATCCGGGGTATCCGTTTATGCGGGTTTGTCCGGATATGTTGACGGCACTGGGGCTGGATGTTGATCGGCTGGAGCTTGTGAAAATTTTCACCCACACCGAGAAATATCTGGTGAATTTACGTGACCGTTTTGTGAGCGTGCCAGTTATGCTTAACGAAATTATTGTTTTGGCAAAAGCTGATCAGGAAAAATACGGCAGTCAAGATTTTAACGGTAATATGGATAAGTTTTCCGTTGTCGCCAACAATACTTATCGGTCGTATTTTTTACAACCACAAGATTTGCTGGAACAACATTTTCATCAATGCGCGAGCCTGGCTAGACAGCTAACTGTTAGAAAAATAGTTCGTCCGGCTGGAGAAACGCAAATTTACCGAACGTGCGATTTTGTCGAAGCGGCTGTTTGGAACCGGAAAAATGGAAATAAGAATAATTGTTGTTAAAGAAGCTCCTTTGCGAGCTTCTTTTTATTGATTATGGTTATCTTATGAGGTAATATTCTGACGTGAACATATAATTATTTAACGGAGGGTTTTATGGCAACTTATATTCCGGACGGAGTATGTCCAAGTGCGATTCATTATGATGTGGTTGATGGCAAGGTGCGCAATCTGAGTTTTGAGGGTGGCTGCAAAGGAAATCTTTCGGCAATCGGAGTGCTATTGGAAGGGATGCCGGTTGAAGAAGTAATTGCCAAACTGCGCGGCAACCAATGCCGCAACGGCACATCCTGCGCCGATCAGCTGTCCAGGGCGTTGGAAAACGAACGCAGCAATCAATAGCAATACTAGTCTACCTGTTGAATAAACGAGGAAAATTTATGAGTTCTCAATTAAAAGGTTATTTGATGGCGCTGTCGGCGGCGCTGTTTTGGGGTGTGGGTGGCGTGGTCGCAAAATTTGCGTTAAATGCCGGAATCCATCCGATAGTGCTGATGAAAGTGCGAATGGTCGGAGCGGCATTATTGGCGCTGCCAATTCTGCTGATATTTGCCCGGCCGCTGCTGGTAATAAAAAAACGTGACATTATTCCAATAATGTTGCTGGGCGCGTTGGGTGTGCAACTGACGCAACTGGCGTATTTCTTTGCCATGAACCTGGCCGGAGTAGCGACTGCAGCTTTTTTGCTGTATCTTGCACCAGTATATGTCGCGATGTTTGCGATAGTCTCTGGTTCGGAGCGATTGAGTCAGGTTAAGATAATGGTGCTGGTGATGTCAATTATCGGTGGCGGATTCATAGCCTTTTCCGGCGGCAGTGGTACGATTGGCGCGGCCGGCATTATTATCGGTTTGGTTTCCGGTTTGAGTTACGCTTTCGGTACAGTTTTTGGCGGACGGTTTGCCAAAATATACAGTCCTTACACCGTGGTGTTCTACTCGACGGCGGTTGCCGGTATCTGTTCGCTGCTAACTCCGCCCTATACTCTGATGTTGGATGTTTGGTTGACTTTGCCATGGTGGGTGCCATTTTACATCGCAGTGTTGTTTTGTATCATACCTTATTCACTATTTTATACATCGATGCGGTTCTTGCCGGTTACCAATGTCAGCATTGTTTGTAATCTTGAACCGGTGTTGGCGGCGCTCGGCGCCTTTTTGCTGTTAGGCGAACCATTGCGATTTTTTCAAGCGGCCGGGGGAGTTTTGATTATTATGGCTGTTGTACTATTGCAAACGACAGGAAGAAAAATCTTGAATTGATGAAAAACAAAAACGGGAGAAGTGATTATGTCAGGACAAATGACCGATATTCGTGAAATTGCCGCGAAGAATTATCTGGAGAAGAAGTTAAATTGTGCTGAAGCGGTTTCCAAGGCGGTACTTGAAGCGGGTGGCTGTGCACCGGAACTGGTTGATGCGATTGTGGCAGCAGCCTGCGGATTTGGCGGCGGGATTGGCGGATCCGGCTGCGTCTGTGGTGCAGTCGCAGGCGGAGCGATGGCGTTGTCGGTATTGACCGGCGCAGATAAAAAGCTGGTAAGCGAACGTACCAGGGAATTGCACGATAGTTTTATCAAAAAACACAAACTGACCTGCTGTCGTGCGCTTGGGCGCGGATTGGCAATGGGCACGCCGGAACGCAAACAATATTGTGCTGAATTGGTGCGGGACGCGGCGTCGATAGCGGAGAAGCTGATTCGAAAATAAATGGAGCAGAGGATACTATGAAAAAAAACCGATTATTTTTAATAACTTTGTTGATAATGCTTTGCAGTGTGGCTGCTGCGGTGAATGCTGAACCGGCTGCATCAGCCGACGATCAGTTGACTGCAATCTCCAAGCGAATCGAGAATCCGGTAAACAAAATTTCCACCGTGCCTTTTACCTACCAGATATACGCCGGCGTCGGATCTGACAATAATCAGAGCCAAAATCAGCTGTATATTCGCCCGGTATTGCCAATAATATTAAATAGTGATTGGATGCTTATTTCGCGCGCTGTCATCCCGTTGGAGATTAGTACTCCGGCATATACAGCTCAGGGGATATCCAGCGGCGGTTATGCTTCTGGAATCGGTAATATTGTGTTTTCAGGATATCTGACAGCTCGTGAGCAAAACAGCAAACTGTTGTGGGGATTAGGGCCGGTGGTGTCTACTCCGACCGCAACAAATCTTAATACTGGCAACTATAATTGGGGAATTGGCCCAGCCGCAATTGGTGTCTTTCGCGACGGTCCTTGGGTAGTCGGTTCAGTAATCAATAATGTCTGGTCAGTCGGGAATGTTAACAATCCAGAGAATAAGCTGGACTGGCAATTTTTCGCCCACTATAATCTCAACGATGGCTGGGATATCAGCACTTCACCGGAAATATTCGTCAATTGGAACAGCAATCTGGCAAACGGAGTGAGCTTGCCGTTAGGATTTGGTATCAGCAAAACTTTTAAAATCGATGGTCAGCTGTGCAATGCCGGAGTGCAACAGTATTATTATGTGTTGCACCCGCAAAACGGCCCTGAATATATGGCACAGTTTGTGTTCTCACTGATATTTCCGGATTACGCATCTAGTAATCATTAATAATAACGCAGAACAAAATACCAGAAACGGAAACGGAGACGGTGATGAACGAATATATCGCTGATTTTCATGTACATACCGCGCTGTCGCCGTGTTGCAATAATCTTATGACACCAAAAACGATTATTGAAGCGGCAAATACTATTGGCGTGAAAATTATTGCTATCAGCGATCACAATGCCGGTGATAATGTCCTTGTCATGGAGCGGTTGGCGGAGGCCGCCGGAATTAAACTTTTCTATAGTCTGGAACTGCATGTGTTGGAAAGTTTTCACATGTTAACGTTATTCGAAGAACGAAAGTGTTATATGGAATGGCTGGGAATTGTTGAGCAACGCCGTAGTAAACAACCATTAGAAACGGGCGTCGGTAAAGCGCAACGCATATTTAACGAACATGATGAAATAATCAGCACGGTTGCAGAGCGACTCAACGTGGACAGCTCTATTCCGGTGCGGGAGGCAATCGCTACAATTCACGAATTGGGCGGAATTTGTATCGCATCGCACATTGACCGGGCCTATGATAGTGTTCTGCGCGCTTTCGGCGGCGAAATTCCGGAAGATTTGGAGTTTGATGCCCTGGAAATATCTTCTGAGACGTTTATGCCGGATGCCCTGATAAAATATGCGGGATTGCGTAGCCGCTATCCCTTTGTTGCCAATTCTGACAGCCATATTCCAGCCGAATTCATTCTTGGACCGAAGACTGTTTTTCACATTAACGAGCCAACGCTTAACGAAGTTTTATTGGCGTTAAATAACCGCGCTGGCCGAAAAGTTGAATTTAAAAGCCGGGAGTGGTAGAATAACGAATATTTTGGTTTGAGTTTAGGAGAAAATACAATTGTCAAAAAAAGAAGAAGTTTGGAATGCGATAACCCACGGTTTTGGCGCAGTTATTTCGATTCCGGCGCTGGTGCTGCTGATAGTTTTCGCGGTTCAGCGCGGTAATTCCTGGCACGTTGTCACATTTACAGTTTTTGGCGTGACAATGTTTTTGTTGTATCTGTGTTCGACGTTGCTGCACAGCACGTTTAATCACAAAAAGTTACAAGATGTTTTTGAGGTGCTGGATCATTCGGCGATATATTTACTGATTGCCGGTACTTATACGCCGTTCATGCTCATTACCGTCGGCGGCGCGCTGGGCTGGACAATTTTCGGGGTCGTTTGGAGCATGGCGTTGTTTGGAATCGTTTTCAAAATATTTTTTGTCAAGCGTTTCAAATTACTATCGACACTGATGTATCTGGCAATGGGCTGGTTGATTGTTATCGCCCTGAAAACTTTGTATTTGAATTTGTCGTTCAACGGAGTGCTGTTGCTGGCGCTCGGCGGTATGTCGTACAGTATCGGAACGATATTTTATATGTCAAAATGGAAATACGCGCACACCGTTTGGCACGGATTCGTGCTTGGCGGCAGTGCCATGATGTATTTTTGTGTGCTGCTCTACGTTTAGTTGAAAGTTCATAAGCCGGTTTGAAGTGTTTGCAACGCACTTTAAACCGGCTTTTTTTGTATAGATAAAACGATTAGATTGTGTATAATTCGCATATTAGCTTGATTGAGCAATGTTATTTGTTGTGATATACTCGTAAACATTAATTATTCAATTGGGCGTTAATAGAGTGTTGTAAAGTGAGAGCAATTTGATTATGCTACAAAAAACCAAGAGAGACCAGTATCTGCAATATTTTCATGACGAAGACTTAAAATGTTTTGCGGTTCAAGTTGTAACTGCAATCATCCTTTCTTGTGCATTTTCCGGCTATGATATAGCTACAATCGGAATAACGCAGGGAGTAATATTGGTTGCTGGATTTAGGCTGTTTTTTGGATTGGCGCTTGGATTATTGCTTGTAGTTTTCTGGAAAAATATTTATACTTCATACCGGTGGGATGCTTTTGCGGCAACTGTATTTACGATTTTGGCGCTTGCGAGTTATATGCTTTCCACTATTCGTGCAGCCGGATACCCGGACGGGTCGCACGAAATGTTCGCAGTAGTCAATGTTATTTACATCATCGGTTATTTTTCAATGATACCAATCGAAAATAATTGGTTGAGGATGATGCCGGCTGTCGGATTCGTGCTGGTAATTGCCGTTGAAGTAATGATCTATTTCCGCAATACGGGGTTGGCGATATTTACTGTAGTAATATGTATATTGGCAAGTGTTCTTGGTGCTTACCTTTCCTTCAGGTCAGTTAAACGGCGGCATAAAATTTTTGATCAATATTTACGGGAACTCGAAGCAAAAAAGCAACTGGAACAAAAACATCATTTGGAAAAACAGTTGGTACAAGCCGAGAATTTGGTTATCCAATATGAGGCAGAGCTAAAACTGTTGAATTCACAGATAAAACCCCACTTTTTGTATAATGCTATTAGTACGGCGATTGTTCTTTGTCGTTCAAAACCTGGATTGGCAGCGACGGCGTTGGAAAAACTTGTTGTTTATCTCCAGGGGGCGACGAATTCTGATTTGGGGGTGACTAGCGTATCCGGTGAATTAAAGGTTGTTGAGGCGTATCTCGATATTCAGCAGATTCGTATGGATGAGCGGTTGCGGTTTGAAATTCATCGCAATTATAGTACTGATATTGAAATTCCAGTTTATGCTATTCAGACATTGGTCGAGAACTCTGTGATTCACGGTTTGCAAAACTGTGAAAACGGTGGCAAAATAATAATAACCGTCAGTGAGACACCGGGCAGGTTATGTGTGACGGTGCAGGATAATGGTGTTGGAACTGACGCTGAAAAGTTTAAATTTTTGAATGATGAAAGACCCGAAGAAAGTGATTATTTTGGGAAACGCAGTATCGGTATGTGGAACGTTAACCGGCGGCTGAAAATCATGGGAAGCACCGGATTGAGCGCACAGACGCACAAAGAAGCAGGAACCAAAATCAGGTTTGAGTTGCCGATACACTTGGGTGCAGGAGGATAAGATGTTACGAGCGATGGTTGTTGATGACGAAAAATTGATGTTGGAAGATATTGTTTGGCATCTCAATGATGTGAATTGTATAGTAACAGAATTTACTCGTCCTAAACAGGCGCTCAGTTGGTTTCGTGTGCATTCTGCCGAAATTGACGTGGTGTTTCTCGACGTTGTTATGCCGGAACTAAACGGGTTTGATGTTGCTGAAGTTATTCAAAATATTCAACCGGATATTCCGATCGTATTTGTTTCAGGCCATGATAAGTACGCCATTCAGGCTTTTGAGATGGCTGCGCTGGACTATATACTCAAACCGTTAACCTGCGAGCGAACCGAAAAGGCGTTGCAACGAATACATTCAATGCTTGCGCACAATAAACGTAGTGAAAATAAAGCAGCTGTTGCGCTTTCCAAGTTGGAGCGGAATGAGTTGTGGGAAAAGAAACGTTTGCGTTCGATTCTGCTCAAACAGCTATCCGGGGAGCATAACGACGAACTGTTGCTTTATAAAAACGGTAATTGGAGATGGGTTAAGAAGAATGCGTTGATTGCGTTTAGAAAAGGAAAAACGGAAAAATACGTTCAGGTAATGACTGCGGATAATTATTGTGAAACTATGGAAACGTTTACAGATTTTTCGTTGAATTTTGAACCGGAAGACTGGATAGTTTGTTACCGCGCCGTTCATGTGAAAATATCCGCAATTGAAAAAATGGCAAAAAATAACGATGGCGAGATCATTTTGCAGATGAAAAATTCCCGACACGAAATACCGGTCAGCCGAAATTATCTGGATCAAGTTATTGTAGCGCTAAACCGGCGTTGAAAGATATTGTTTAATAAAATTGTTTTGTCAGACACAGCGCTATTGGCGGCTGTGTCTTTTTTGTATATCATAATGGGTAATGGTTTTCGATGAAAATTTTGAATTTCGCGACGAATTTTGTATTTGACCTCGAATGTATTTACGGCAAAAGATTATCATGATAATATCTGCTCGAGGACTTGATTAGTAGTGTCAGCAAAATGTTCGATCACTTCTGATATAGACTACCTCTCTCTCTCTCTCTCTCTCTCCTTTGAAAAAAGCCTGGTGTAGTTTCCGGGCTTTTTTCATTTGTATTTATGTTGCAAAATTTTTAGGCGCTATTTATACACTTGGAGGAAAAATTGCATTTCGTTGCAAAAAATGATTTTCACAGTAAAACCTGCAACCGAGTGCGTAAGTATATGGTCAGATAAGGTTTTGTGCTAAGGTATGTATGGGTAAATTTAAGCTCAAGCAGAGCTGAAAAAAAAGGAGAAGAATTTGTGAAAAACTATCGAAACAGTCTCACGTGGTTGATGTTGGTAGTGTTTCTGTGCGCACAGGTGATTCCTGTAGCGGCAGTTGGTACACAGTATCAGGATCCTAATAACACAAGCACGGCAACGTCACCGATCTTTGCTGACAACAGTGGCAGCGCAGCGGGTACTGCTGCCGACCAGTTGTCGAACTACTATTTTAACCAGTACAAAAATTCCCTCGGTTTTGATTGGTTAAAAACAACCAGTGTTAATTTTAGTGCTTTCAATGGTAATGCACCGCAGTGGAATTTTAATACATTCCAGCCGTTGACATTGAAAGACAATCTCGACAATTTCCTGTTTGCTCAAGGGCAATATGGAACAATCAACAATACCATAAACGTTGGTTTGGGTTATCGTTCGATGAACCAAGATAAATCGTCGATGTATGGTGTTAATCTTTTCTGTGACTGGCAGACAACTGTTCAAGGCGAGAACGGTTACAACCCGAATGGCACCCATACTCGCGTGGGTGCTGGTCTGGAGTATTTTTTTGGTAGTATGGAGACTCGCTTAAACGGCTACTACGGCGTATCACCGGATGTACAGATTGGCGATAATGGATTAGGTACATCAGTTTGGCAACACGTCGCGCCGGGTGCCGATTTATCAGTTGGCACGGATTTTTCTTTTTGGAATGCGCCATGGTTTAAGCTTACCGCGACTGGAAGTTACTATGGACAAACGCAAAACGGTACGATTAACGGTTATAGCGGCAGTCCGTTATACGCGAATATAACTGCGGCTTTGCAAGTAATTCCGCAACTATCAATTAATGGCGGAGGGACTTTTGGCAATGGCGGGCAGTCGAATGCCAATATTGGTTTTCAGTTTAATTTGCTGGCACCGCCGCAACCGGCGTTATTTGTTGCTGATCCGACAATAAATCAGTTAGCAGCAACCGATATCAGCTATAAAATGCTGCAACCGGTACAGCGTAACAACACAATTACGGTGGAACGGTATACTCAGTTTGCATCCGGCACAATAATTGGAACGGTCACCGGTTTGCCGGATACCGACGGAACAAATCTGACTGCAACTCTTGGTGGTGTTACGGTAAACCCGGTTTGGGTTTATCATACAGATATAGGTGGTAATTATCTGACATATACGCTAGCTAACGTTCCGGCGGTCACACAAGAGCTGGTAATTGCGCGCGTAAACTACACTGCTACACCGATAGCGCAGAACGTAACTGTTCCTAAAGGTGGAATTGCAATTGCTGATGTGACTTTTGCACCTAACGCTGGAATACTCAGCGGTACAGTTAGTGGAAGCGACATAACAAATGGTTCTGGTATAACGGTGCTTCTCGATAATAATCCGGTGATTGCGAATATCTCCTGGAATGGGTTGGAATATACTGTTATCGGGGTGGCGGCAGGCGAGCACAATGTTGTTGTCGCAAAAGACGGATATGCCGCAACTCCTCCGAATCAAATATTTACAATGCCTGCCGGTGGAGCGTGCGACGTGGACGATGTGACGCTTGCAGGTCAACCCGGAAGAATTGACGTGTTGGTTACAGGTATTACTGATGGAACATATTTGACCAACACTATTGATGATGTTTCGAATACCAATACATCATGGGAACAAACCAGTAGCGGGGTAATGTATCACATAAATCAAGTAGTCGTTGGCACGCATACCTTGAGGGTGAATCGAAGTGGTTACACCGCTAATCCGTTGTCACAAACGGTGGTAGTAGAAAACGGTCAAGTTGCCCAAGCTACTGTAGGATTTGTATTAAACGGTAGCATACTGGGTACAATTGACACTTCAAGTACAGGGGTGACGATAAAAATCGACGGTAATACGTGGACAGATATTACCTGGAGTGGAGCTGATCCAAATAAAACTTATATGCTAAACAACGTTGCGCCAGAAGTGCCACATACACTAACAATCACGAAGAGCGGTTATAGCGCCGCTCCTGCGACACGAGAAGTTACTGTGGCTTCCGGCACTACGTCGAATGTTGGTATAACGAATTTTGCACTATACGGTACAATTTCCGGGTCAATCACCGGACTTGCTAGTTCAACCGGAGCGAGTATCATGCTCAACGGTGCTGTAGTTCCAACTGCGAATATAACTTGGACCGGGTTGAATTATGTAATAAACAACGTGACGCCTGGCACATATTTAGGCGCGTCCGGACTTGTAGTGGCCAGAAGTGGCTATACTGCTTCTCCACTTCAACAAACTATTACAGTTTATCCAGGCACAAACACGCCTGCTGCATCAGTAGATTTTTCGCAGAACGGGCAAATACAGGGAAAGATTACAAATCTTGCCAGCGCAACTGGGGTTAGCGTAACGCTAGATGGTGTTGCAGTCGCAGCTGGGAGTGTAACTTGGAACGGGTTGAATTATGTAATTGATAATGTCTCACCTATTCCGCACCAACTCGTAATTGCGAAGAGCGGTTATATTGCCAGCCCTGAGTGGCAGACAGTTTCAGTGCCTGCTGGTGGTATCGGAAATGCAACAGACGTGGCATTTGTACAAAATGGCGTAGACATTACGGTCAGCGGATTCCAGGCTCCAATACCGGGCGATGCCAAGGTTGTTATCAGTAAAAATGGCTCAGTGCTTGAAAATGTGCCGGTAACGGCAAACGGTCAGGTAATTAGTCGGAGCTTAAGCAACGGAACGTATACGGTTACGGCATTGGCAACAAATTGTGGTGTCATTGTTTCGGAATCAATCGCCAACTTTACTGTGGGAGATTACACGGGACGCGTTAGTGGTAACGTTATTTTCTCAGACATCTATGATGTGGCGGTTACGATGACAGATACGGCAGGTAACGATCTGCATCGACTGGAGATTGCCAATACTGCTACCGGAGCAGTGGTTGTCAGAGATTCGGTTGCAATTGGTACAAGCCTGATCAGAGATTATTGGTTGACGAACGGCAGCTATTCGGCGGTTCTCTATAACAAAGATAATACGGGGTCTACTGCGGTAACATTTACAGTAGCTGGTGCCAATACAGCTATCGCCGTAGGCTGGTAAGTCGATTAAAAGTCGTTTACAAACAGATTAACGGTGGTTTATAATTTCCAGAAGAAGCCCGGCGCTTGCCGGGCTTCTTCTGTTTAGTTTCAGCGGATGATTTATATCACTAAAACAATTTGTATATGATTGTTTTGCATTTCGCGGCGCTTTTTGCATTTGGCGCTCAAAGTATTAACTTAGTTAAGATCATGTGATAGAATTAATAATAAGATTGTCCAAATATATTAGCGCCTTTAAAGTCAATAAGTGCACAGACTTATGTGGCGTCAGGAGAACACTATGGATGTGTTAGCGGTTATCGATGACGAATTTCAGCTGTTGTTGAGTGCAAGCTATCAGATACCCAATACTCGAAAACGTATTGTGTCTGAAGAAGTTTTGGGAAGATTTGCTGACAATTTATTGGCAAAATTTTTTAAAACAAACGTTGAGTCCCAACTGATTTTGTGCGAAAAAAACGAAATTATCGCGGCTGCCCAGCACGAAGCTGATTTGATTGTCGCTGCTGTCGGCGCGCAGATATTACTGGATGGCGATTCATAGTAGGTTTACCATTATCGAGAAACTAGTATAAGGAGTTATGATGAAGAAAATATTTGGTAGCATTATCGTAGTAGCTTTTTTGCTGTCAATATTTATTTTTCCGGCGTGGGCTTTCGCCGCCGAAGCCAATAATGATTTTATTAAATCGATACAGGACAACTGGTCGCGTTGGTCAGAATCGGAAAACGCTGCAGCGCCTACGGCAATCCGGGTTCAACATTTGCTGGATATTATTCCCGATTCATCAAAAGCAACAACTGTAACTGATGCGGTCACTTTGGCGGCGATTACCCGCTATTACAGTTTGGAGAAGAAGGGGTTTTCTTCGGACAAGGAGCGTTCCATTAGCCCTAGCGATTTAATTGATAGTTCATCCGGTCAACCGGTACTTACCGAAACCGGAACAGCTATTGCGCAAAACAGTTTTTGCCAACAAATGTTGCCGGCGCTGCAGTCGCTGGCAACCGCTAATTTTCCATTGTACGCCAATGGTCAACCGACGTTTACAAATGTGCAACAAAACAAAGTCGGTGATTGTTTCTTGATATCTGCCATTGGCTATATGGTGAGTCAGAAACCGGAGCTGATAACCGGAATTGTCACGGCAACGCCGCTTTCGACGGCAGCCATCGGGCAGGTTCCGTACGAATTTTTTGTAAAATTTCCAAATGGTGCACATAATGGCGGAGCGCCGTACAAAGTCACATTGTCTTTGGCGGAACTGGCATTTTTTACAAGTCCGGCAACCTTGTCCGACGGAGTTTGGGAGCCTGTTATTCAAAAAGCCACTGCCGTGTGCTTAAAGAATTATTATGGTAGCAAAGCTAAAATTGACCGGAACGATGTACTATGGAATTTACAACTTAATCATTCCCCGGCAGCTTATATACAGGAAATATTCACGGGTTGTTCGACACCGAAAATTTATTATCTTGGCCGAGATTCGGTATCCGGCGACAAAGTTGCCAAATCCATTGTTGAAGCGCTAAAACAAAAAAGAATAGTGCAGGCGATGAAAGGCAGCAACAATCCGTCGCCGCAATATCCCGGCGATCATTGGTACGCTATCATTGGTTATGACAAAAGTTTGGACACCATAAGTATTTGGAATCCTTGGGGCGATAATCATAGTGGCAGGAAAAATGGCGTTTCACAATTAGCAGTGTCAGATTTTGTGAAGGAATTTGAATATCTCGTCATTCAACCCTGATATTGAATTGTTGCTGGATATTTTGAATTGCTAAAAAGAGGACATGATGAATAAAAATTTTTTGTACAGAACTTTTAATGCGACTATACTAGTTGTAGTAATGTTTATCGGCGTTGTATCTGCTGAAGCTCAGCCAAATTCGACATCGGAGGATAAATATGTTTCGCCGTACTCAATAGAGTTTACCTACAGCGATGCTGAATTAATCGGCGATATTCTTTCTGGAGAACGTGGCAATCCAAAGCTGGAATCGGACATTCCCTATTCTCAATGGGATTCTGAGCATGTTCGAAAAAGCTATGGGGCATGGGGACCGACAATGCGCAGCTATCATGAACCTGAAAGTGCTAAAACCGCTACAATTCAATGGAAACAGCAACGGTTGATTGCGGTAGCCAGACGGTTTATTGGCTACAAATATCAGCACCATCATATTCCTGATTGGCAACCACCGGAAAATTGGCCGTGGTTGGCAATTAAAAACAGTTACAATTCTAAAGGTGTAGATTGCAGTAATTTTACGACATTTTACTATTCTCAGGCGCTGGGGATAAGGCTTAACGGCGAAATAGTAACCCAGTCGAAAACGCAGTCCGCGCCGATAACCGGAACTGACAAAACAATACAACCGATAGTAATAAGTGCTAGTAGTGACTTTGCTGAGCTGACTAGTCAACTGGAAACAGGGGATTTGTTATATATTCAATCCAGAAATAAGGTTGTGCATGTAATAACCTGGATTGGAAAAATCGGGAAATCGCCTGACAATAATTATCTGGTAATTGATAGTACCGGAGATGGTCATTTGGACGCTAACCATGTTTCGATACCCGACGGCGTCCATCTGCGGCCGTTTACCAAAGAATCCTGGTATTTTAAGGGATTTGACCACGCGCTGCGGTTTGTTTATTGAGGAAATATTGCGAATCATGTCGGCACCAAACTTACAAGCAGGTGCCGCTGATGTTGAAAAAGCGTAAGGATGATTTGAAGAAGCGAAATGTCGATTAACTCTGTTGCGAATAGTGGTTCGTTTGAAGAAAAATTCCTTGTACGTGGTAGACGTGTGTGCTTTTTGGTGATGATCCGAAGCTTTTTTGCGCTATTTCAACTTGAATGTGCAGATATTACGCAACTCGATTAACGAGGCTGTTTGTTGTGAAAAACCATGGATTGAATTTATGAAAAATCACTATATAACTGTCTATCGTACCTTAATCAAGCCGGTAGTGCGAAGCGAACGGCTGACTATTTTTTTGTGTCTGCTGATGTCGCTGCTGTTGATGATCGTCGAGGCTGGTAGTGTGATATTGATGGTTCCGCTGTTGCAGGCGCTCGGGTTGTCGGGCGGGCAGGGTATGGAAAAGCTGAATGTTCTGGCAAAGACGGTTATCGACGCAACAAATATCGCGCCGAATATTATGCTGCTGTTGCCGGTAGTGGTTTGTTTTGGGGCTATGCAGGGCTGGATCAATAAGACGTTTATTTTATACAATTCCCGCCTGACCCAACGAATCACCACCCGGATGTCGGGAACGATGTTTACGCTGATCGCCGGTGCCTCATGGCGCTGGGCGCAGCGGCGCGGGCGCTCGGCCCTCTATATGCTGATTATGCGCGACAGCAACGCAGTCGGCGGATTTGTTGCCGGTGTGCTGCAAATGGTTACCGCCATCTGCAAAGCCGGAGTTCAGCTGATTATGGCGCTGTTAATTTCGCTGCCTGCGACAATCGTCGCGCTGGCCGCAGGAGTGATAATCGCCGTTGCCCGCCGTCCGTTTCTTGCAAAGCAGCGCGTTATCGGCGAGAAAACGCTGGAGCTGAGCCAGATCCAATATCACGAGATGTTTGATTATTTGGGCGGCTTAAAAGAGGTTAAGGGTTACGGCCAGGAAAAACAGCATGAATTGCGCTTCAATGAAGTTACCGAAAGAGTTGGCGCCAACAACGTCCGCAAGACCGAGTTGAGCAGCTCGGCCGATTTTATCAACAGATTGATCGTTATCGGCTTTACTGCGGTGTTCGTATTGGTGTATTACAAAATTTTCGGTGCCAGTCTGGCGGAAATAATGGTGATTCTGTACGTGTTCAACCGGCTACAGGGGCAGATAAAATATTTTCAGAGTTTCTTTGAAAGCTTGGTTGATGTCGCGCCGACGATGAAACAACTGTCGGATTGCCTGAGTGAGTTTTGGGATGTTCAGACAACTGTTCCTGATACCGACGCCCGGACGGATATTGACAGCCTGCGGCTGGATGAAGTCTGTTTCCAGTATGATTCGCAGACCGGTTTTGAGCTTGGGCCGCTGACCGCCGAAATTCCGGCGGGGAAAATCACCGCGCTGGCGGGGATATCCGGTTCCGGCAAAACTACCAGCGGCGATTTGTTGCTGGGATTGTTGTTTCCCGACAGCGGTGAACTGCTGGTAAATGACAAACAGCTTCAAGGGGAAGAACTTGCGAAATGGCGTAACTCGGTTGGATATGTTGCTCAGCAACCGTACATTTTTCACGGCAGCATCCGCGCAAACTTGCTCTGGGCAAATGCTGCTGCGACGGATGCAGAATTATGGCAGGCGCTAGACATGGCGAGATTTGCAAAACGCGTTCGTTCGATGAACAATGGGCTGGACAGCTGGCTTGGCGAAGACGGTGAAATGCTGTCTGGTGGAGAAAAACAGCGGCTGGCGATTGCCCGCGCGCTGGTACGTAAACCGGCGTTATTGGTGATGGACGAAGCGACTAGTATGCTGGATATCGAAAATGAGCATGAGATACGGCAGTCGTTGCTCGGACTGCGGGGCAAGATGACCATCGTGATGATTGCCCACCGGCTGTATACCCTAAAGACCGCTGACCAGATTCTGTTGCTGGAACACGGTAAAATTATTGAGCGCGGAACTTACGATGAATTGGCAGTGTTGCCGACCGGTCGGTTCGCAGAATTGCTAAACTATGGTGTGCTATGATCAACACAGAACAAAAACTTGCTCAACTTACGCGGTACGTTATAACAATAGCCGAGGACTGGCAGCTGGCGGAACTAAACGAAAAATTTTCCGCCGCAGGCATCGATTGGCTGATATTAAAAGGCGCGGCGCTGGGACGGTGGCTGTACGCCAATCCGGCCAAACGCCAGTCGGACGATATAGATATCTTGGTGCGTTATGCCGATTTGCAGCGGGCCGCCGCGATTATTGAACACTCTGGCTACCGTCGCTGGTGGATCAACCAGAGTAAGGCTGAGTGGCGGGATATCGATTGGCACTTGGTCTATCGCCATGAAAGAACTGGTTATAAAACGCTTGAGCTGCATTGGGAACTGGAGGAAGCCGGACGCGGTCGGCTCAAAACAATTGACGAAATATTTGCCGGTGCACGGATAATTGTATATAACGAGAAGATGTATAAAGGATTATCTGTCATTGACGCGTTTCTGCACGCTGCGTTTCACGCTTTCCGTACCAAAGAAGCGGAAATGCGTGAACAGTGGTTGCAGGATTATGAGCTGCTAACCGCGCAGATTACTGCCGAAAAATGTTGGAATGAGTTATTGAAAGCGGCAGAACAGTGGAATTGCCGCGGCGAGTTGGCGCGGGCGCTGGAACTGGTACGGCTGCGCGGCAATACCGTTATACCGGCAGCGGCGGCTGAATTTATTGCGAACTATTACCGGCAGCCGCTGGTGGACTGGCAAGAACGCCGGCTGAAAACCGCGTTGTCCGGTTGGAATTACGCGAATGTCCGGCAAAAAGCCGCCGGGTTGGCGCGCATGGTCTGGGCGCCGCGCGAGCGGATACAGACATTGTATCCCGGTAGACCGTTATTATACGCTTACTGTCTGCGCTGGAAAAAATGGCTCGAAATCGCGTTGAACGGCATTATTTCCAAATAATAATGAAGGAGAGGGGCGCACATAAGTGTACCCTTATAGAAATCATGAACCACAAACTGCATGATCACATCATTATCCGCGAGGAATTTGACGACTGGGCGATTTTGTTCGATCCGGATACAGCCAATGGCTATGCTCTGGATCCGGTCGGAGTTGCCATCTGCCGGCAACTGGACGGAGTGAAGACTGTTGCAGAAATCACGGAAGTTATCCGTGAACAGTTTGATGAAGTTTCTGATGAAGTTGACACGCACTGCGCCGATTTCGTCCGGCAATTGCTGGACGAAAATCTGGCGGCATGACTTTGCGCCGGGATTGGGAGAGTTTATGAGTTGTGACGAAACCCTGCGGGTGATGAACACTCCGAAAAAAATTGATATCGCGCTGACCAATAACTGCAACTTGCGCTGCCGGTACTGCTATTTTTTCACATCGGAAGCCGACACCGGCAAAGATTTGCCGACCGCCGCGTGGCTGAAATTTTTTGAAGAACTGAAGGACTGCGCGGTAATGGATGTTTGCCTGGCAGGTGGTGAACCGTTCATGCGCCCGGACTTGCGGGAAATTATCACCGGAGCAGTGCGCAACCGGTTACGTTATTCGCTGTTGTCCAACGGCACACTGATTGATGATTCGATCGCCGAATTTATTGCGGCGAGCAACCGCTGCAGCAGCGTGCAGGTGTCGATTGACGGCGCCGATTCGTCGGTGCACGATGCCAGCCGTGGCGGGTTTGAGCAGGCAGTGCGGGGTATAAAAGTATTGCAACGGCATAACCTCCCGTTGACCGTCCGGCTGACTATTAACCGCTTTAATGTCAATCATTTGGAGGAAACAGCGGCGTTTTTGTTGGAAGAAATTGGTTTGCCGGCGTTTTCGACCAATTCAGCAGGCTATTTCGGGCTGTGCCGCCAGAACAATGACGAAATTTCACTGACGACTGCCGACCGGATGAAGGCGATGCGATCACTGCTGCGGATAATTAAGAAATACGGCAACCGCGTTGGCGCTCAGGCCGGACCGCTGGCAGAAGCGCTGCAATGGCGCGAGCTGGTACAGAACAGCAACAGCGGCAAGAAACCGAACGGCGGTGGCTGCGGCGTATTGGGCAGCTGCGGCGGCGTGTTCAGCGCCATGGCGGTGCGCGCCGACGGAGTGATGACGCCCTGCACCCAGATACCGCATATTGAGCTTGGACAAATAAACCAGAACAGCCTGCGGGAAGTGTGGCAGAATCATCCGGAGTTGAACCGGCTACGGGAGCGGCGAAACATTTCGTTGCGGAGTTTTGCGATGTGCCGGAACTGCGAATATGCCGATTACTGCCGGGGCGGCTGCCCGGCGGTAGCCTATGGTCTCGGCGGTGATGAAAACATACCGTCGCCCGATGCTTGTTACAAGCAATTTTTGAGTGACGGAGGAACGCTGCCGGATGAATCAGAATACTGATAATGTGTCAGCTGCTAATAGCTGGCGGCTTAATTCGATATATTTCTATCTCACCGACGGCTGCAATCTAAATTGTCGCCACTGCTGGCTGGCGCCTTTGTTTACCGGTAATAATGAGCCGTGTAATTTTTTGGATTTGGACTTGCTCAAAGATATCGTCCGGCAGGGCAAGGAAATCGGTTTGCAATCGGTCAAACTGACTGGCGGCGAACCGCTGCTGCACCCGCAGTTTGAAGCGATTGTCGATTTTCTGCAGGCCGAAGAGCTGGGGATTACGGTCGAGACCAATGGAGTGTTGCTTACTGAAGAACTGGCGAAAAAGCTCGTCAAATCCAAGGCTTTTCATCTGTCGGTCAGTCTGGACGGGGTGGATGCCGATACTCACGAAGCGATGCGCCGGGTAAAAGATTCGTTTGCTGCCGCGTTGCGTGGTATCGCAAACATGGTTACTGTCGGCTACAAACCGCAGATAATCATGTCGCTCACACCGGACAGCGCCGGGCAGATGGAGCCGATGGTGCGGTTGGCCGAAGAAATCGGCGCCCGTTCGGTGAAATTCAACTTGATTCAGTCCAGTGGACGGGGCGAAAAACTGCACGCCGATAACGCGACACTGTCGGTGGCACAGATGGTCGAGCTTGGCAAATGGGTAGAGGACGACCTATCGCCTAATGCCAAAGTTGGTGTTTTCTACAGTCATCCGGCGGCGTTCAAGCCATTGCACCGCCTGTTTGGTTCCGCCGATGGCGGTTGCAATATCAGCGGCTGCGGGATCAAAGGGATAATCGGTGTGATCGCTGACGGTTCCTATGCGCTGTGCGGAATCGGCCTGCAAATCCGTGAGCTGATTTTCGGAAACGCCAAGACTGACAAACTGGCGGATGTCTGGAATAACAGCGCAGTATTGCAGGCGATTCGCGCGGATTTGCCGGATAAACTTGAAGGGGTGTGTGCTGACTGTGTGTTGAAATCCCGCTGCATTGGTTCATGCGTAGCCCAGAACTATCACGGTGCCAGGAGTCTGTATGCGCCGTTCTGGTATTGCCAGACGGCTTATGAACAAGGTTTGTTTCCGGCGAGCAGATTGCTGAGAGTTATATAATAATAAATATATAAATAAAAAATGGAGGCGAGAATGAAAAAATATCAGCGTCCGCAACTTCACAGAATTGGCCCCGATTCTTCGCAGTGTGCCTGCACGACTGGCAGCAGCGCAGGCTCTGCATCAACCTGCTCTACGGGGGCGACCCCGATGCCTGCGATGTGTCAGGCTGGGTCTGGAGACGCGCCACAGCCGTGTTTTTCCGGAAGCGCACCAGCTTTTCACGAATGTACTGTTGGGGGAGCTCCGAGCTGAAATGCAGGACAGGCTGCTTAATACGGCCGGTTGTAGACTCGAAAATCACCAGGAAGAGGCATGCCACGAAATACAAAAAATTCAAAATCCTCATCCTGATATTTCGCAGGTCATTTGCGAGGGCAACAGCATGTTTCCGACGCTGCGTAATGGCGATATATTGTTTGCTGACAGACAAGCCAAGGTTCGGGCGGGCGATATCGTTGTTTATAGTACGGCGGACGGCCAGCGAATTGTGCACCGGCTAGTCGCCCACTGCGAATCGGGGTTGCTGACGCAGGGAGACAACAACCGCTTGCCGGATAGTGATTTAGTCAGCAAAGAACAGGTGCTTGGTAAAATACTGTTTGGATTTCGCGGGCGCAAAACCATTAATTGCAAAAACGGCAAAACAGGTATGCTACGCTTCCGGCTATTTCAAACCCGGGTTCAGGCAAAATATCACGGGTTTATTGTATGTCGTTGGCTGTACCGGCTGTTATTTGATGAACAGACGCTGAAAAAATTCTGTCGTCATCGAAAGCAGAGAAAAGAGGATTGACGCTTGCAGGCTGCAGAATATTATTTTACGTTGGCAAACGGGTTTACCGTCGAATTTGGCGCGACAGCGCGAGCTGCGGATTTGCTTGCGGAATTCGCAGCGATTTACCAGCTGGAGACTAGCGGCCGGGCGGCGGATTATCGAATAGTAATTGCTTATTCGGATGAACGGCGCGATATTGAACAAACTGGAGCCAGTGACAAGACCAGCTATGAATTTATTTATGATTTGCCATTGAAGCGCACACGCGAGGAGCTGCAACAATTGCATTATATGCAATTGCAGAAAATCGGCCATCACGCGCTTCGCGCGATTGTGTGGAAAACATGGGCATTGCCGGTGCATTGTGCGCTGGCGGAACAAAACGGCGGTGGCTGTATCTTCGCCGGACACAGCGGTGTCGGTAAATCAACGCTATGTAGTAAAATGCAAACGCCCTGGCGGGCGGTTTCCGATGACAATGCCCTGATTGTGAAAAACGGCAACGAATATTTCCTTCATCCGCTGCCGACCTGGAGCCGGTTTATGTATGATGAGGGCGGTTACGCGGTGGCAACTGCTGAACACTTGCCGCTCAGTGGCATATATTTCTTAACCCAGGCAGATTGCGACGAATGTCGTCCCGTCGAGACAACTGAGGCGATTTTGCGGCTGCGCAAATCAGCCGAAGAAGCGTCGTTTATCTGGCAGGTGCCGAAGGACGAACGAATTTCCCTAAATGCGCTATTTTTTGACCGGGCATGCGAAATTATTTGGCAAAAGCCACATGGTGAGCTATTCAGCACGGTTGATGGGCTGCCGTGGTTGGAGATTAAAATATAAAAAACAGAGTCGGCAAATACATACGTTTGGTCATCCATTTGGCAGTGATTTTAACCCCGACGATCACTGGGTATCAATGTCTAAAGTGGCTTCATAGGGCGAGTTCGAACCTAAGTAATAGTATTATAGCGGCAAAACATTTGTGATTATGGTAAAATAAAAGGCGGTTGGTTGAATTAGGATTTTCGGAAAAATTTCAACCACGCCTGTTTATTTTATTTAAACAATGGAGGGCTTATGAAACAAGCGGGTAAACAATCGCTGATTGCGATGCTGTTCGTATTTTTTGGTTGGGGATTTGTAACTTGTCTAAACGATTTTCTGATTCCAAAATTCACAACCGAGTTGAGTTTGAGCCACTACCAGGCAAATTTGGTGCAGTTCGCGTTTTTTGGTGCGTATTTCTTTGTTTCGTTGTTGTTCATAATTTTGGGCAGCATAGTTCCTGGTTGGACCAGGATGATGACCAATCGTACTAATCTGCTGGTGGGATTGTCACTGGCGGCAATTGGTTCATTCATGATGATACCGGCGGGAATGGCGGTACAGTTCAATATGTTCTTGTTGGCGCTATTGGTTATCGGTGCCGGATTCACGTTTTTGCAGATAGCGGCCAATCCGATGATGCTGAGGCTGGGAAATCCTGACACTGCGGCCAGCCGGCTTAATATGGCGCAAGGATTTAATTCACTGGCTTATACGGTTGCTCCGTTAATAGCTGCCGGAATATTCTTGGCAATCGTAGATTTTCACGGCGTTATGTTGATGTACGGAATACTGGGAATTGCCTTTCTGTTGCTGGGTGCGGTAATTTGGTTTAGTATACCAAAAACCAAAATCGCAGCGGTTGCAAAAACCGACGCCAAGATAAGCGACTTATTTAAACATCCGATTATGATTGCCGGTATGACAGCGATATTTTTGTATGTTGGTGGTGAGGTTAGCATCGGTAGCAATCTGGTTACTTATCTGACTTCGGAATTGCATGTCAAACCAGAATCTGCCGGCATAATGCTTGCGATATACTGGGGCGGGGCAATGATTGGGCGATTTTTGGGCAGCATTGCGATGAGCCAAGTACAAAAAGGGAAGAAGTTTTTCTATATGTTGTTGACCGCAATTGTGTTGTTGGGATTGATTGGTGGGATAAACACTATAAAAGGACTTAACCCGGATACCATATTTGTATTCGCTATGATTGTGTTGGCGGCTTGTCTGGTGTTCAACCGGATTAGTGACAAACGGTTGCTGCTTAGCGGATTTGCAGTAATTAACATCATTATCGTTGCCATTGCGACGTTTGTCGGTGGTGCGTTGGGTGCATATTTATTGCTTTCGGTTGGATTGTTCAACTCCATTATGTGGTCGAACATCTTTGATATTGCTACCGAAACAGTGCCGGCGGAACTGGTATCTGCCGCTTCGTCTCTGTTGATTATGATGATTTTCGGTGGTGCATTGCTGCCGCCACTGCAGGGGAAACTAGCCGATTTAATTGGTATTAAATTATCGTTTTTGGTGCCGATAGTATCTTATATTTATATTTTCGGATTTGCAGTATTCTGCAAGCGCTTGGAAAAATAAATTCGCGACTTTGGGTTATTGTCTGGTATGATCTAACTGATTAGGATTGTTGGAGGGAATTAGTGGTTATAACAACTTTGAATTCGGAAATTCGAACACAGGCTGCGGCCGCGGCGCGTCCGCAGTTGCGGTTTTTGATAATGGCGTATTTTTTTTCGTCAGTCCTTTCAGAAGGCGGACAGTTATTTAATGTGAGCAATCCATCGCCGGCGGACGCTTATTTTGTTCTGGCAAGCGGCTTGGGGTCGTTGCTTTTGTATTTTGTCATTTCAGCTTCGCTTAATAAAGGCTATGCCAATTCAATGCTGAAAATTGTGGATGGGCAGCGGGCGGTAGTTTCGGATTTGTTTAATGTTGGCCGGGATTTTTGGCGGTCGTTTGCCGCAGTTTTGGTGGTGTTTATCAAAACTCTGCTTTGGTTCTTGCTGTTTATTTTTCCGGCGTTTATTGCTTATTATAAATATATTTTGACTTTTTATGTGTTGAATGAGCGTTCGGATTTGAGCGGCGCGCAATGTGTGCGAGAAAGCGCGCGGCTGATGAAAGGCAACAAGGCAAAATTATTCAGATTGCTGATTATTTATGTGCTTATGGCGGCCGCAGTTTCGATTGTCAGCTATTTTCTGTTTTTGGGAATAATTAAACTTACGTTGCCCAATGTAATCGAATCCAATGTCGAAAATGTTGCTTCGGTTATTTCGGTAACCCTTGCCGGTGTGATGTACGGAATTAAAGCTAATCCGGCGATTGCAAAATTCTATCGGTTAGTAAGCGCTGGTGAGTGAGCTGACTAAATAATGAAGTTTTGAGACATTTTTAATAGTTTAGTGATTTTTTTCAAAGTTTTTTGAAAAAAATCACTTTTTTTTTATACGAACATTGTGCAAAGTGGTGAATGGTGGTAAAATGTGGATGTAGAAATGGGAAAAGGTGGTGAGATCCAGTGTTTTTTGGTGAATATGAACACAGTATTGATGTCAAAGGACGCTTGATTTTGCCAGCAAGAATTCGTGAAAAACTTGGCGAAAAATGTTTCGTAACACGAGGTTTGGATAGTTGTCTGAATGTTTTCACTGAAGTGGAGTGGGAAAATTTCGTGGCCAAGTTTCGCAATTTACCAATGGGGCGTGAAGATGCGCGTAAGGCGCAGCGGTTTTTCGTTGGCGGTGCAGCTGAACTGGAATGTGACAAAATGGGGCGAGTGCAGCTGCCGACAAATTTGCGGGAATATGCGTTGCTCGAAAAAGACGTGGTGGTTATCGGAAATATTGATCACGTTGAAATTTGGAGTAAACCGGTTTGGCAAAATTACAATAACGAGGATGGCACAAGCATTAATGAAATAGCTGAAAAACTTGTTGATTTAGGCTTCTAATGGAATTTAAACATACCAGTGTGTTGTTGGATGAATCGATTGAAGGGCTGAATATTCGGGCAGAAGGAATATATCTGGATTGCACGCTTGGAGGCGCCGGGCACGCAGCGGCAATTGCTAGTCGGCTTACGACTGGAACGCTGATCGCTTTTGATCAAGACGAGGCTGCATTGGCTGCGGCTAGAATTCGATTAAAAGATGTCGGTTGCAACGTAGAATTAATAAAAACCAATTTTGAGAATCTTAACGAAGCGTTGGACAGTGCCGGGATAACGGCATTAGACGGAGTGCTGTATGATTTGGGAGTTTCGTCTTACCAATTAGACACTCCGGAACGTGGTTTTTCCTACATGAACGATGGTCCGCTTGATATGCGGATGGATGATGGCGCGGACTTAACCGCTGAAGTGATTGTAAATACTTATCCGGAACGGGAAATCTGCAAAATAATTCGTGAGTATGGCGAAGATAATTGGGCAGCGCGGATTGCACAATTCATCGTCAACGCCCGTAAAACCAATCACATTGTTACTACTGGACAGCTGACTGCTATTATTAAGGCGGCCATTCCGGCTGCTGCCCGCCGTGACGGACCGCATCCGGCAAAACGCACTTTTCAAGCGTTACGGATTGCAGTCAATCGTGAACTGGAAATTTTGGAACATTCGTTTTCTGCTGCGGTTGAGCGTTTAAAACCGGGCGGCAGGATTTGTATTATAACCTTTCATTCATTGGAAGACCGTATTGCCAAACAGTTTTTCGTGCGTTTGGCAAAAGGTTGTGTTTGTCCACCACGGATGCCGATTTGTGTCTGTGGCAAAAAACCGTCTCTTAAAATCATTGGAAACATCATTCCTGGAACTAACGAGTTAGAAGTCAATCCGCGTGCACGGAGCGCACGCTTGAGGATGGCCGAAAAAATTTGAAGCATGAGGTGATTGGTATGCTTGCAACGCGAAAAGTAGCTTTGGTCTGTGGCGTTAATACCGCAATTACTGAAAGAAAGCATGTAGCGCGAAAACCTGCATGGAACGCGCGTTTGACCATCTATATTTCGTTATTGCTTATTGGCTTGATGATGGGCGTTGTGGCGTTGCAAAATCACTTGCTGGTGCAAAGCGAATACGAATTGTGGGCTCAAAAAAAAGAATGGTTATCGGCGGTTAAGCATTCTGAGCAAACAAAACTGGAAATAGCCCAACTAAAATCGCCAGGGCGAATTCAGCAATTAGCGGCAGCGAAGATTGGCATGATTGTGCCAACTACTGTGTATCAAGTCGGTGTGAAAGCGGATGGAGTAAGTGACGGAAAAGTTGCTGATGCAACGAAGATAATTGCAAAAACGAATTAACAAGACTGAAATTAAGGCAGCCTTTAAATGAAGGCTGCCTTATCATAATATTGGGAGGAGTGTAGATGAAACAGTTAAGCAAATTGCTGGCGTTATTACCAAACAGTAATTGTGTGAATTTTATCGATGTTGATATAAATGATATAACTTTTGATTCGCGTACTGTTGAAGCAGGCACATTGTTCGTTTGCATTCCCGGAGCTAAAACCGATGGTCATGAATATGTGGAAAAGGCTGTTGCCGCGGGCGCGTCGGCTGTTATTGCCGAGCGAGCGATTGAAACCACTGTTCCGGTAATATACGTTGCCAACACTAGGGCCGCCATGCGAATTCTTGCACCGGAAATTTATGATTACCCCTCGCGATCAATGCGGATGATTGGGCTTACCGGGACTAACGGAAAAACTACCGTAACTTATATACTAAAAGCGATATTTGAAGCGGCTGGTTACAAATGCGGAGTAATTGGTACAATACAATCATTGATCGGTGACGAAATAATTCCTGTAAAAAATACTACACCAGATTCGGCGGAATTGCAGAAAATTTTGGCGTTGATGCGGGATAAGTCTGTGCAGTACGTTTTTATGGAAGTGTCATCGCACGCGCTTGAACTGGGGCGGGTGGATGGTTGTGAATTTGATTGTGTGCTGTTTACCAATTTGACTCAGGATCATTTAGATTTTCATGGAACTCTGGAAAATTATCGTGCTGCAAAAGCCAAGCTGTTTGCCAAACTTGCACAAGACGTTACTAAACAGGGTAAATTTGCAATTATTAACGCGGATGATGATGCGTCGCGATATATGTTGACTGCTGCTTCAGTGGAACGGATTAGCTACGCAATAAATAGTGCGGCTACAGTAACCGCGCAAGATGTGAAATTACGGCTGAATGGGTGTTCGTTTGTGTTGAATTATGCCGGAGAAAAGTATTGCTGCGATTTAAACATCACCGGGCTGTTTAATATTTATAATGTGTTAGCAGCAGTTTCGGTAGCGCTTGCGGAAAAAGTGGCAATGGCTACGATTCTGGAAGCATTGGAACGGTTTCAGTCAGTTAATGGCCGGTTTGAATTGGTGAATTGCGGACAGCCTTTTGCAGTTGCTGTTGATTACGCGCATACTCCGGATGGATTGAAGAATATTCTCCAAACGGCAAAAGATATTGTTACCAACCGTATAATCATAGTGTTTGGTTGTGGCGGTGATCGTGATCGCACTAAACGGCCAATTATGGGAGCGATTGCTACTGAATACGCTGACTTGGTTATCGCGACTAGCGACAATCCACGCAGTGAAGATCCGGAATTGATTTTGGACGATGTTGAAGTTGGTATACGCGCAATGTTGGTTAATCGAAGCAACGTCGAATTTCGCCGCATAACAGATCGAGCAGTGGCGATTCGTGCGGCGATTGATGCGGCCATTGTCGGCGATGTATTGCTGATTGCAGGAAAGGGCCATGAAACCTACCAAATTTTGCGGGACAGGACGATTGACTTTGACGATCACAAAATTGCCGGAGATATTTTACGAGAAAAATTTGGGGGCTGATATGCTGGGATTGACTGTTAAACAGATAGTACAATTTGTCGATGGAAAACTTAATAGCGCCGTTTTTGAAACGGTTGTAATAGACGATGTTTCTACTGATAGCCGCAGAGTTTCTAAGCGCACGCTGTTTGTACCGCTAAAGGGTGAAAAAGCTGACGGACATGATTATTTGCAACAAGTTGTGGCTGGTGGCGGTTGCGTGCTGTGCGCCCGTCGGGACATAAAAATAGAAAATGGTGCCTGTATTTATGTTGAAGATACGTTGCAAGCATTACAGAAACTGGCAAATAGTGTGCGATTGCTATATAATATTCCGGTTATAGCAATTACTGGTAGTAATGGAAAAACTACGACCAAAGAAATCGTTTTTGCGGCGCTAAGCGAAAAATTTAACGTTTTGAAAAACGAAGGCAATTTTAATAATGAAATTGGTCTACCACTGACATTGTTGCGGCTAACAGCTGAACATCAATGTGCAATTGTGGAAATGGGCATGCGCGGACTGGGGCAAATTGATGAGTTGTGCCAGATTGCCCGTCCAACTATTGGTATCGTTACCAATGTTGGTGAGACGCATATTGAATTGCTCCGTTCTGTCGAAAACATTGCATTGGCGAAATCTGAATTGCCGCAATTCTTGCAAGCAGGGCAACTACTGGTACTAAATGCGGATGATATTAATGTTGGAGCGATGGCGAAAGCAACTAAGGCGAACGTTGTGACTTATGGTTTTTGCGAAATGGCTGACGTGCGCGCGACTAATATCGTTGCAACTGTTGAGGGAATAACTTTTGCGGTGTCAATCGACAGTTTGGTTTTTTCGGTATTTTTACCGGCTGTCGGAATTCACAATGTCCATAATGCTTTGGCTGCGATTGCCGTAGCTTGGAATATGGGCTTGAGTGCTGAAGAAATAGTTGCCGGACTGAAGAAATACAAACCGGCTGGTATGCGGATGTTGCTCAAAAAAATTAACGGCGTAAACGTTATCGAAGATTGTTATAATGCCAGTCCGTTGTCAATGAATGCCGCGCTGGACACCCTGGCGCTGTTCACCGGCAGGAAAATTGCGGTGTTAGCAGATATGTTGGAATTGGGTGATCATTCGGAACGGCTGCATCGTGAGATAGGTTTTAAAATTGCCAAATGTGGTGTCAGCGCATTAGTAACTTATGGCAAACGTGCCGAATATATTGCAATTGCAGCAAAAGAACAGGGAATGACCAGAGTAATGGCTTTTCAATCGCATGATGATGTTCGTTCGTTTTTGCGCGGTTTTTTACGCGCTGATGATGTATTACTGGTAAAAGGCTCGCGCGGCATGGAATTGGAAAAAGTGTTGAGCGCGGTGGAGGAAATTTAGATGTTTTATTCACTGATTGCTGCGTTTTTGGTTTCGTTATTGATTGCTTTAGCCTGCGGTCCATTGTACATTCCCTTGCTGCGACGGCTGAAAGCCGGACAGGCAATTCGCGAAGAAGGCCCGCAGAGTCATTACAAAAAAGCCGGCACACCGACTATGGGCGGTGTAATTTTTCTAACTGGAATTTTGGCAACGACAATTCTGTTTGCATACGATAGCGCCGAAGCTTGGCTGGCGTTAGCAGTGACCTTTGGCCATGCTGGTTTGGGATTTGCTGACGATTTTATTAAAGTGGTGCTAAAACGCAATCTTGGGCTGCGTGCCCGCGAAAAGTTCATCGGGCAAATCGTGATGACAATAATTATTGCGGTGGTCTCACAAGTGGTATTCCATCGTGGTACTGATTTGTGGATACCGGTGGTGGATGCAGTTATCAACATTGGTTGGTTATATTATGTATTGATATTTTTCGTGCTGGTTGGTACTACCAATGCCGTAAATTTGACCGACGGGCTCGATGGGTTAGCCGCAGGAGCAACGGTGGTATCTGCGGCTGCGATGGCGATAATTGCGGTGTTGTTTAATCATCAGGCACTGGGAATATTTGCTGCAACGGTTTCCGGCGGTTGTCTGGGTTTTTTGAAATACAACAAACATAAAGCGCAAGTGTTTATGGGTGATACCGGTTCTTTGGCACTGGGTGCAGCGTTGGCGATGGTGGCATTGCTGACTAAAACTGAGCTGCTGTTTCTGATTATTGGCGGCGTATATGTCGCCGAGGCGCTTTCGGTAATGATTCAGGTAGCGTACTTTAAACATACCGGCGGTAAAAGAATTTTTCGGATGAGTCCGTTGCATCATCATTTTGAACTGGGCGGTTGGAACGAAACAAAGGTGACATTTGTATTTTGGTCGTGCGGTGTGCTTTGTGCGGCGATTGCGTTGATGCTGGTGCTAATCTAACAACGCAGTTACGGAGAAACATTGTGAATGTATTTTATAGAAAAAAAGTATTAGTACTGGGCGGAGGAATTAGTGGCGTTGGTGTCGCAAAGGTGTTGGCGCAATGCGGTGCATTTGTTGTGCTGAGCGACAACAAGAAAACCAAGGCGATTCAGGATGCTGAATCGGAGTTGCTTACGACTGGAGTTTTGTTTGCTTTTGGTGAACAAAATGAAACATTGCTGGACTGTGTGGATTACTTGGTGTTGTCACCGGGAATTTCGTTGTATTCGGCTTTGCCTCAGTTGGCAACGGCGCGTGGTATTGAGGTTATAAGTGAAATAGAGGTTGCTTATCGGTTGTGCAATATTCCTTTAATTGCAATAACTGGCACGAATGGCAAAACTACAACCACCGCATTATTAGGTGAATTGTTGAAGGCAAGCGGCTATAATACGGTAATTGGCGGTAATATTGGTGCAGCGCTGTCGCTGGAGATTACTAATAATACCCAGGCTGACGTAGTGGTCGCGGAAATTTCCAGCTACCAATTGGAAGCGGCGCGTGAGTTTCGTCCAAACATTGCGGCTATTCTTAATCTTACGCCGGATCATCTCGAGCGACACAAAACCATGGAAGAGTATTTAGCGATGAAAGCCAAAATTTTTGCCCGACAGCGGCCGACAGATTTTTTGGTGTTAAATTATGACGATGAAAAATTGCGAATATTGGCAGCAACAGCGGTATCAAAAGTGATCTGGTTTAGCAGGCATGAACGGTTGGAGCGTGGCGTATTTATAAAAAACGGACAAATAGTTATTGCGTCCGGTGATAAAGTAATCGAATTGATGCATATTTCCGAGCTCAAACTGTTTGGTGCACACAATGTTGAAAATGTTTTGGCGGCGGTTACCTGTGCTTATTTATTCGGCGCCAATCTGAACGCGATGGTGAACGCGTTGCGTAGTTTTGCCGGAGTTGAACACCGGATCGAGTGGGTGCGTGAATTTGCCGGCATTAATTTTTACAATGACTCCAAGGCTACTAATCCGGAATCAACTATTCCTGCGCTTTTGGCCTTTGATCAACCGATCATTCTATTGGCTGGTGGTAAGGACAAGAATACAGCACTCGACGAACTCATGCAATTGGTGCACGATAAGAAAGTGCGCATGATTATTTTTGGTGAAGCGGCAAGCCGTTTTGCTATGGCCGCTCGTGCGGCCATGGTGGTGAGTGTTACTGAAACTGTTGATTTAGCTTCTGCACTTAAGATGGCAATGGGAACGGCAAGAACCGGAGATGTTGTATTGCTTAGCCCGGCCTGTGCCAGTTATGATCAATATAACAATTTTGAAGAGCGTGGCCGTCATTTCAAGCAACTTGTTAATGAATTGGAGTGAAGTATGAAAGTAATTGTATCTGGCGGCGGTACCGGTGGACATATTTATCCGGCAGTAACTATTGCTCGTGCAATAGAAACTCAGCTGCAACAAGCCGGTCGTTCTTGTGAAATTCTTTATATTGGAACCAAAGAAGGCATGGAGGCCCGAATTATTCCTCGTGAAGGATTTCGTTTTGAGGCGGTTCAGGTAAGTGGTATCAAACGCAGCTTTTCCCCGCAAAATATAAAAACTATACTCAAACTTGGTGTAGGTTTTTTGCAGGCGATTGGCAAAATCAATAGTTTCAAGCCGGATATTGTCGTTGGTACCGGCGGTTTTGTGTGCGGGCCGATATTGCTTGCAGCAGCGTTGATGGGTGTACCGACAATCATTCAGGAGCAAAATGCTTTGCCGGGAATAACTAACAAAATTTTGTCACGGTTTGTAAAAAAAGTGTGTCTTGGATATCGTGAAGCCGCGAAATATTTTCCGGCGGCTGCCAAAACAAAAATGGAGTTTACCGGTAATCCGATTCGTAAGGATATTTTAACCCGCAAGCGGGCATCGGCTTATGATGATCTTGGATTGCCGGAAGATAAACGCACAGTGCTGGTGGTCGGGGGCAGTCGTGGTGCTCGCAGTATTAACAGTGCGATGTTAGAGGTGTATAAGTTTTTTGCCGGGCGTGAGGGAATACAAATTTTGCATGCTACCGGTGACGGCGATTTCCAGCGGATGCTTAAAGGACTGAATGAGTTGCAAGTAACAGATAAAAGCAATATTATCGTTCGTCCGTATCTGTTTAATATGCAAAGTGCGATTGCAATTGCCGATGTTGCGGTATTCCGTGCCGGCGCAGTTGGTTTGGCAGAGTTATCAGCAGTCGGGGTGCCGGCAATTCTAATTCCCTATCCGTATGCTGCAGAAAATCATCAGGAATTTAACGCGCGGGCGCTGGAAAAAAACGGTGCTGCGATAGTGATATTAGACAACGAGTTAACCGGTGCACTTCTAATAGAAAAGCTCAACGAATTACTAGGCGATGAGCAACGATTAAGTGTGATGGCCAGGCAGAGTGCGGCTTGCGGTGTAACCGATGCTGCAGAACGGATCGCAACGATTGCCATTGAATGTGCGAGGTGAAAATGTTGGAGAATATTAAGCGGATTCATTTTATCGGATTAGGCGGAATTGGCATGAGTGGCTTGGCTCAAGTGTTAAATTGGCGTGGCTTTGCCGTTAGTGGCTCAGACACTACGCCGTCAGCATTACTTGACAAAATGGCAAACCAGGGAATTGAAGTTATGATTGGGCATGATGCAAATAACATTGGGCTCGCTGAGGCATTGGTGGTGTCAAGTGCAATTGCCGTTAGCAATCCAGAATTAATGCTGGCTAAAGCCAAAGGATTGCCAGTATTTCATCGTTCGGATGTTCTGGCATATATCATGGCGGAAAAAACAGCTATCGCCGTTGCCGGAACTCATGGAAAAACCACCACAACTGCATTGCTTGGTGTGGTGTTAAAAGCCGGTGGATTTGATCCGACTGTAGTGGTTGGCGGTGTGGTAAATAGTCTCGGCGGTAATGTTATTGTTGGTGACGGAAAGTATTGCGTAGCTGAAGCCGATGAGAGCGACGGATCTTTTTTGAAATTGCCTAAAGCATTAGCGATTATAACTAATATCGAAGCTGATCACATGGAACACTACAAAACTATGGATAATTTGCTTAATGCTTTTCGACAGTTTTTGAGTACTTTGCCGGTAGATGGTTTGGCAGTGTTGTGCGCGGATGATGAACGAGTTATGGCAGTGCGTTCTGCCGCTTCGTGCAAAGTGATAACTTATTCTTTGCAAAATAATTATGCTGATATTAGTGGTAGTGATTTGGAATTCAGCGGCGGCCATGCACAATTCACGATTACAGCATTTGGTAAAATCTGGGGGCGGGCGAAACTTGGTGTTCCTGGCAAATATAATGTCGCTAACGCTTTAGCGGTCGCAGCGATAGCAATTGAATTTGGGGTTGAATTTACGGTTTATGCGCAAGCTTTGGAGAATTTCGTTGGCGCGAACCGTCGGTTTCAAATAAAAGGTGAAGTTAATAATGTGCTGGTGGTTGATGATTATGCACATCATCCGACAGAAATCAACGCCGCATTGACTGCGGCGGCAGAAATTGGCCGCACAAGAGTAGTGTGTGCTTTTCAGCCGCATCGCTATAGCCGCACCCAATCTTTGCAAAAGGAGTTTGGCCGTTGTTTTGATAGTGCTGATCTGGTTGTGTTGACTGATATATATCCGGCGAGTGAGCAGCCGATTCCTGGCATTGACGGCTCGACAATACCAAAAGAATATCAGGCATACAGCGGAAAAGCGCCTTTGTATGTTGGCGAATTTGACAAATTGCCACAAAGGCTTGCAGAGATTGTTCGACCAGGCGATATTGTTCTTACCATGGGGGCGGGCAGTATTACCGGAGTCGGTGATAAATTATTGGAATTATTAAAAGCGAAGTGAAGATGAAAAAATGAGTGAAGCTGACGAAAAGGAAATTGATTACAGCCACTTGCGCGGGGAGTCAAAGCTGCGAAAGCGGCGCAAAAAAAAATGGCGTGATGTATTGGTAGTAGTGACTATTATTCTTATTGTCATTGCAGTTACAGCGTTTATTTTTTCGCCATACTGCGCGGTCGGTACTGTGCAATTGAGTGGTAACAAGTCGGTGTCGCTAGACGATATTTGCAGAGAGGGTCAAATTCGCAATCCGGTTAATATAATCAGGCTGCAACCTGCAGTGATTGAAGGGCTATTAAAAAAAGATTTGCGCATTGCGTCAGTTGAAGTTGAGCGAAAATGGTGGCCGCCGACCTTATCGATAAAAATTACCGAAAATGCGGTAATGGCATATATATTTAGTAATTACGGTACACTTAGCTTGGACAAGAAGGGTATGGTGGTGGCTGCACAAAAAACGTTTAGTAACTATGACGCACCATTAATTACCGGAGTCAGACTGTCTGATGAGTATGTTGGCGATTACGCGCGTAATAAGGAAGTGGTTGCCGCGACTGAATTTTTGGCTAGACTGGAAAGTACGACGTTCGATTTGATTTCAGAAGTGAAACTGCAAAATAGTCAAGAAGTTTACTTGCTTCTTACTGACGGGCTTCAAGTCCGCTTGGGTGATTTTAGCCGTGCGGATGTAAAATCTAAGTATATCAAACAAATGATAAAAGAAATTGCGGAGAAAAATTTTGCAATCAGTTTGATTGACTTGAAATTCGAACCGCCGACAATGAGGGTAAAACAATGAAAGTACCACAAATCCGCCGTGGACAAATTGCTATTGCTTTGGTATGCGTAATACTTGGTTTGATGATTGCCGTGCAGTTTCGTACGACAAATGGTATCCGAAATACAGTGTCGATGCAGCGTGCTGAAGATTTAGTGCAACGTCTGGCGCAAACCGAACAGGAAAAAAACGATTTACAAAAGGAATTGGAAAAGTATCGCATAGAGGGAGGGTCTGCCGGGATCGCTAAAGAAATTCAAAATGCAAAAATGGTCGGTGGCATGCTTGCTGTTCATGGGCCGGGGGTGTCAGTTGTTATTGATGACAGCAAAAAAACACCTAAAAACGGCGAATCGGCGAATCTATATTTAATTCACGATGAAGATATTCTAAAAGTGGTTAACGAATTGCGCGCGGCGGCAGCTGAAGCGATTTCGATAAACGATCAGCGGTTGATTGCAACCAGCGAAATTCGTTGTGCCGGGCCGACGATTTCGGTCAATAACACCAGGTTTGGCGCACCGTTTGAAGTTAAAGCTATTGGTGATCCAAAGACGCTTGAAAGTGCGTTGTTGATGAAGGGCGGTGTAGTTGAGACGCTTGGATTCTGGGGAATAGATATTAAAGTAACCCAGGTCACAGACTTAAATATTCCGGCATATAGCGGAGCCGTGCATTTTGAATATGCCAAACCCGTAGACGTAGGAGGTAAACAGAAGTGATTTACCCAGTAATAGGTATAATTGTAGGGCTGCTTATCGGTGCGTTGTTTCCAATCTCGATACCGGTATTTTTGGCCAAATATTTGTCGGTTGCAGTACTTGCGTCGTTAGACACGGCTTTTGGTGGAATTCGAGCAGCCTTGGAGGACAAATTTAACAACACGGTATTTATCAGCGGTTTTTTTACGAACTCTTTGCTTGCGGTATTGTTGGTGTTTATCGGCGAGCGGTTGAGCATTGATTTATATATGGTGGCGTTACTGGCTTTTGGTTTGCGGGTTTTCAACAACCTCGCAGTAATTCGCCATCATTTTTTAAAAAAATAACACATGAAATAAGTGGAAAAAAACTATATAACGTGGTAAATTATCTAATGACATTTGCATTGACGAGGAAACGATATGAAATATAGGAAGAAGAAGGAGCAACGTGAAGTTATGAGTAGTAAAGTTGTTTTCGACACCCCAAACGATGGATTGGTGAATATTAAAGTCATCGGCATTGGTGGCGCGGGCAATAACGCTGTTAATCGAATGATTGATTTTGGTGTGCGTCGGGTGGATTTTTGGGCGATGAACACTGACAAACAGGCCATTGCGGGTAGCAAAGCGACGTTGAAACTTCAATTAGGCGAAAAGTTGACTTGTGGACTTGGTGCTGGTGCCAATCCCGAGATTGGTGAAAAAGCAGCACTTGAGAGTAAACAGGATATTGCCAATGCGCTTGAAGGCTCCGATATGGTATTTATTACTTGCGGTATGGGTGGTGGCACCGGTACCGGCGGCGCGCCGGTAATTGCTGAGTGTGCAAAAGCGGTTGGTGCGCTTACAGTTGGAGTAGTTACCCGTCCGACCAAATTTGAAGGAACAGCCAAGGCGCGAAAAGCCGATGAAGGAATAGCCAGGCTTCGCGAGCATGTTGATGCATTGATAATTGTACCAAACGACAAAATCCAAAAGCTTGCGGGTGCCCGTACTTTGCATCAAGCATTTATGATGGCTGACGATGTTTTGCGTCAGGCGGTTCAAGGCATATCCGATATAATTCATACACATGGTTTGATTAACGTGGACTTTGCCGATGTACGCAAGGTGCTGGAAAACTGTGGTACCGCGCTTATGGGGATTGGTGTTGCCTCTGGCGAAAACCGCGCCGAAGAGGCAGTCGAGCGGGCGATTAAAAGTCCGTTGCTCGAATCTTCAATTGCGGGTGCGCGCAACGTGTTGTTGAATGTTGCCGGAAATGACGAAATTACTTATGATGAATTTGCCAAAATTCAGGAAAAAGTACATGAAATTGTTGCACACGAAGGCGTGGAAGTGATTTTGGGTGTAACAACTGAACAAGAACTGGGTGATGAAATTCGCGTGACGATAATTGCAACCGGTTTTGGTGATACGATAAAAGCTGCTGCCAAAATTCCAAGTATCCAAATGCCGCAAACAATTGGCGATGCAGTTCCACAGATTTCACCGATAAGGTTCAATCCCAGCATCGGCGAATTGAATATTCCGGTGTTTATGCAAAAAGAAGAAAAGAAATAATTAGATAATTTATAAAATTAATTGACCGCTTTGTGTAATGCAAAGCGGTTATTTTATTGCCCGGGAGTCAAATGCAATGTTAAAATGTGTTTAAGTATTTTTAAGGAGAGTAAAGTAACATGCAGAAGTTTCAGGAATTTTTAGAAAAGTATTTTGTGCCAATTGCCATGAAAATTGGTTCGAATGTTTATTTAAACGGCATTCGCGATGGTTGCATGATTACCGCACCATTAATGATTATCGGATCGATATTCTTATTAGTGGCATTTTTGCCGTTGCCAGGTTACGCTGAATTCATGCAAGGCATTTTCGGCTTGGGCTGGCAGCGCTCATTGCTATATCCGGTCAATGCGTCATTCGATGTTATCGCAGTGTTGACGACGATTGGTATTGGCTATCGGCTTGGGGAGAAATTTAAACTCGACGGTATAATGGTCGGAGTGTTATCGTTCGTAGGATTTTTGATTGTTACGCCGTTTGAGGCAATGATAAAAATCGTTGATATGCCGAATGAAATTCTTATTGGGGATATTATTCCCAAAGTTTGGTTAGGCGCCAAAGGGTTGTTTGTAGCGATTATTGTCGCAATCATTACAACGTTGATTTTTCGCTACGTCGTGCGTAAAAATTGGGTTATCAAATTACCAGAAGGCGTTCCACCCGCGGTTATGAAGTCCTTTTTGGCAATTGTCCCTGGCTTTTTCGCTGTGGTATTTTTCTGGGCGTTAAGAGTGTTGTTTTCGATGACAAACTTCCACACAGTACATGAGTTTGTGTATAAAATTGTTCAGACGCCGCTAGAGCATTTGGGTAACACGTTGCCGGCGATAATTATCGCTTACATAGCTTGCCAAATGTTATGGTGGTTTGGTATTCACGGCCAGATGTTGGTGTTTAATACTGTTATGGGGCCGATATTGACGGCACTTACTTTGCAAAATTATGATGCGTTTGTTGTCGGACAAACTTTGCCAAATATTTTTACGCTTAAATTTGTCGATACGTTCGTAATGTTCGGCGGTTCAGGTTGCACGTTGGCACTTGTTGTTGTCATGGCTTTCATGTGCAAGAGCGCACAAATAAAAGATCTAGGCCGGATGGCGCTTCCGGCAGGAATATTTAATATTAACGAACCGATTATTTTTGGTTTGCCAATTGTTTATAACCCGATTATGTTTATTCCCTGGATATTGGTACCGGTGGTTTGTGCGATCGTTACCTATACGGCGATGAGTCTTGGGCTATGTCCGTTGACCAACGGTGTGAACATTCCATGGACGATGCCAATGATGTTTAATGCCTTCTTTATAACTGGGTTAACCGGAGTATTCTGGCAATTAGTTAACTTTGTTTTGGCTTTTCTGATGTATTTGCCATTTATCAAAATGCTAGACAAGCAGTATCGTGCACAAGAACAGGCTGTTGAAACGGAAGGTGTTTAGTCGATGTTTTTACTTTTTTCAACCAATGTGCTATAATCAAAAATCCTTATAGGCATTGATTTGGAGGTATTTATGTCGGTTTTTGATACTCTTGTGGAACGAGGGTTGCTACAACAGTTGACACACGAAGATGAAATTAAAGAAATATTAGCCACGAAGAGGGTCGCGTTTTATACTGGTTATGATCCGACCGCAGATAGTTTGCACGTTGGTCATTATCTGAGCATGATGGTTATGGCGCATATGCAACGTGCCGGACACCGACCGATAGTGCTTATCGGCGGGGCAACAGCGATGATTGGTGATCCGAGCGGCAAGAGCGACATGCGTAAGATGTTGACTCCTGAACAAATTGAATACAACGGCGCACAATTTAAGGCTCAGATGAGTACTTTGCTTGATTTCAGCGACGGCAAGGCTATCGTAGTTAATAACGCCGATTGGATTTTGCCGCTAAATTATATGCAGGTGTTGCGCGATTTGGGTCCGCATTTTTCTGTCAACCGAATGCTGGCAGCTGAATGTTACAAGCAGCGGTTGGAAAAGGGACTGACTTTTCTTGAACTAAATTATATGGTTATGCAAGCGTACGACTTTTTAGAACTAAACCGCAAGTATGACTGTGTGTTGCAGTTGGGCGGCGATGACCAGTGGTCGAATATTCTTGCCGGTGTCGATCTTATTCGTAAAAAAGAACGGCGTCAGGCGCTCGGTTTAACGTTTACGTTGCTTGCAACAAGTGACGGAAAAAAGATGGGTAAGACCGAACGCGGCGCGGTCTGGCTGGACGTCAATAAAACTTCAGTACATGATTTTTATCAATACTGGCGCAATGTTGCCGATGCTGATGTTGAAAAATGTTTGGCATTATTGACTTTTCTGCCGATGACCGAAGTTCGTCGGCTTGGCGCATTGCGCGATCAGGCAATAAATGAAGCGAAAAAAGTTTTAGCATACGAAGTAACAAAAATTGTGCATGGTGAAAGCGAAGCAAATCAAGCAGCTCAGGCAGCGGAAGCGCTGTTTGGCGGTGGTGGGGCGTTAGATAATGTGCCGACGATTTATGTAACCAGTGCTGTTGTCGGTAAAAACATAGTCGATGTTTTGGTAGAGAATTTGGTTTTTGCATCAAAAGGTGAAGCTCGACGTATGATTGCACAAGGTGGTTTGTATATTGGTGAAAATCGGCACGAAGATATTGACGCGATAATTGCGTCTGAAGCCTTTGTGAATTCCGAGCTGCTAATTCGTAAAGGGAAAAAGAATTATTACCGATTTGTAATAAAAAATAGTTAGATTTGCAATTATTGTCAAAAAAAAAGCTTGTCAGGCTTTAATATTTAGTTTTCGAGTGCTATAATGAATCATCTGTTACTTTATTAAGACTAGTCTACAGAAGACATTTAATGGGGGAAAGTTTATGAATTTTGTATTCATTTCACCACATTTTCCGGCTACCTGTAAAAACATTTGCAAAGCGTTGAAAAACAGAGGCATAAATGTTCTTGGGATTGCTGATACGCCTTATGCAATGTTGGAACCGGACTTGAAAGCAGTTTTGACGGATTATTATGAAGTTAGTGACTTGCACAATACCGACGAACTTGCGCGAGCGTGTGGATTTTTTACTTACAAGTATGGCAAAATTGATCGAGTTGAGTCGAACAATGAATATTGGCTGATGACAGATGCGGCTATTCGTGAAATGTTCAATGTGTTTGGCAAAAAACCGGATGAGTTGCGTTATTGTATCCAAAAATCATTGATGAAAGCGAAATTTATCGAAGCTGGTATAACGGTTGCCCGCGGAAGAGTTCTGGATAATTATCAGGACGCCAAGAATTTTGTTGCAGAAGTTGGATTTCCGATTGTCGGCAAACCAGATCGCGGAGTAGGCGCTTCCGGTACGTATAAGCTCGAATCAGACGCTGAATTGCAGGCGTTTTTTGCCGATAAAGCTGATGACACTGAGTATATTTTTGAAGAGTTTATTTCCGGACAGATAGTAACTTATGATGGCATCGTTGACAGAAACGGCGAACCGGTTTTAGCGATGTCGAGTGTTTATGGTGAAGGTGTTATGGAATCGGTTAATTCCGATAATCATATTTACTTTTTCACTGATCGCCATATTGATCCGGTCATTGAAGAGTATGGACGCAGGATATTGAAAACTTTTGATCTTAAAGAGCGATTCTTCCACTTTGAGTTCTTCCGTACTCATAATGACGGCAAAATTCTCGCATTAGAAGTTAATTGCCGCGCTCCGGGCGGGTTTACAATGGATATGTGGAATTATGCTTGTGATACAGACGTTTATGGCATTTACGCCGACCTTGTGGCTTATGGAAAAACTGATATAAGTTGTGAACGTAAATATTATTCATGCCATATTGGTCGTAAGAGTAACCGCAATTATCAGCATAGCCACGGGCAGATTATGAATAGATTTGGTCATATGGTCACAAATCATATGGAACTGCCGGCTGTGTTAGCACGAGCGATGGGTAATTATGTTTATTTGATTCGCGCAACGGAAAAAAATGAATTAATGGACGCGGTTAATTACATTTTGTGGTTAGATTAAGGAGGAGTATATTTATGAATATTGTATTGATTTCCCCGTATTTTCCACCTAATTGGAAATATTTTGCTATTGGGTTGAAGCGTGCCGGCGCTAACGTGTTGGCGCTTGGTGATGCCGATTATGATACATTTGACCCAGAGTTGAGCATGGCGCTTACCGAGTATGTTCGAGTGTCGGATTTGCACAATTACGAAGAGTTGCAGCGTGCTTGCGGATATTTTGTTTGGAAATACGGTTCGATCGATCGGATTGAATCGCATAATGAGTATTGGTTGGAAACCGATGCCAAATTGCGTTCGGACTTTAATGTTTATGGTGTGCGCGAACATCAACTTGAAGCGATCAAAAACAAGACAGGGATGAAACAGGTTTATATCAATGCTGGTTTAAACGTAGCTCGTGGTCGTTTGGTTAATAATTCCGAAGAGGCTCGGGCATTTATTGCTGAAGTTGGTTTTCCGGTAGTTGCCAAACCCGATGTTGGTGTGGGAGCTGCTAAAACCTATAAAATTGAATCCGAAGATGATATGAATTTCTTCCTCGAAGATCGGTTGCAGTGTGATTATATTATGGAAGAGTTTATTGTCGGTGACTTGTATTCGTTTGACGGACTGACCGACAAGGACGGAAACATTCGTTTCTGGAATGCCAATTATTTCTGCCGTGGCGTTATGGAAACTGTTAATAAGGATTTGGACATTTTTTATCATACCTGCCGTTATGACTTACCTGCCGGACTAAAAGAAGCGGGCGAACGTACGGTTAAGGCCTTTGATGTTCGGGAACGATTCTTCCATTTTGAGTATTTTGTCAACAAAAAAGACGGCCGAATTGTCTGTCTGGAAGTCAATATGCGTCCACCCGGTGGTGTAACCATGGATATGTTTAATTATGCTTGTGATGTTAACTTGTATGATGAGTGGGCAAAATTGGTTTGCGGATTACCGGTGTTGCCGAATGGTTTTGAACATAAATACTATGCGTCACATATTGGCCGCAAAATTGATAAAAACTATATCCACAGCCATGAAGAAATCATGCATAAATGCGGTAAGTTTATCATTGCTCAACAACCGATTAGTGGCGTGTTCCGTGGCGCGCTGGGAGACTATGTATATATTGCCCGCGCTGAGCAGCTTGATCAGTTGAATGAAGTTATTGCGTTTATTCAGGCAAAATACGAGTAGATTACTATTGTTGAAAATTGTCGTTACCCTGCGGCCCGGTTGGCCGTTAAAATAAAAATTTATCGGGAGGATATTTTATGAATATTGAATACCATAAGCATTGGAGTAGCAATCTGAATCGGGAAATGGAATACAAAGTTTACGGGCATTCCGGTAAACCGATTATCGTGTTTCCGTCAAGCGGCGGCTCGTTCTACGAATACGAAGACTTCAAGATGATCGAAGCATGTCAGCCGTATATTGACGCCGGTTCGATTCAGTTTTTTTCGGTGAGCAGCGTGGATAAAGAAATGTGGTTGTCAACAACTCATCCGATGGAGCATCGGGCGTGGGCAAGCAACGCGTTTGATAAATACATTACCGATGAATTTACTCCAATAGTTCGCGCGCGCACCGGTTACCAAACATTTATGGCTACCGGTTGCAGTATGGGCGCCTATCATAGTCTGAATATGTGGTTGCGTCATCCGGAAATTTTTGACGAAGCGATTGCTTTGTCAGGGCGTTATGATTTAGTTTTTGAAGATAATAGCAACGATGTAAGCAACGAAACGTTGTATTACAATGCGCCAGTACGCTATTTCCCGAATTTGAACAACGAGTGGTATCTTGACAAGTATCGTCATAGCCGCGTAATTGTATGTTCGGGTCAAGGTCCGTGGGAAGCGGAGACTCTGAAAGAAACTTATGAGATGCAGGAATTGTTCCGACAAAAAAACGTTCCGGTGGATATTCAAATTTGGGGTACCGAGGTTGCGCATGATTGGCCGTGGTGGCGCAAGCAGATGCCGGTATTTTTGGACAAACTCGGCTACGCAAAAGTTGGTTAAAATCTTAACAGTCAGAATTATTAAAAAGCAGTCGCATTGCGGCTGCTTTTTTGTTTGCGGACACATACAAAATGCGCTAAAATTGAGTCAGTTAGTATTTGGAGAAGTATGGATAATAAATGGTGGAAAGTCGCAATTGCAGTCAGTGCAGCTTTGATTATAGTTGGCGCTATCTATTTTGCGATTGATAATCGGTTTTTGCTTGGTAATATTCCGTCAGGCCAAGAGGCGCCAAAAAAAATTGCGCTGGTGCTACGTTCGACGGATAATCCGAGCTTTATTGAGATGGAACGAACAGCGCGTATTAGTGAATTGGCGCTGGGCGTTAATATTATTGTGCGAAAACTCAGTCAGGAAGTTGATTCGAGTGAACAAATTGCCATACTTCATGATTTGGCAAATCAGGATATTGACGCACTTGTGATTGATCCGGTTGATTCGATGGCGTTATTACCGGTGATAAAACAATATCAAGCGGCGGGAATACCGGTAGTAAATGTGGGTTGTCGTTTGGATCCGGCATCAATGATTCAGTTTAATATGTCGGTACCGCCGTTTGTATGTATCGATAATGAATCAGCTGCTTATGACGCGGCGAAGTTTGTCAGCGACCGGATAACGAAGCCTACTAATGTGGTTTTATTTATGGGAATTAATTCTTCGATTTTATCTGACACGCGTAAGCGTGGTGCGTTGCGTGCTTTTTCCGAGAATCCGTATTGTGCGCTAAAGCTCACTAAAATTGTTTATTGGAGCAAAAATCAGGCAACTTTCACCGCGAAAACGCTTTATAATGATTACGCATCAATCGGTTGTTTTTTTTGCGTAGACGACGTTGTAGCAATCGGGGTAGCTGAATATTTAGAGCAGACCAACCGCAGGGACGTAATGGTTGTTGGTTTTGGCGATCTTAAAGCTGCAGAAACATATATTGAAAAAGGTTATATGACGCTAACTGTTGCTGAGCGCAGCGGTAAGCAAATTAGTACCGCAATCAAATATGCCGTTGACTTGCTTGACGGCAAAAAAGTGCCGCAGGCAACCTATATTGACTATTCGCTGGTCGATGATAAAATGCTGAAAGAGCGATAGAGGTAGAGATGCACATTGTATTAGTTGAACCTGAGATTCCCGGTAACACCGGAAACATTGCGCGATTGTGCGCAGCGACCGGCGCTGAATTGCACTTGGTAAAACCGTTGGGATTTTCAATTGCCGACAAACAACTCAAACGCGCTGGCTTAGACTATTGGCATTTGTTAAAAGTGCATGTTTACGAAAATATTGCTGAGGTTTTCGTTGCTTATCCGCACGGACGGTTTTTTTATAACACTACCAAAGCTGTGCGGAGTTATTCGGAAATTGAATTTGTACCGGATGATTTTATTGTGTTTGGCAGGGAAACGGCAGGATTGCCGGCAGAATTGCTTGCAGATAACCCGAATTACTGTCTTAGAATTCCGATGGTTGATGGTGCGCGATCATTGAATCTATCTAATGCCGTAGCAATTGTACTGTATGACGCATTGCGTCAAAATGCTTTTGCCGGGCTGGTTTGAGGTAAATAATGAATAAAGTGTATTTTGGTACTGCCGGAAATCCTGATGAATTCTACGAATCCGGTAAGAAACGTTCTGAACAAATGCCGGAATGGTTGAAAAACTATAATCTCAGCGCCTATGAATACCAATGCGGCAGGGGTGTGAATGTCGGCGAGGAGACTGCCCGCAAGATTGGCGTTCAGGCACAAATATATGGAATACGAATGAGCGTTCACGCGCCATATTTTATTAGCCTCGCAACAACTGATGACAGTACTTTTGAAAATACTAAACAGCATATATTCAACTCGCTTCGTGCTGCGCAATGGTTAGGGGCTTATGCAGTCATATTTCATGTCGGCGGCGTAGGTAAGCAAGAACGCTCGTTGGCATTTGAGCTGGCGCAAACTCGGTTTGCGGCTATCGTTAAAGAAGCAGAAACTTTAGGGCTAAATGAGGTGTTGTTGGCGCCGGAGACGCATGGTAAAGTAAATCAATTGGGTACCATTAAAGAAATAATTGAGTTCTGCAAAATTACTGACTGGACAATTCCGGCTATTGATTTCGGTCATATCAATTCAGTGGGTCAGGGCTACATCGTTGATGAAATTCAGTATCAGGGAATATTCGATGAGCTTACCCAAAGTTTAGGTGCAGACATCGCGTCCAATATTCACATTCATTTTAGTCAGATTGAGTTTACGAGGGCTGGCGAAAAAAAACACCATACTTTTGCTGATGGATTTGGGCCGCCGTTTGAACCGCTGATGCGAGTGATTAAAAAGAACAATTATACTCCGACAATAATTTGCGAATCAAACGGTACTCAGGCTAAAGATGCGTTAGCAATGCAACGCTATTACGAAAGTATTTCAAATAAACCGTCATATTGAAAACAACAAAAACCTCGTAAGGCGTTATTTGTCTTACGAGGTTTTGGTAAATTGGTTTTCGATTGACTCAACTCTTGCCGATACAGTGATACTCGAATTTTTCATTTTCAAGAATGTCGGTATAAGCGATGTATTGATTACGTCCGTCAAAAATAATTTTGTTGTTCAGACGATTGCCGAGTTCCAAGAAATCTGGTGCGCGGAATTCGCGCCATTCGGTAAGCAACAGCAAAGCATCAGCCTTTTCAAGCGCGTCATATTTATTTTTGCAATAACGTACATTCGGATTATCTTTTAGATATATTTGCTCGGCCTCAGACATTGATTTTGGATCATAGGCTGCAATGGTTGCGCCGCGGGCAGTCAGAATGTTGATGATATCAATAGCTGGTGCTTCACGCATATCGTCAGTGTTAGGCTTAAATGACAATCCCCAAACTGCAAAATGCTTTCCTGTCAAATCCTTGCCGAAACGCTCGATTACTCTGTTTGCCAAGACGATTTTCTGTGAATCATTTACTTGCTTTACCGATTGTAGCAAACTAGGCGTATAGCCTAACGCTTGCGCTTGATGAATAAGGGACTTGACATCTTTTGGAAAACAACTGCCGCCATAGCCAATTCCCGGATAAATAAAGCTATAGCCGATACGCGAGTCGCTACCAATACCGATTCGCACTTCGTTGACATCAGCGCCAATGCGTTCGCAGATGTTTGCCATTTCGTTAATAAAAGAAATTTTGGTAGCCAAAATTGCGTTGGCGGCATATTTTGTCATTTCGGCACTGCGCACACTCATGACTGTGAATTTATCGTGATTCATTGAAAACGGTTTATACAATTGTCGTAATTTTTCGACAATCGCCGGATTATCGCAGCCAATAATAATTCGATCCGGTTTCATACAATCGGCAACCGCGCAGCCTTCCTTGAGAAATTCAGGGTTGGAAACAACGCTGAATTTGCTGATTGATTTGCGCAATCTCAAACGCTCGGTAATTATTTCGCTTACGATATCGGCTGTTCCGATTGGAACGGTTGACTTATTGACGATGATAATATCAGTCGCAATGCTGTCGCCAATTTCCCTGGCTGCTGCGCGAACAAAGCTCATATCGGTGCTTCCATCGTCGCTGCTCGGTGTTCCGACGGCGATAAAACAGATATCGGCATTGTCAAGACTACCGGACAGAGAAGTCGCGAATTTTAAATGCCCGGACTCAACGTTTTCTGCAACCATTTTTTCCAGACCAGGCTCATATATCGGCATTACTCCATTTAGAAGTTTGTTAATTCTATCCTTGTTCTTATCGACACATAGAACGTGGTTTCCGGCATCGGCAAAACATACCCCGGTTACCAAACCTACATAACCTGTGCCTACAACTACTAAACGCATCGTTCCTCCAAATACCATTTTACGAATTTTTCCAAACCAATGTCAATCGGCGTTTCCGGGTTATAACCAAGCTCGCGTTGAGATTTTGTTACGTCGGCAAAAGTTACCGGCACGTCGCCTGGTTGGAGTGGTTGATGATTGAAAATTGCCGATTTGCCAATAATTATTTCTAGCTTTTCGACTAATTGTTTGAGGGTAGTGGTACGGCAGTTACCTAAATTAAAAATCGCAAATTTTTCTTTATCATAGTTTATTGCACCCTTGATGCCACTTACGATATCGCTGATATAAGTGTAATCACGGGAAGTGCTGCCGTCGCCATAGAATTCAATCGGGCTTTCTTCGATAATCGCTCGTGTGAATTTGTGGATGGCCAGATCCGGACGTTGACGCGGTCCGTAAACTGTAAAAAATCGCAATCCGATGAATTGTATCGGATATAAGTATGCGTAACTGTGTCCGATTAATTCGCCGGCGATTTTAGTAGCAGCATATGGGCTGATCGGGTTGAGTACATAATCGTCTTCACGCCAAGGCGTGTTGGGGTTGACGCCATATACGCTGCTGGAACTGGCAAAAATGAATTTCTTAATTTCGCGAACTTTGGCAAATTCTAGCAGGTTCTGTGTGCCTTCAATGTTTACACTCTGATAGAGCATCGGCTGCAAGATACTTGGACGAACGCCGGCACGTGCTGCTAAATGAATTATTGTGTCGCACTCCGGAAGTCTGGACAAGTCACTGCGGATATCTCGCTCAATTAATTGATAATTTGCATAATTATAATGATTATGAATGTTTTTCCTTTTGATAGTTTCATCATAATAACTATCAAAATTATCCATACAGACAACAGAATGTCCCGCTGTCAGTAAATCGTCAATAAGACTGCTGCCGATAAATCCGGCGCCGCCGGTAACGAGAAATCGCATATTCTTCTCCTCTACAAATTATCTTTAGAGATCGTCAAAGTTGTTTTTATAGATTCTAAATCAAAGGTTCCCTCGGCGCTACTGCGGCTAAAAAAAATGTTCAGCGTCTGCAGCATAATTGAAATATCGGCAATCAGAACGCCCCATTTCTGACACTTGTTGATATAGTACAAGTCGTAGAGTATTTTGTATTCGGGAGCGGTATTGTATTTGCCAAATATCTGCGCCAGCCCGGTTATTCCCGGTTTTACATGGTGACGAAAATAATAAAAAGGAATTTTTTTGTCGAACACATCTGTGAATATCTTACGTTCAGGTCGTGGACCGACAACGCTCATGTTGCCTAATAGCACATTAATGAATTGGGGGATTTCATCAATTCGGGTCTTTCGGATAAAACTTCCAACTTTTGTCAACCGGGCATCGTTTTGCGTGGATAGAATTGCGCCGGTGTGTTTCTCGGCATCATTGCGCATACTGCGAAATTTATAAACGAAAAATTCCTTGTTATTGAGTCCGACGCGCAACTGTTTGTAGAAAATTGGACCAGGGCTGTCGAGCTTAATGGCGATGGCAACTGCCAACATAAGGGGAAAAGAGAATAATAGCGCAAAAAAAGAAAAAACAAGGTCGAGAGTTCTTTTTGCCACTCGATTTTCGTTAGCAAGACGAAATTTTGGTGCTGAAAAAGTCATTATGTCATCAATAGTGTGCATTGATGCGCCGTTACTCATTATCGCCAGAGCTGAAGGAACGTAAATCAAATCAATGTTGTTCAGTAAACAAAACGCGGTAAGTTCGGAGACGCTCGCATAAGCAAATCCTGCGCCTAATATGATGGTTTTGATTGCTTTTACGTTGATGCAGTTGAGATTGCCAACTTCGTCGTACCAACCTGCGAGGTTGTAGCGTGACTGTGTATGTGAAGAAATGCGCGCTACTATCCAAGCGGCTTCATTTTTTTTGGCAAACAGTAACGTGGGAGTTTTTGCATAGACGCGTGAGTATGCATTCCAGCGAACAATATTGGCAGCAAGATAAAAAGAAGAGACGATAAAACCGTAGACGACAAGCATCTTTCTGGAAGAATCCATGTTTGCGAAATAAACTAGTACCAGCAGTATCACAATACTCTTTGCGAGTGAAGCAATTGTGCGTGAAATGGTTTCATCTAATCGTCGTTCCTGATAGTTGTATACATCGTTTACCGTGAAAAAAAACAGCGTCAAGAAAGTCAAAAACGGCACATACAGTAGTTCAAAATTGTTCAACGCCGTATACTTGATGTCAATCGAAAAAAACAAAGCATCAGTAATAAATAACGCCAACGCACTGATAAAAATATCCACTGTGTACTGGAAGATTCGGTGAAGCATTTTTAATGTGATAAATTTTTGCATAACATTCTTCATAGTGGTCCTCGTTTAAATGTTGAATTGAAATTAAGTTTAAAAACAATCAGCAATAGCTTTGTATTCTGTCCTAACTTGTGACATAATGCATAATTATCACACGAAATTAATAAAAAAACAACGCAAAAGACTGCAATAGCAGTCAAAAACCATGTTAAAGATAGGAAAAAAGATTTTATGAATATTAAACTTTCGCTCAAAGACATAATCTGGAGTTATTTAGGAGTTATTATAAAAGCCGGAGCCAATTTGATAATTCTACCAGTTTGTCTGCGGTATATGAGTGCCGACGAGATGGGCATGTTCTATATTTTTATGTCGATAAACGCAATGATGTTGTTATTCGACTTGGGTTTTTCACCAACAATAACCAGGTTCGTTTCTTATGCATTTGGCGGGGCGAAATTAATAACCGGTAAAGGCTTTCTGGATGCAGAGCAACACGGACAGCCTAATTTTGCGTTAATTGGTCAACTGATGCGACTGGCAAAAAAAATCTATCTGATAATATCACTAGCGGTGTTAATTGTTCTGGCAATTTTCGGAAGCATCTACATCGACTATGTCGGTAAAGCGCTGCCTTTGGGCTATTTGTTTACGGCATGGGCGGTTTTTCTCGGCGGGATAGTACTGAACCTGTTTAATTATTATTGGGCGCCATGTTTGGTCGGTATCGGTAAGGTCAAACTGTTTCAAAAGGCAAATGTTTATAGTCAGGTGTTTTACCTTTTGATGATAACTGTTTCTGTGCCGTTTGTTAAATATCCGCTAGTTTGCATTGCAGTAGCGTATGCGTTGAGTGGAATAATCATGCGAAGCATAGCAAAGTACTATTTGAAGATCAGTGTTAATATGAACGATTCGCAGGGCGAAAAAACGATACAGAACGATAAAACAGTGTTTGCGATTTTATTTGCTAATGCCCGAAAAATTGTGTTGGTAACTGTCGGTTCGTTGCTTGTAAATCAAGGTAGTATGTTCTTGTGTTCGATTTTTTTCAGTATCAGCACTGTGGCGTCCTTTGGTTTGACCACACAATTGTTTGCGGCGGTGGCAACGATTGGTGCGACTTACGTCCGAACTTTCTTGCCGGCAATTAACGAGGCAAGCATGCGGAACAATCACGAGTTGCTGGTTAAGTTACTTGCAAAAAGCGTAGTTGTCGGTTGGAGTATTTTCTTGTGTGGCGTGTTGGCGATTGTGGTTGTTTTGCCACATTTTATCTTACTGCTAAAATCGCACACCGAGTTATTACCGGCACCATTGCTACTGTTAGTGGCGTTATATATGTTTTTGGAATTCAACCATGGACAGATTTTTGCGCTGTTTATTTATGCAAAAAATGAAATACCGTTCGTCATCCCGTCATTGGTTTCGGGCTGCGCTATTGTAATTATTGCGGTGTTTAACGTAAAAATTTTGGGTTATGGTTTGGTTGGAATATTAAGCGCGCAATTTTTGGTTCAAGCAGTGTTTCAAAATTGGTATTGGCCGCGGTTGGTACTAACAAGGATGAATATCAGGATGGACAGTTTACTGGTTATTGGTGCGAGAGAGTTTGTAAATATTTTACGACGTTAGTAATAAAATGGTGAGGGGAAATATATTTCTTTGCATTTTTCTTTCTCAACCTAATATTTTTTGCTATACTTACGCGTATTTAGAATTGGAAAACATCGAAATTCTAGAAAAAAGAGAGACGGTAAAATTTGATAAAATAGTTTTTAGAGGTGAGTTTAAATGGGGAATTTGTGTATATCGTTTGATTTTGAAATGTATTGGGCATTCATTGGCGAACGTGCTTACGATTCATATAAAGCAAATATGCTTGGGAAACGCAAAGCAATACCACGGATACTTGAACTTTTTGAACGGTACGATATTCATGCCAGTTGGGCAACCGTTGGGCTTATTATGTGTGAAGACGGCGAAGAGCTGGAGGGTTACCGCCCGAAAAAAATGCCATCATATTTGGCTAATGCCATTTCTCCATATAAGTATTTGTCATCTAAAAAGACGCAGTCAAGGCTGAAAAGCGACGCGGAATTCAAAAAATGCCATTTTGCGCCGGATTTGGTGCGCACGATTCTTGATTGTCCGAATCAAGAGTTGGCAACGCATACGTTTTCACATTATTATTGTAACGAACCCGGGCAGACTATTGATGAGTTTGATGCCGATATCGAGGCTGCAAAAAAAATTGCGCTGAATAAATTTGGCGTGGATATTAAGAGTATAATATTTCCGCGCCACCAAACCAACAAACAGTGCTTGGATGTATGTTTTAAACATGGAATAAAGTGTTATCGCGGTAATCAAAAATCGTGGCTGTTTAATGATGTTGATTCGCAGAAAGATTCATTGATTAAAAAAACATTACGCTATGCGGATAATTTTTTTAATTTAACTGGCTCTAATATCAGCCACATTTATACCCGAAAAAATAATTTGATAAATATTCCGGCAAGTTTCTTTCTTCGACCATACGATAAAAGGTTTGCATTGCTAAATTGTTTCCGCCTGCAGCGAATAAAAAATGCCATGAAAAATGCGGCGAATACTGACCACGTTTGTCATCTTTGGTTACATCCGCATAATTATGGTGTAGATATTGAAGAGAATTTAACTTTTTTGAACGAAATATTTGAATATTATACGCAATTAAACAAAGAAAGCGGCTTTAAGTCCTTAAACATGAAAGAACTGGCGGATGAACACGAACAGACAGGAATTGCATGGTGATGTTCGCTTGAAATTAATGTTTTTGATTGACGGTTTTAAGAAATTGTGGTATAATGCGCGACGCGTAGTCGCGTTGTGTAATTGCTGGCTACAATAAATAAAATCAAATTCATTAGCAGGAGTTTCAGGGAGAAAAAGTGTTAGATAGATGCAGGAAACTGGTTATTTATATAGTTTTGGCAGCTTTCGTTTGTAATTATTGCCAAATAACGGCGTATGCAACCGGAGCAGAATTGACTGATGCAGATCAGCAACAGGCGCAATCGGAAAAATACCGGTTTACGTCGGTTGCTGTTTCTGATACGCCCGGCAGCGCCAGTGCAGATAGTCAGAATATAAACGCGCTTAACAGCATGGTTTCGGCGGTTCAGGCTTGGTTGCAAAACGGTAGCGGTCCGGATTGGTTAAAACGCACTACGGTGCGCTTGGGCTTTTCGTCACAATACAATACTTTGTTTTCAATCGATACCATTCAGCCGTTTATGTTGAAAAATGAGGCGGCATTGTTTTGGCAAGCGAGCTACACGCGTGATTCGCAAGATATGGCAAACAGTGCGGTGAATTTTGGTGTCGGTTATCGAAAAATCGTCAACGATTCGGCAATAATCGGGGTAAATGCTTTTGTTGATCAAGCGCTTGCTAATAGTCATACCCGCGCTGGTATCGGCGAAGAACTATTGTTTTCGAATTTGGAAATTCGTTCCAATCAATATATTGGTTTGACAAATCCGGTGTTTATTTCGACTGCTAGTGGTATGGACACTTTGGAACGGGTTGTTAACGGTGTCGATTATGAGGTCGGCGGCAGCACGGTGCTAGCGCCATGGTTGGGAGTGTTTTTGCAAGGTTCGCATTGGTGGTTGTTAGATAACAACCAAACTATGCAGGGGAATTTAAACTCCTATAATGTACAGAATAATATCGGTGTGCGCGTTAATCTGGCGCTCACTCAACAGCTTCAGCTTGAAGCCGGTGTTAATGGCAATTATGGTGGTGGCGCTGCTAATCAGTCAGGTGTTAACCAATATGTCAAGGTTGATTTCAACCTCGCCAGTGACGCGGTCCGGGCCGCGCTGTTTGGACCAGAAGTACCGGTCGCAGAGAGCAGCGATGTTCATAACAAATTACTGCAAATCGTTCGACGTGAAAACATCATCATGACGCAACAATATCAGACACCATCCAAAGCAGCAGTGGTTGTGGCGGTGCAATATGCCGACAATAGCCCGGCGGCCAGTGTTCCAGTAGTGGCAACTCAGACCAATGGAGCGCGCTTGACTACACAGGCGAAGACTGATGCTAACGGTAATGCCAGTTTTCAAAATCTTAATTACGGCAGCTACAATCTTACCGCTGTGGTTTCCGGAAATGAATATACGGTAGCGCAAACTATATCTGACGATAGCAATAAGGCTGTTACTATCTTGACTCAGGAAGCGTATCTTCAGAAAAACAAAACGATGATAACCGCACTGGCAAAATATACCGACGGTGTTCCAACAGACGGATATACTGCCTATCTGCTTGATGAAAAAGGTAAAGTCCAAGATAAAGCTGAACTTGTTGGCGGGAAAGCGGTATTCAGTAAATGTACGCCTGGAAAATACAGCGTGCGGGTATATTTTAACGATGATCCCGATAACAAATATGGCAAATTCTATGAAACTGAACAAACGAATTATGCGGCTGGCGAATACACCGCACTGATTAATAATGTAAATTCTCCGGCTACGGTTACATTGAAAGTGAATTATTCCGATCGCACAGATAGTGCGGTAGATAATGCAAAAATAACACTTGCTCATGTATCAGCCGAGAGTGATGTGAAGAATATAATCGCCGAAGGGAGAACGGACAAGAATGGTTCGGTCTCTTTCGCTGGAATTTTGGCCGGAACAGCAGAAGTGACAGTGTTTGACAAGCAGCGCGATTTTGCCAGCATTGTTGAAATCAAAGAAAGTGTTGCTGATAATAATGCAAGCGTAGTGTTACCGGCAGCGACGTTCAATGTTCCGGTGGTTTATGCTGATAATACGCCGGCGCGTTTGGTAAACGTCGTAGCTCAGCCGCAGGCACATCCGGAATTAGCTGTGTCAACAACTACCAACGGTAATGGATTGGCGATTATCGATGGTTTGACGCCAAATATTGTTTATGACGTTTATGCAAAATTGAACGGTGAAACATATGATTGTGGTAACGAAATTGGTTATGCCGGTGAAACAAAACTGACAAAAACAATTACTGTTCCCAAAAAAGAAATTGATGCAACTGTAGACGTAAAGGTTGCTTACGATACCGGAACAGCGGTGGAAAAATCTAAACTAGTTGTATCTACCTTCAATGAAGATGCGCAAAAATGGCAATATTATCGCACGGTCTATACTGATGCCGCCGGCAATGCAACGTTTCCGGCGCTTGGTAAATTGCGTATCGAAGAAGAATATTACGGGGCGGCGTCAAAACCGGTATTTATCGATGTTTCCAAAAAAACAACCGAACAGGTTAATATTATCAAACAATCGGCAAAACTGACGTTGGCAGTTAATAAAGATGGCGTGCCGGCTGACTGTAATTATGTTGAAATTTCGCGTATGAATGAAGGTAAAATCAATACGAACGGCGATCAAAAGATTGTGGTCAAAACTAAAAAAGAAGGAACGGCGGTCGCGTTGCCAATCGGCCGATATCAGTTGCTGGCAGTTATTCCCGGAATGCCGCGGGCCCTGGTTACCGGCTATGAATTGCATAGTGATCAGCAAACGACTTTGCAAATCAGTTCCAATGACACCCCAAGTGTGTTGACTGTTAACGCAAGTCATTTGACCAGTAATGTTCCGGCCGAGAAAGCCAATTTGACTTTGTATCGTATTCCGCAGCAAGGCAGTAGTGAACGCACGCTTGTCGGTAGTACGACAACGAACACTGATGGTAAAGGCCGATTTAGCGGACTGGATAAAGGCTGGTATTATATCAAACTGGAATACAGAGGCTATCAGGACTACGCCGAGAGTTATGTTGAAGGCGAACGGATAATATCTTTTGGCACTTTGCCAAGCGGTAATTTTACAGTATTCACGGCAAATCGCGACCAACGTCTGTCGTTTGCCGATGTGACAATTACCCGTCTCAGCGAGGGTTATATTCGCGCCAACACCAAAACTATCAGTGTGAAATCAGATGCTGACGGCGTGGCGCCGCTGTGGTGTCTGCCGACGGGAGAATATAGTATTACCGCCAGGTATCAGTATCCTGGCGAACCGGTTATGGAAAGCACTGTGACTAGAAATCTGGCATTCAACGCTTGGGACAACGTTACAATCGACTTCGAAAAATATTGGAGTGTTGCAGTTGATGCAAAATACACCAATAATATGCCGGTTGCCGGGGTGAATGTTGAAATGAATTACCTTTCGGCCAAATTGCGTGGCGTTACAGACGTAAACGGCAGAGTGGTGTTTACACAGAATCAACCTTTTTCCGGGCCGCTGACCTGTAGTTTTATGGGTGACAGCCAGAATTTAGGGAATGTAAAAGCTACTTATAATGCGATAAATCCACTGCCGGCAATTTATTCGTTATCCGGCATCAATGTGCGTGCTATCAGTAAAAATGCCAAACCGTTGGCACTTGCGGAAGTTACTTTGCTAAAAGATGGCTCGGTAATTGCGACGCGCAGAACGGACTTTTTTGGCAGTGTTTCGTTTGGTGATCTGACGCCCGGGAAATATTCAATAAAAGTCGGAAAAACAACCAGTCAAACGACGCTTGGTTATAAGGAAACAAAAAATATTATTGTTCGCAGCCGGTTTATGCTGGAGAATGATAGTTATGCCGCGGTCAATTTGGACGAGCAGGAATTTGACGTTGAATAGGTACAGCACACAAAAACCTCGTTAAGATGAATATCTTAGCGTGGTTTTTTCTTTTATCCGTGTCCATGCTGTTTTGAAGTTTGTTTTGCACAATTATATTACGTATTGTATAATAAATCGGCGTGTGCAATTAAAAATTAGAAACGTCTTTGTGGGGGAACAATGCGAAAAATAAGGGTCGTTCACATAATTTCTGGAACTACTCACGGCGGAGCTGAGCGAATGTTGCAAAAGATTGTGCGGTTTACTGATAAAAGCCGTTATTGTGCAGAAATAATTTCGTTGAACGGCATTGGCGTGGTTGGGCAAGAAATGCTGGATGAAGGCATGACCGTACACAGTTTTTCGTTGAAATCATGGAAAATCTTTTTTTCATTGATTGCGCTTGCCAGATTGTTGCGGACTATTAAACCAGATATTGTGCAGACGTGGATGTATCACGGCGATTTTTTTGGCGGTGTATTGGCAAAAATCTGTACTAAAGCCAAGATAATTTGGGGTATCCGGGTAACTTTGGACGGTAAGAATCTTGAACAGCGCAGTACCTGGGTATTAGCATACATAAATGCACTGCTTTCGCATTTTATTCCTGACGTTATCATAAGTAATTCGGTTGATGGCAGAGATTCACATATCCGGAGTGGTTATGCAAGAAAAAAATTCGTTTTGGTTCCGAATGGTTTTGAGACTGAACGGTATCAGTTCGATAAAATTAAGCGGATAAAGTCACGTACTGAATGGCAGATTGGTGACGGTGATTTTGTTATCGGCATGGCTGGACGTTATGTCAAACAAAAAGACTGGTTGACTTTTTTTAAGCTGATTGCTGATTTGTGCAAGCACAATCCAAACATTAAAGCGGTTGTTTGCGGTTCGAAGATGGATAATGGCAACCCGGCGCTCGGCGCAGTTATTGATGAATTACAAATTCGGGACAGGATTGTTATGCTGGGACCGATAAGCAATATGATAGACTTTTATTGCGGGTTGGATTTGTTCGCGTTGACTTCGATTTTTGAGGGGTTTCCTAATGTGGTCGGCGAAGCGTTGGCGATAGGTCTTCCTTGTGTGGTAACCAATGCCGGAGAGTGCCGGGAATTGGTCGAAGCATGTTACGTCGCGCCATGTGGCGCGGTTTCCGCATTAAGTGCGATGTGCCAGCGGATTATTGATATGGATGATTTGCAACTTGTAAAATATAAAAGCGAGTTGGCACATTCGTTGCGTGCGAGATATGACATCAAAAATATTGTGCAGCTACAGCAAGAAATATATGATAGCTTGGTGCACGGTTAGTAATTATTTTTTAGCTGCAGAGAGGGGTTGTTTATGATTGAGGCAGGCAGACCACTGAAGGTTGCCGCTTTTACCGGTAACAATCGCCAGCCTAGTTCACGGTTTCGCGTCCGTCAATATATTCGTCCGCTAAAAAACGAGAATGTTGAAATGACAGATTTTTCTTGTCGCTCAGGGGTTTATGCCCCAGAGAACAAATATCTGCGGCCAATTTGGGGTGTTGCAAATTTAGCTGAGCATTTTGTTGCGGCGGTACGGTCACATCGTTATGATGTTACATTGTTAAACAGAGAATTCTTAGCAACTTATTATACTTTGGAATGGTTAACCAAGGCACCGCGAGTATTTGATATCGATGATGCGATATATACGCACCGCCGTGGCGGTGGATTTGTAGACAAATTGCTTCAAATTTCATCTGCGGTCATTTGCGGACATGAATACTTGGCTGAATATTGCCGGCGAATTAACCATAATGTCTACATTGTCCCGACATCTGTAGATGTTAAGCGTTTTATTCCGAGCGTGAAGACTGCCACTAGCGGTAAAATCATTGGTTGGTCTGGACAACAAAACGGATTGCAATATGTATATGCAATTGAAGATGGATTAAAAAAAGTCCTTGCTGCAAACAAAAATGCCAAATTACGGATTGTTTGCGACAAAGCGCCAAAATTTCGTTCAATTCCGGATGAACAACTGGAATATTTCAAGTGGACGGCAAACGATGAGGTGCAGTTGTTGCAGCAAATGGATATAGGCTTAATGCCGCTTACCGATAATGAGTTTAGCCGTGGTAAATGCAGTTTTAAGATGTTGACCTATATGGCTTGCGGTGTTCCGGTCGTCGTGTCGCCTGTGGGAATGAATCTGGAAGTAATGTGCGATGGCGAAGCCGGTTTTTTTGCGAATACTGACTTAGACTGGTATGACAGAATCACGACGCTGTTGAAGGATGATAAACTAAGTGCAGTTTGCGGCGTGCGTGGTCGTGAAATTGTTGAACAACGGTTTTCTGTGCAAATTAATGCAAAAAAAATTGCTGCGATTTTACGTTCAGTAAGTAATAACCACTAAAAAAGTAAATAGTTGACAGGAAAAAAATATGACAATTCATGATATAGTTGGTGAAATCAAAAAAAAATATAACAAAAAAAATGCATTTAGCGAGTTTTCGGCGGCGGACAAACAAAAGTATTGCCGAGCGCTGATTTTTCCGTTTATTGATATGCCAGAGCTCGTCAGGGATCGCGTCGAAATGCATATTGCTGCGCTATTGCGCCAGCGTGAAATTTTTATTGATTCAGAGATGTTGCGAAACCAGATAACCACAAACTTGACCGCTGCGGAAGTCGAAGAAGCGTTATTGTTAATTATTGAAACTAACGTTGTTGATGATTATCAAACAGACTTGGCTGTTTTGAAACGCGAAATTCCAAGCGAAGTTATGGCGCTGGATGTGATTGATGATATTCTCGCAACCTTAATCAAAGTCAGAATTGAGGAAGAACCCGTTCGCGAAAAGCCGGAAAAAAGTCCGATACTAGTCGAAGCTGAACAAAAAGATTACTTCTTTTTGAGTAGTAAGGAAATGTTGTTGGGCAAAGAACAATGGGCGACGTGTTTTGCTCTTGCGCATGATAGTGCCGAGCTGGCGTTTGCCGTGTACAACGGCGAAATATTTCTTTGGAATCGTGAAACTGCCGTATCCAGAAGAATTGCCGCCAGCAACAGATCGTTGTTGAGTGTGGTGTTTTCGCCAACCGGTGATGTTATTGCGGCTGGTGGTGAAGGCGGAACGCTGTTTTTTTATTCACTGGAAAACGGTGAATTGCTTTATCAGATTGATACAGGATTGGATACAATTTATAGCGTGGTATATTCACATAGTGGCTTGCAGCTGGCTGCAGGAGGACGCGGTGGTAGCGTGCGTATGTTTACTGTTAAATCTGGCTTGCCTGTGAAAGATGCTTATTGCACCGATATATATATTCAGCGCAATTTTTGTTGGAAGCTGTGTTTTTCAGAAGATGACAAATATCTGTTTATCGGAGGGGCTAGTGGTGAGTTGGTGCGTTACGAACCGGTTTTAGATGCACAAAACTATCTTAATTACGAATATTTTGAGCATATTTACGCGCTGGCCGTGATTCAAGGAAAATTGATGCTTAACGGTAATAGCGGCGAACTTCTTGTAAAGTCGGTTGTAACGGGAAAAACACAGCTGGCACGCTCATATCATGGCAGAATAATTGTTGGTATTGCGGTATCTTGTGATCAAAAATATATAGCGACAGCTGATTATTCTGGTAGTATCTGTATTTGGAACGCGTCTGACGTGGAGTTGCGCCAAGTGCTAAATTTGAATGAAGGCACATTGGTGCAAATTGATTTTGATGTATTTAGCAATGAACTGATTTTGCTGTATAAAAATGGAAAAGTTAAGTTTTTGGATCTTGACGCTGAAGAATGGCATAAGGTCCGGTGATCGGAGTGTTATATTTAGCTTTTGCGGCTGCGCATTTTGCTCTCATGGGGCTTACTTATGTGGTTTTTGACGATTATTTACATCCGGCGGTTGTTTGGTCGGCGATGTGGGGGATATCGTTACTGGTGCTGGCTGCAGTACAGGAGATGTACACAATAATTGTCACTTCAGCAGCGCTGTGTATGTTTTTGTACGGAACAGTTTTTTTGGTTTTGGGAAGCTATCTTGCCCAAAAGGTTTTAAACCGTTATGAATGGAACGTTTTAACCGAAAGTCAATTAAATCTCAAACGTTTGGATATAATAATCACCGCGTTGGTAGTGATTATTATAATCGGGTTTCCTTTTTTTTATGATACCGTTGTGCAATGGGCGCAATCGCAAGGCGAAGAATTTCAGATGTCGGATCCGGATGCATTTGCCAAAATCCGTAACGGTTTCTTGGCGAGCGAGACGGAAAATGCCCAAAATTTAAGTTTTGCCTATAATCTGGAACCGATTTCTATTATTGTTGCGTTGATGGCCATGGTGCATACTTCAGGGCATTGGTGGCGCGGAGCGCGTGCTATTGTTGCTTTGGCAACTACGTTAGGATACAATTTTTTGACCGGAGGCCGGTCGGGTGCCATGTTTATTCTCGTTTCAGCAATGTATATGAAATTGATTACCTCAAAGAAAATTCCGATAAAATTTATAGCTATTATGCTGGCAATTATGTTTTTTTTCTTTGCGGCAATCGACATCGTGCTTCAAAAAGGTACTACTGACCGGGATAAGACACTAGCTGAAAATCTTCCCAGCATTGTGCGCAGTTTTTCCGACTATTATATTAGCGGACTTTTGGCGTTTAGTGATTATTTTGAGCACCCGGAGCGATTTGAACCTAATTGGCATATTGATTTTATTTTCCGTAATGCGCTGATAAAACTTGGATTTGATTTACCCGTGGTATCGCAACACCAACAGTTTATCAATATTAGCGAGCGTGGCGATACTAACGTTTATACAATATATTATTGTTATTATCCAGATTATGGGTGGATCGGTACCGCTATATTGATGACATTGGACGGAGTGGTGCTGACCTGGTTATTTGTTAACGCACGAAAAGGCAGCTGCTTTTCGTTGGTATTACTTAGCTTTCTGATGCGGGGAGTGGTTTTCAGCGTGTATACAGAAAGTTTTTGGCGAAACTTGAATTTTCTCGGTAAAACAGCAGTGCTGGCAATTATTGTCTATCAATTTTCCAAAGAGCGAAATAATGGAACGGAAATAGAAAAAATATGAAACTTAAACGAACATTTGATTTTATCAGTATAAAAGCAGTATTTGTTTTTCATCAAAAGACCATTATTTATGCCAGTATTATCGGATTGCTCTGTGCGGTTGCCGTGACACTATACACAGATCCGGTTTACGAAGCGAACGGTTATATTCGTTTAACGACAGAAAAAAACCTGATTAATTCCATTTATGCAGCGATTGGACAGGACGCCAACGTGAAGCAGCTTCAGGGAACATATGCAGAGACACTGAAATCCCATTTAGTTATTGATCCGCTGATTGAAAAAATTGCCAAGGAATTACCGGAGAAATATAAAAAAATTGACTATAAAGAATTTACAAAAAAAATAAGCGTCACTCCGCTTAAAGATACAGAATTGATTAAAATCACCGGGCGGAGCGACAATCAAAAAGATGCGGCCACGTTTACGAACCTGTTGCTAAACGGGTTTTACCAAACTATGAGTGATTATCAGCGAAAGAACAGAACCGTTATCAGGGAATTCATTGGAAAGCTAGTTGAAGATAACAACAAAAAAATGAATGAGTACGCGAAAACTCTTGTCGAGTTTGAAACAAGTAAACAGACATTGGATTTTGCTGAAGAATACAAACTTTTTGCAAAAAACCAGATGGACTTGAACGGTGAAATCGACAGGAGTGTAAACCAGGTAGCAGAGTATGTGAGCAAATTAGGCAGTATTAATAATTCGCTTAGCTACGGAACCATGGTCAGAGTCGGAGACAATCCGGTACTTTTGCAATATCGGACGAATTTAATCAGTGTCGAAAATGAAATTGCGCAGTTGCGGGAGCAATATACCGAGAAATTTCCCCAACTAAAATCGTTAATAGCGTTACGTGACGAAATCCGCGAGAAAATTGACCGGGAGGAAGCACGGATAGCTAGCGGCGAGGCGTTGTCTACTAATCCGCTACATACGCCTCTGCTTCAAGAAAAATTCGCTACAGAAGCTGATCTTGCCGGTGAAAACGCTAAATTAGAGTCATTGAATAGCAGAAGCAAGTTGTATGAGCTGGCAATGAAAAAACTTCCGAAACTACAGCTTGAGTTTAATCAGAAACAGGCTGATTATCATAAGTATGTCGAGTTAAACAAATTGCTTACGCAAAAATATCAGGAAGCTCAAATCGATGAAGCGGCAACGAAGGTTGATTTCGACATCATGGGTAATGCAATAGCGGATGATTTGCCAATATCGCCAAACAAAACATTCAACTTAATTGGTGGTTTGATGCTTGGATTTATTTTTGGTGTAAGTTGGGCATTTCTTCGCGAAGTATTTGATCCGGTTATCAGAAAAAAAGAAGATATACCAGTGCTTATGTCCATTCCGCTATTAGCGGTAAATAAATACTATTTAAATAAACACGGACGATTATATAGGTTATTGGACAAACTTGGTTTGTTCAATAAAATCCGCCACCGCATGGAATTAGCGCCTAAAACCGGAGAGCTGCAAACTGTTGAAAGCAAGGTTCTGACGCAGATTCAGAAAGAAATTCAAAATAAGACAGTAGCTGTTGTCAGTTTTGATACTAACCGGAATATTGAGTTCGCCGCCAATCTTGCTGAAATAGCGGCGAAATCCGGCGAACGAACGTTGATTATCGATTGCGATTATGTAAATTCGTCGCTTGATAAAATATACGGAGTAAAAAACATCGGATTTGTTGATCTTTTGCAAGTTGACGATGATCCCGGAAAATATGTTGTGCGCACTTCGATAGAAGACCTCTATATTTTGCCAAGTGGTGTGGTTACTGATGTTAAACGAATAACCGCAGTGTTGAATAATTTTCGAACAGTCGAAACTTTATTTGACAGAATCAGCAAATTAGCGGACAGGATTATTATTGTATTGCCTAGGATGATTACCGGTGCTGAGCGCGTTTCGTTTCTACAAAGCGCCGGAATGATGATTGTTACGACTGAGGTTAATTGTACTAAAGTTTTGCATGCTTTGATGTGTTTGGATGAAATTTCGAAGCATTCGCAGTGTCCAATAGGTGCTGTATTATATGAAAAGGGATGACGTGTAAGGCGGAGACATTGTTTTTTATGATTTAGAGTTTCGCTGTGCCAGTTGCATTGCATTGCAAAATTTGCAATTGGATACGAGTTTTTTTAGTCAGCTGATGCAGTAAAATTATGTAAGTAGAAGGATTTATTTAAGTGATAGGTGAATTGTGAATATAATTAAAGCTAAAAATGCTTTTTCTCAAAATTCCGGACGTGCTGAAAAGACACTCGAGTATACGCGGATAATAAGTTTGCTCACCAGTAAAAATGGTGTGCGGACGGATAATCTGTTGCTGTCTTTGGTACATGGGTTGGATTATGCCGAGTTTGGCACAGCGCGATATGGAGAATTGGTTGACAAGGTTGTCCGAAGGTTGTCAAAAGATTTGCAGCATTTGATGCCTGAATTTAGTCGCGGCAGCATCGTATTAGTTGGTGCCAGTGAAAATTTTTCGCTGGCTTTGGCAGGGAAAATATCTGGCTGTAATTTGACCGGAGTGCTTTCGGACGGCAATTTTGCCATGAGTCATCTGATAACCTGCGGCCGAGCTGACGAAACCGGTTTTTTCAACAGACGTGGCAGTTATAGCGCGTTGACGACACAAATGGCTAAGTCCCTGTTCAACGGCGATGATGTTCAATATCGGTCGGCGATATTGGCAAACATGGATTGGTTGGTAACGAAAAAATCACATGAGTTTTTCAATCAACATAAGTTGATCATTGCCGGACAAAGCCTAAAAATGGCTAAACTTTGTCCGGCAGACACGTTGTTTGTGACTGGTATGATCACCGATTGTGATGAAGTTGTTGCCCGTTTCAATGAGATTGCGGATTTGTACGGTACGGCTGGTTCTGTAATTAATCAGGCCAATATAACGTTATTTGCGGCGCCGGGTTACGAACCGGTTAGAATTGCGAATAATTATTCGTCGATTATGCAACGGTTTTTTTCGCTTAAAATCCGGCCGTCAGCTTTTAGTGTTTTCGAGTATGATGAAAGATCAAGCAGGATCGGTGAAAAAATCTATGGAAATGATGTATGTATTGAATCAGACTTCCGGTTTTACGATGAAAGAAAACTGGATACGACATACATACGCGAGTGGTTATTGGCAACGCCAGAAGACCTTTTTGAAAGACAAGTTGAGTGCGGGCAGTTTTTAGAGAAACTTGCCAGACTTTCGTCGTATTTGTTATGTGTTGAAAACGGGGTTAAGTATTTGAGCCGTGCGATATATGTTCAGCTTGGTAAAACCGTGAAAAACCGCCTTAAACTTGCTTTGGAGCTGTTTGGTGAACAAACATACGCCCAGCAAGACCGACGAGATTATGGTAAGTATTTAGATGTTTCAGCGAAAAAAGTAGCGTCCCGGATAATCAGCGCGATAGTAACGCATCGGATTCCGGAATATATTGTTAACGGAACGGTTTTTAGTGCGTTTGTCAAGAGTGTGGATAAAATTAGGGCAGCATTGTTCTGCGACGGTGTGGGGGAGATTACCGTGTACTTTGATCAACAACCCGAGGTGCAAAATTTGTTTTATCAAAACAGCAAAATATCGTTCAGAGTTGAGGGCAAATCAGGCAGTAATTTGATTTTGGTGCCTGTTAGTTTGCCGAATGCTTTTGCCTGATACGTGGTGGCGCTATGAATGAAATGATTTTAGGCAGGCTCGACAGATTAAAGCACATCGGTGTTGTTGATGAGAGACAAGCTGATAATTGGCAGTGCCTTTTGGCAACTTATGAAATATCGAAAAAATTAAGCATAGGCGAAACCGCGTTATTATATCATGAAAAACAGGCGGCAATACAGACGTTGAATTTGTTGTTTGCAGACGTTGGGCTTGTTTTTGATGAAGAGCTTTTGAACAGAATCGGCATTGTTAATTTTGAATATGCTGAACATTTTTCAGTGCGGATAAAATACGCAGATGGATTTTCGGATGCAGCAAGCAATGGCATCAGTGAAATGCAGATAGCGGTAAAAGACACCGAGAATGTTTTCAATACTTTGGAAAACTATTTGGCTGATTTTTCAAAAAAAAACCAACTGGCGAAAATTACGATCGCATTGCCGGCCGAATTATTACGTGCCGGACCGATAGCGCTTTTTCCGATGATAAGCGATACTTGGAGTGAGAAAATTTTCGTACGTTTGAATCATTGTATTGCTGCATGTTATTTGGCTGCAAGCGCTGGTGTCCCACAATTTTTGTTCCAAAAATTATTGAAACAGGAATTATGGTCACGCGGAATTGCTGATATTGCTGTTCTGTTACCGGTAAGCACGAATGAAAATTATGATGCAACCGCCGTTAAGCTGCGTTTGTCGTCGATCTCTGCTGCTTGTACGCAAACAGATACGTTCGAAATGGTTCAGCCTTTTGCTGAAAAACTCCTGGATGCTACAGTTTTGTTTTGTAAGCACTCTGAAACGGACAGTTTGGGCGAATGGCGGATGCCCTTGATGCGTTTTCTCGCAGACAAACACGAAGTCTCCCCAGTTGATAGACGAAACGGTCTGTTGGCGGCTTATCTTGAATTTTTGTCTGGAGCGGAAAGTCGGGCACAGCTGTTGGTTGATGAGATTAACAGCGAAATACTTGCGATAGAGGAGTATCTTTCCAGGAAAACAGAAAAAAAACTTAAGCTTGCAAGCAACGACGAAAATAGCGTGATAGCTATAGTGAAAAATGAAGCAACTTATGCTGCGGGTGTGATTTCTGAAGCGTTTTCCGCGAATCGGTTGCCGCCGGAGAAAAAAGAAACCGAAATAGTTACACGCGAGCAACTAGTTGCGAAAAGAATTTTTGGTATTCCTTACGGAAAGAAAACACACACAACTTGTGATACGAATAGCATTGTTTCGATTGATCGAAAGGATGTTGAGCGACAAGTAAGATTGTTGTTTACACTATTTAACAAAATATCGAATATGTTACGCAAAGGAGCTTTGGCCAGATATTTACTAAGCGCTAAACAACTTGAAGAAATCGAAGCACGAACAATTGCTGTTATTCCGGATGAAGAAAATTGGATGCAGCGCTTACGGGCGGATTTTAACGATGAAAAAGAGTTGCGCGAAGAAAATGCCGTCGGTTACCGTGTTGTTTACCGCAAGTTTATGAAGGAGCTTCTGGACTCAGTTACTAATTACTTCGACTGGATTGAAAAGCAGGTTGTTCAAGAATATTTCAGCGGCGAAGCATCTGACGGCGGCAGTGACGGCGAGCGGTTGCTTAAACAAAAGCTTGCGTTGCTGCAACAGCGTATTAATGATTGTTTTGAGGCGTTGGAAATCATTTCACGCTTGCAGTCGGAGCGGTTTCTGAATTAAAATTGAAGGGATTTATTAATGAAACATATCTGTACAGTGGTGTTTTTGATTGTCCTGATTTTGTCAGTTGCGCATGCGCAGGCGAACGATATTGTTGTCACTCAGTTTGGTGCGCTCGGCAATGGTATTCATGATGATGCACCAGCAATCCGTGCCGCGTTAAATTCTGCAAAAAAAGCAGATTGCGTAGTTTTTCCAGCTGGTAGTTATTTGCTGCAGAGCGGAAGCGGGTTCATTTATGGTGATAATGAGTACATATTGGTTTTACCTGGCAATATCGAGATTCGCGGAGAGCGCGGCGCCCAGTTGAAAATTGGTGATGGATTGGCTTATAAAACCAGTGCCAGACGGGGGATGGCATTAATTTTCGCCGAAAACTGCAATGATATTTCGATAAGTAATATGCGCTTTGAATTGAACGGGGCGAACAATTTAGTACCAGATGACAGCCGGCAGATTACTGGCTACGCGTTGCGATTATATAACTGCAATAATACCCGTATTAGTAATTGTGAAATTATGAACGGTTATGGACAAAACGCTATAGTGATTTCCGGATATGCATCTAATGGTTGTGAAATAACCAATAACATTATTATTAATGGTGGAACTTCGATAATCGGAAACAGATATCAGGATGATTATTCAGCAATATATTCTTGTGCTCAAAATACGCTTATCACTGGCAACAGGATTGCCAGTGATTGTTTTCCGTTTGCCAACAGCGGCGCAGTCGAGATTCATAATTCTGACAGTATTGTAGAAAACAATATTTTCGAAAAGTGTCAGCCAGGTATTTATATATGCAGCGATTTTTCGGGAAAAACAACTGAGCGAATTGCTGTTAGAAACAATAAATTTTTACGATGCAATCGCGGAATATTTTTTGATGGAACAGGTGACTTTGCTGATATTGATATTTCCGGAAATTATTTTGGTATGAAGCGGTTTCAGCAGAGTTCCAAATTTTCGTTGGCTGCGGCAATTCAAACGCGACGGACTGATTCACCGGTTTATGACTATACACAAATTATTAAAAAACTTAATGTTTCAGACAATGAGATGAATGAAGAATTTATCGATATGCCGCTTAAAGCATCAGCGTGCTTTGCGCGGATAGCATCAGTATATGGAGGAATATTTAAGAACAACCGGATATCGCATATTTCCGGACAGGCGTTTGAACTACTTGGATCGCCTTTTGGAATGAAAAATATTTTTATTGTCGATAATCAGGTGTGCAATTTTGGGTTGAACCGTAGCCCTTATAGTCATGCCGCGATTGATCTTTATTTTTCCGGTTCCTCGAAGCAACCGCCTAAAAAATCATTTAGTGCCAGTAATTTGTATTTTTTCAACAATAGTTTTGTAATGGAAAAAGAATATTCGATCGAGAGTTGTGGATTTTCTGCTGGATATGATCAAAAATCCGGATTGACTAATATTATTTACGGTGGCAATAGTTTTACCGGTGTGAAGCAAACTACTCAGCCAGCTCGGATAATTCTTAATGAGGGAAGCCTGCCAGACAATTGGCAAGCCCAGACTCAAGATCGGCAGAATGATCAATTATGAAGATATGTTATATTATTACCACTAGCGAATTTGGCGGTGCAACAAAAAATGTCTATTATTTAGCAAAACACTTTGCAAAACAACATGAGGTACATGTAATTGCCGGTGATAGACTATGGTTGGCCGATGAAGCCGAAGCGGCTGGTTTCGTTTTTCATCAAATACCGACAATTATCAAGCCGATATCGCCGCTTAAAGACGGACTTGCAATAATAGCGACTATTAAACTGTTTAGTAAAATCAAACCAGACATCGTCCATTGTCATTCTAGTAAAACTGGTCTGATTGGTCGTGTCAGTGCAAAAGTATTGCTGATTCCGACAGTGTTCACTGCACATGGCTGGGCAACATTGAGAAGCTATGGCAAACTCAAGACTTGGCTGTATTTAATTATTGAGAAGTTCGCAGCATATTTGACTGATTGCATGGTATGTATCTCGACCGGTGATTTGCAATTGGCAAAAAAAATGTTTGCTTGTAAGCGCTTTGAGCTTGTATATAACGGAATTCCCGACACGGAATTTTTGGCAACCAGACATGACTCGGCGCGTCCGCTGAAATTATGTATGGTTGCACGATTCGCGCATCCGAAAACTCCGGGGATAGTAGTTGCAGCGTTAGAAAAGTTGTTGGCGCAAGGAACAATTATGCAGTTAACGCTTATTGGCGGCGGCCCGGATATCGATAAAATGAAAAATCAGTTTGATAAATCATCAGTGGCTAAAGAGATTAAATTTTTTGGTGAAACTGCTTATGTTGAGCGTGAATTATTAAACTACGATGTATTTGTGTTGTCGACAATTTGGGAAGGATTACCGATTTCGATTATCGAAGCAATGCGTGCCGGATTACCGGTGGTGGCTAGTAATGTTGGTGGAAATTCCGATTTGATAGTCGACGAAGTGACCGGTTACTTATTTGAATCGGGCGATGTCGATAAATTAGCCGAAATATTAAATAAAATCAATTGCAACAGGGGACTGCTACAGCAGCTCGGGAATAATGGCAGGCGTCGATATCATGAATTATTTACTGAAAAAGTAATGTTGGAGAAAACTGTGAAAATTTATGAAACTGTTCTGAGATAACAACCAATAGTGATCTGATAAACACAATAAAACAGCTAGACATTAACAGTGTTTATACAAGTTATGTCTAGCTGTTTGCAATTAATCTAATAAAAAAGCACATCTACTGGCAGATCAGCAATCTTGTATTGTGCAGGAATAGGTTCGGAGGGAATTACGCGGATTACAATTTTGTTTTTTTCGTTCGAAACGATTCCAGTTCGTGACGGATCAAGCTCGGCCATAACCGGAGTGGCAGACACTGTGCCATTAACTAAATTGCCATTAGGAAAACGGATACGAACTTTTTGGTTTGCAACAAGTTTTTCGGATAAAAATTTTGATTCAATATATGCCAGAATAAACACATTTTGGCGTAATACTACTTTTGCTATTTCCTGACCTTCTTTGACATATTCATTTTCCTGAACAAACAATTTAGCCATGCTCCCATCTTCGGGAACACTTATGTTCAGAAGGTTAATTGAAGTTTTCAGCGCTCGCAACTTTGTTTCGGTGTCAAGAATATTTTTGTCAAAGTATTCAGTGCTTTGTAGCGTTCTAGTCGCCTGAAACCGTGCGATATCGGCTTCAAGAGCGTAATATTGCTGTTCAGCGATATTTAAATCGCGCCGGGCGTTGGCGGTGTCTAATATTGTCGTTGCGCCATCCTGACGTAGCTTCTGTAAAGTGTCAAGATTTTCCTGACACTTTATGCGATATGCCATCGTTGCTGCCTTAGCTTGAATGAGCTTCGTTCGCTCGGAGTCATCTTGTAAAAATTTTTGTTTTTCGGTTTTGAAAATATTGATTTCGTCCTGAAGGGCATTTTGTTCGGAAAGCATTTGCGGGCTGTCGAGTTTGATAATTTCTTGGTTTTTAGAAAAAGCTTCACTTTGTTTGAATCTGATTGTTTTTACGTAAGCGTTGGTTGGAGACCGTAAAGTTACTTCGCCAAAAGTAATGTACCCCGATGCGGTCATGAAAAAAGTATCGCTAAACATTACGTAGCCTAAATAAGCGAATGGCGACAATATCAGCAGCATCAAAATATACCAGTAAATTTTGGCCAGATTGCGCTTGCCAGGTGCATATTTTATTGGTTGGGTGATTTTTTGTTCTTTATATTGAAAATTAAAACCCATTAGATGTTTCTCCTCGTTATCCGCTTTTTTTTATGACCCACCATGGTGCCATTGTTGTGTCTCGGTGGGTGTTAAGTGTAAATTCGCTGATGGTTGCTATTGCGGTGACAACACGCATAATAAATTGATATATGGGCATTAATGGTGTATATAATATGAATCGAAAATCTTTTTTCTTGCGGTCAGATACGAAACAAAGATAGAGCGTAAACAACACTAATGTTGAAAATAAATAGTACAGATAAGTAAAAATCATCATCGTAGTTGCAAATGCCAGAGAAAACTTGATGAATAACCATAATATGTATAGTATTGAAAGAAACGGTACACACAAACAAAAAATGAAATCATACCAGAATATTGCTAATAGGTTATTCCAGCCAATATTTTTTGGACGCAAAAGTTTACGATAACGGCGGAAATACAAAAATGATAAATCGCCGTCCCAACGTAATCGTTGCTTAAATAGAGATTTCCAGGTATCAGGAACGTCAGTGTACATTGTAGCGTCATAGCTATGGATAATTTTTAGTTCAGGATAGCGTTTTAAATAGCCTTTAATTCTTAGTGTCATATCAGCATCTTCAGCAGTGCCGTTTTTCCAGCCGCCGATTGCTTTAACAAAACTTTTTCTAAACCAACCGTGGGCACCGGAAATATTGTTCAGCACACCTAATTCCGCGAGACCAGTTTTTGATAATTGCAGTCCAAGCATGTATTCAATTGCTTGAAATCGTGTTACTAAGGATTTGCGGTAATTACGAACTCGGATGTTGCCGGACGAACCAACGACGTTGGGATCGCTAAAACCGCGCATTGCCGCTGCGACCAAATCATTGTCTACAGAGCAATCGCCGTCGATAATAAAGATTATTGTTCCGCTAGACAGCGCCAGCCCCAGATTGTTTGATGAAACCCGTCCGCCGCGGATTTTTTTTGGAATAACCTTAATAATTCGTGAAGCGTCTTTATGCTTTGTATGATGTTTGCGTGCGTATTCCAATGCCACGTCATAAGTTTCTTTGTTAACATCCGAACCATCCACCATTACTAGTATTTCAATACGGCCGCGATATATTTGTTCGACCAGTGACTGGATGGTCGCAATTATTGCTTCACCTTCACTGTAGCAGGTTATGATACAACTTACAGTAGGAAAATAGTTGTCGGGATATTTTTTTATAAAAACCTCTTTCCAGAATTTTCGAAAATATCCGACAATAATGATTGTAGTAAGCGGTATTTCTAAAAAAATCACTACCGGAAATAGTAAAACTATGAATCTTCCGGAATCTTTGCTCTGTAAGTATAACGAAAAAAAATAAAGAATTTCATTAAAAAGATTGGTCATAATTTAGCCGAAACTTTTTCTAGTAACTCGCGGGCAGTTAAATCAGAAATATCTTCAACACCGGAAGAAAACCAAGCGATTTTGGTTTCAAATCGTCCTTGCTTCAATTCCATAGATTTGACAAATTCCGCTATTCGTTCGACAAGTATTGTCAGCCCTTCGGAGTCGGTATTTGGAAGCAAGAAGATGAAGGTATTATGATCTAATTTAGAACACATATCAGTGGTCCGTACGACTCTTCGTAAAAATCGTGCCAACTCCAGCATTAGGTCGTAACCTGAGGCAGAGTTATTTGGTATGATTTGTAGAGCTATCAATCCGAAACGTTCTTTATCATAGCGAATTTGCATGGCAACAATCCAGTCCAGCATAAATAGCATTTGGTTAATTACAATATAATTGAGTTCGTTAACAATTAGTCCAGCCGAGTTGACGGTGCCAAATTTGGTTTGGGCGCGACCAGCATCGGTTAGTTTGTATTCATAAATCGGTCGTTTGCTTAAGTCTTCGGTGGAAAAAGTTTTGTTGCAGGTCAGGCAAACGACGCTAAGTTTACTGTCGATATGATAATTTCCACAGTCTAAACATACACCGTTTTCCAATGGACGATCGTAGTCTTCACCGATTAGCCGCAGTTTTGTCCGGCAAGACGGGCATACCATACGACCATCTTTGATGAACTGGCTTTCGGGAGCAACATGTCCACAAGTAAAGCAGTGCACGAATTTTTCGTTGCGAATGTTGATGCTACCGCAATGCGGACAAAGATCGCTGAATTTGAGTAACGCCGAGAAACAGCTTGAACAGCAAAAAATTCGATCAACCAGTCGGGTTTTGGCAAGAATATTTTGATTTGTCATTTCTTCTAGCCAGAAGAAATAGTCTTCCGCACCGTCGTAAAATTGTTCAACATGTGGATAATAATAAAATATTGGCTTCGTTTTATCTAATTCTGGAATAATGTGGAATGCTGGCCTGGTATAGAAGTATGCAAGAACTCGATTTTCCCAACTACTATAATTATGAACTTCAATTTCCTGAACCAGTATTATGATTTCCAGGATATGTTTTTTGAGTTCGTTTACCGGCAAAGGTTTATAGTAAGTACTGAACTCACCATCGGTTTCCCAAACAATCGGCGTCAAGCAGAGTTGGTCAGACTTTCTTAACGAATTGATAAGCGGTTGTAATAACTCACGGCCGAAACCTGTGGAAACAATCAGCGCTGTGGGTATTAGCGCAGATGCAACGAAATCTTCAATTGAGTTAAACAAAATTATTTCGCCAAGCTCGGCGGATAACGTTCCAAGTAGGGTGTTATTGATGTTTTGTGCAATATATGCAACCTTCATATTGAGTAGACCTCCATATAGTTCATTATCAATAAGAAAAGGGTTTAATGTAAGTAATAAATGACAAAAAAATGTGTAACAATTATCAATCACTCGGTTAGTTTACCACATCACACAAATTGTTGCTTTACAAGTATGTTCTTCAATTTATTATAGAGAATAAAAGAAGGATTTTTTGCGAATCTGAGTGTTTTTCAAAAGATTGCTGATAAAACATTATTAGTATGCTAAAATACTAACAAGAGTTGTTGACTATTGTTCATCAACAATATTAATTTGGTTATTCAGGAGGACTAATGAGCAACGTATACAATGACATTCACAAGTTAGCATTTTCACTAAAAAATAGCGACGAGTTTTTGGCGCTTGCGGCTACGAAAAAAGCTTTAAACCAGGATGAAACTGCAAAAAAAATGGTGCAGGATTTCATGGAAAAGCAAATGGAACTGCAAATTGCCGCAATGTCTGGTAAACAAGAGGAGAATAAAGAAAAAATCGAGCAGGCGCAAAAATTGTACGAAATCATTGCATTGAATAATAATGCTCGCGACTATCTTAATAATATGATGAAGTTCGATCGGATCGTTCAGGATATGTACAAGATTATCAACGATTCTATAAAAGAAGGAATGGATTTACTTGAGAACACAGAAGCTTAACGCAGAAATTATTGCCCGTTTGCAACAAATAATTCCTGCAGAACGACTGTTCTTAGAAGAACCGTTATCGGCTCATACCACTTTTCACATCGGCGGACCGGCGGAGTGTCTGCTTTTGCCGATGACTATTGATGAAGTAGTGAATATTTGTGCTGTTGTAAAAGCCAATAACATACCGTTGTTTATTTTGGGCGGCGGGTCGAATTTGCTGGTGCGCGATAACGGAATAGCGGGAATTGTTATTAAACTCAGTCCGGATTGTTTTGGACGAATTGAGAAAACTGACTGCGGTTTGCGTGCTTATGCCGGCGCAATGTTGAAAGATGTTTGTGCCTTCGCAGCGGCACATTCGTTGACGGGCATTGAATTTGCTTGTGGAATACCAGGGTCCGTCGGTGGAGCCGTGTATATGAATGCCGGAGCCTACGATGGTGAAATGTCCAACTGTGTGCATCTGGTTAAGGTGCTGTTGCCGGATGGTACAATTACTGATATACAGAGCAAAGAGATTAGTTTTAGTTATCGTAACAGTGTCTTCCAAACGAATGGCGCGGTTATTTTGGCGGTCGAATTGCACCTTTCTAAAGCCGATCAAGATATGATCGTCGACAAAATGCGTGATTTGACTATCCAGCGTGAAAGCAAGCAACCATTGAACGAACCGAGTGCCGGGTCGACTTTTAAGCGTCCGCCAGGGAAATTCGTTGGTCCAATGCTTGAACAAGCAGGACTGAAAGGATTCACCTTGGGCGGCGCTCAGGTGAGCGAAAAACACGCCGGTTTTGTTATCAACGCGGGCAATGCTCAAGCAAGCGATGTTCTCGATTTGATTCATCACGTTCAAAACAAAATCAAAGAACAGTTCAATGTTGATTTATTCCCTGAAGTAAAAGTTATAGGAGAATAAGATTATGAGAGTGAAATTTCGTGGCAAAAGAAGCATTAAAATTGTTGGTCACTCGACGTTAAAGGAAAAAAGCAAAAACGATAAGCAACAGTTGTTCAACGTGCCCGAATATTTCGGTAATGCTGCCTGTACTGGCAAGGTTATGCTGATTGGCGGTGGTCCGGATCACAAACATAAAGATATTTATCCGAAAATTATTGAATTATCCGGCGGCGCAGCCGCGCTTGTCGGCATTATCAATACCAGCAATATCAATCCCAAAGCAACGGGAGCTGAGTATGTCGCTGATTTTGAGGCGTTTGGCACATCCGGTTTTGGTGCGAAAGAGTCGCCGTATGCTGTGAACATCGATATCACAAATGCGCCGGAGGACTGTAACTATAAAGAAGCAGTTTATGACCGAGCTATTATTGAGCAGATGGAGAAATGTACTGGATTCTATTTTCCCGGCGGTGACCAAAATCGGGTAATAGAAGCATTTTTTAATAGTAACGGTGGTCCTACCCCGGCACTCGAGGCAGTATTTAAAATCTGGCGTGATGGCGGCGTGATTGCCGGTACCAGCAGCGGAGCTGCAATGATGTGCAATCCGATGCTGATAAGCGGGGTGAGCTTTACTTCGCTGTACTATGTAAAGGGTGCTGAAACTGGTGCGTTGCATGATTATAACCGCTATGATGATTTGGCGTTAATTGGTGGCATGGGCGTAGTTCAAGACGCAATAGTTGATCCGCATATGGTCAAACGCGGCCGGATTGGACGTTTGATTGTTGCGATGCTTGATGCCGGAAAGCGGTTTGGTTATGGTGTAGGCGAAGTTACCGGGATGATACTGGATACTAATGGCAATATTGAGGTTATTGGCGATAATGGAGTGGTTATTGTCGATATGGCCGAAGCCGAATGGGATCAAACAAAGCCATTTATTCGTATTGAAAATATTCGGTTACATTTCTTGGCAAATGGGGACAAGTTTGAAAGTAAGGCGGGCCAAATTAATCCGTCCACAGAAAAAATTTGCGCTTCCATGCAATTATTTGATGACATGATGAAGAAACGCATTGCTAATCATTTATTTGCGCCAATGTTGCGTGAGTATCCATACCGTAAACGTCCGGTAGGTGATTCTTACTGTTTTGATTCGGTTTCTTTTGATATGGATGTGATGTTCAGGTTTGCGATTACTAATGACAGTAAGACATTGGCTTATTATGGTAACATCGAAGAACCTGAAAGTTATTGTATCGAAAACCTAAAATTGGATATTATTCCGATGCGGATATATACGGAGGAATTTTAGATGAAAATCACGTTTTGCGGTGCGGCCAAAACCGTCACCGGATCGTGCTATTTAGTCGAAACTGAATCAACTCGGTTCATCGTGGACTGTGGAATGTTTCAGGGGCCAAAACATGTTCGCCAGTTGAATTATCGCGGTTTCTTATTTAAACCAAGTTCGATTGATTTTGTAGTGCTGACGCATGCCCATATCGATCACTCTGGTTTATTACCGAAGCTGGTCAAAGAAGGTTTTTCTGGAAAGATATTTTCAACGGCGGTAACCGCTGAATTAAGTGCGATAATGTTACCTGATTCGGCACATATTCAAGAGCATGATGTGGAAATCGCCAATCGCAAGGGGCGTCGTTTGGGACGAGCGCCGGTTGAACCACTATACACCGTTGGCGACGCCGAACTTACACTCACGCACTTTTTACCTTTGTCTTATGAAATACGTGAGCAATTGGCTGATAATGTGACCTTGACGTTTCGTGATGCCGGGCACATTTTAGGCTCGGCAATCGCCGAAATCGAAATTACTGAACAATCCAAAACCACAAAGTTGGTATTTTCTGGTGATTTGGGGCAGTATCATCAACCGATAGTTCGTAATCCGGAATATATCAAACATGCCGATTATTTATTTATAGAATCAACCTATGGGTTACGCAATCGCGATTCATTTGATAAAGAAGAGGAATTAGCAAAAGCGATCAACGAAATAATTGACCAGGGCGGCAATTGTGTTATTCCGGCATTTGCGGTAGGACGGACACAACTGGTTTTATATTATTTAGTCAAATTAATGCGTGCCGGTAAAATTCCGAAAATACCGGTGTTTTTGGATAGTCCGTTAGGGATTGCTGCAACCAGAATATTTGGGCGGCATCCTGAAGTATATGATGACGATGCCAAGCTGACTATTCGTTTGGATAAGATTGTTGCCGGTGGCGATATTGATTTACGCATTGCGGTTAGTGCCGAAGAATCGAAGCGGATTAACGATTTGAGTGGCGCGAAAATTATTATTTCGTCCAGTGGTATGGCTGATGCTGGTAGAATACTGCACCATCTTAAACACAACCTGTGGTCATCAAAAAACGGTGTGTTATTTATGGGCTATCAAGCGGAGGGAACACTTGGCCGCCGATTGCTTGAAGGCGCCAAACTTGTTAAAATTGTTGGTGAAGAAATCGCTGTTAAGGCCAAAATATTTAATTTTGAAGGGTTTTCTGCGCATGCAGATCGTGATGAATTAATTGATTGGCTCAAACACTTTGAGCAAGCTCCTACAAACGTGTTTGTCATGCACGGCGAACCGGAAGTAGCTACTCAGTTTGCCAAAGACATAACTGAGTTAGTGGGTTACGCTGCTGTTTCACCGAATTTAGGCGACTGCGCGAATATTGATGGCCTGACTTGGACGCTTGAACACTCTGATTACGTTATTCCGGAATCGGCTTCTAGCCAGCTGCAGAATTACTTTGTGTTGGTAGAAACCGATTATATGGATTTTCGTCGTCGCATCGAGACAATAGTCGCCAAAGAGCCGAATCGGACTACAGATGTGGCAAGGCGGCTGGAAAAACTTCATAATGTGTTTAGCAAGATGATTACAAAACTGAAATAGAGGTGTGGTATGGGTTTTTTTAATGGAGTGAAAAATTGGGTAATGCCGGCTGAGACAGAAGATAATGGCGCTGACTTGGAAAATATCGTGGCGAAGCAATATTCGGGGGAACGGGTTAAAATTAGAATTGAAACTCCGCGAGATTTTATTGAAGCGCCAAAGCTGTTAGCCGATCTAAGGGAAAACAGTTGTTTGTTGGTTAACCTCAATAGCGCAGACGGTAATAATCGCCGCCGGATCTATGATTTTCTGGATGGCGCGCGAACTTTTGCCGGTGGTACGGTGGCTGAAGTAGCCAACGAAACATTTATGTTTTCGCTGCAAAACGGCAATGTTGAGAAAAAATTCACCGGACAAAAATCGGCGTTTACCTTTGACGAGCTCAAAAAAAAACATAATTTATAGTTTGCAAAGCCCTGACTTATATTAAGTTGGGGTTTTGTTACACGAGGGAATATGTCGGAATTTGTTCACTTGCATGTACATAGCGAATATAGCTTGTTAGATGGAGCAGCGCGGATAAAGCAAGTGGTTAAAAAAGCAAAGCAATTTGCGATGCCAGCGCTTGCTATCACTGACCACGGCTCAATGTATGGCGTAGTGGAATTCTATAAAGAATGTATTGCGAATGGCATTAAACCAATTATTGGGTGCGAAGTGTATGTTGCGCCGCAATCGCGGTTTGACAAAAACGGGCGCGAACAGGACGTTGGTCATCATCTGACTTTATTGGCAAAAGATGATAATGGTCTGCGTAACTTGATCAAATTGGTTTCAGTTGGACACGTTGAGGGGTTTTACTATAAACCGCGTGTCGATAAAGCAACACTTCGGCAGTTTGCAAGCGGACTGATTGCGCTTAGCGGCTGCTTGGCTGGAGAGTTATCGACGCTAATTTTACGTGGTGATTTGGAGCAGGGGACTGAAGTTGCGCTAGAATATGAAAAAATATTTGGTGCGGGAAATTTTTTTTTAGAGTTGCAGAATCATAATTTACCTGAACAAACGCAACAAAATGCCGGCATTCTGGAAATTCACCGTCGTACAAATATTGAACTTGTCGCGACTAATGATGTGCATTATATCGACAAACAAGCAGCAGAAGTACATGATATTTTATTGTGTATTCAAACCGGCAAAAAAGTTGATGACAACAACCGCATGAAATTTAATACGTCGGAATTATGGTTAAAGCCATACGAAGAAATGGCAGCGCTATTTCCGGATGCGATTTTTGAGCGTGCGCTAACCAACACACTATTAATCGCCGAGCGCTGCAATGTACAGATTGAATTTGGGAAAATTCAACTTCCGGAATATCCGTTACCTGATGGCAAGTCAGCAGAAGTCTTTTTACGTGAACTGTGTGAACAGGCCTTCGGGGCGCGTTATCCCGTTAATGGCGAAATTTCGCAAATTGATGCTCAAGCCAGGATGCAGCAAGAATTGCAGATGATTTATCGCATGGGATTTGCCGGATATTTTTTGGTGGTTTGGGACTTCATAAACTTTGCCCGCTTGCATGGTATCCCAATAGGTCCAGGACGAGGGTCGGCGGCCGGCAGTGTGGTTTCATATTTACTCCATATCACCAATATCGATCCAATTAAACATGGATTGCTGTTTGAACGATTTCTCAATCCGGAACGGGTGACTATGCCGGATATCGATACCGATATTTGCTACGTACGCCGTGGAGAAGTTGTTGAGTATATTTATCAGAAATACGGTGAAAATAATGTTGGGCAGGTTGCAACTTTTGGTACATTAGCGGCCAAACAATCGATTAAAGATGTTGGCCGGGTGTTGAATTATTCTTTTGCCGAAGTTGACCGGATTTGCAAGCTTGTTCCTTCCCGTCCGGGAATAACCATTAATGAGGCATTCGCTGAAGTGGACGACTTTAAGCGGTTGTACGAATCTGATTCAAGTACCAAAAGAATTATTGATTTTGCATTACAAATTGAAGGCATGCCACGTCATTCATCGGTCCATGCCGCCGGTGTGGTTATTACCAAAGACGAATTGTCAAATTACGTTCCAGTGCAGCTGACGCCGGATGGTGATATTGTCACTCAGTATGACAAGAACATTATTGAAGATCTCGGTTTGTTGAAAATGGATTTGTTAGGATTGCGCAATTTGACAATAATCGACGATACTGTAAAACTGATAAAACACTATGGTGTTACTGATTTTGATATCGACGCTATTCCTGAAGACGATCAGCTGACGGCCAGTATGTTGTGCCGCGGTGAAACTGAGTGTGTGTTTCAGTTGGAGTCGGGCGGGATGACGCAGCTGGTTAAAGATTATCAACCGAAGTGTTTCTCAGATATTGTGCCAATATTGGCGCTGTATCGTCCGGCAACTTTAAAGTCTGGCATGGTTAGCGAATTTGTTCGCCGCAGGTGTGGCGAAATCGATATTGATTATTTGCATCCAACACTGGAACCAATTTTGCGGGAAACTTTCGGGGTTATGTTGTACCAGGAACAGGTAATGAAAATCGCCAATGTTATGGCCGGATTTTCGCTTGGTCAGGCTGATATTCTTCGACGAGCAATGGGTAAAAAAAAGCCGGAAGTGTTGGCCGCTCAGCGGCAAAATTTTATCGATGGCGCAGTTAAAAACGGCTATAAAAATGAATTGGCAGCTTATGTGTTTGAGTTGATAGATAAATTCAGTGGTTATGGATTCAACAAGTCCCATTCGGCGGCTTACGCAATGATTTCTTATCAGACGGCCTATTTAAAAGCTCATTATCCGTTGTATTATATGGCGGCCTTGCTATCAAGCGTGATGAGTGACAATTCTAATGTTGGCTATTATGTGGAAATTTGTCGAAAGATGGCAATAAAGGTATTGCCACCGGATATAAATCATAGTGAAAGCGGATTTTCGGTCGAAGCCGATGCGATTAGGGTTGGATTGAGTGCGATAAAAAATGTTGGTAAAGCGGCAATTAATTCAATTATCGACGCTCGCGCTAAAGTCGGCAAGTTTTCCAGCCTGAGTGAATTTTTGCAAAATATTGATTTGCGTAGTATTAATAAAAAGTTGTTGGAAAGTTTGGTGTATGCCGGAGCGTTTGACAGTTTTGGTTTGAAACGAGTTCAATTACAGGCAATAATGGAGTCAACGCTCGACGGTGCACTTGCCCAGAGCCGTGAAACTGCCAACGGACAAATGTCATTGTTCGATAATGCAGAATTGACTAAAGCACAAAACATTGAAATCCCCAATCTTACAGAATATGCTATGTCACATTTGTTAGAACTTGAAAAACAGACCGTAGGTTATTATTTTTCCGGTCATCCGCTGGATGAGTTTCGTGAAAAATTTAAATATTTGAGTAAAATTGCAGACATCATTGCTCAAATCAAACCGGATAACAGTGTTGTGCGCGTAGCGGGAATTGTAAAAGCGCACAAACGGCTGACAACTAAACGCGGCGATTTGATGGCAGTAATCCGGCTTGAGGATTTCAGCGGTGAAATCGAGGTGGTCGTTTTTCCTAAAGTATTTGATTTGTTTCATGGGTTGTTAGAAAAAGATAACCGCATTACTGTTTGCGGAAAAATCTCCCGCAGTAGTGAAGAAGATAAAATTATTGCTGACAACATTGAGGAATTACAATATACCGCGAAGATATTGAAAATTCGCAGTGAAAATAAACTGGCAACGATAAATGCAATCAAAACTTCATTAGCAAATTATAAAGGTTGTACGCCTGTTTATATTTATCCGATAAACGGCAAAATGTTTTGCATGGATAGTAGTGGCTGGGTTCAGGTTAATCAGGAGTTGCTTGCAGAACTGCAAAAAATTGTTGGTGCCGATTATTTAAAAGTTGAATAAAATTCGTCAACTAGTTAGAATATTGTTGATACAAAAACGTTTCTGAACGGCTGATAGAATTAAGGGGGCTTTGATGGGTAAAAAAACCAAGATAGTTTGTACGATGGGTCCAAGCACGGACACGCCCGGTATTATCGAAAAGATGATTGAAGCCGGTATGAATGTTGCGCGTTTTAATTTTTCGCACGGTTCACATGAGGAGCATGCGGTGCGCATTGCTATGGTGCGGGCAGCATCTGACAAATTGAACGCTCCGATTGGATTGATGCTTGATAATAAGGGGCCGGAAGTACGTCTAGGGTTGTTTGATGGTGGAAAAGTACCGTTGAAGGCCGGCGAAAAATTCATTTTGACATCGGAGGATGTATTAGGAACAGCCAAACGCGCTTCAACAACACATGCAAAATTACATGAAGATGTATCAGTGGGTGACATAATTTTATTGTCCGATGGATTAATTTCATTGAAAGTGCTAGCTATTGACGGGTGTGAAATAACGACAGAAATATTAAATGATGGTGTTATTAGTGACCGCAAACGTGTTGCAGTCCCTGGTGCGCACTTAAAATTACCGCCGCTTTCGGAGCGGGATGTTTCCGATTTACTATTTGGCGTCGAACAGGGAATGGATTTTATCGCGGCTTCATTCACACAGTCAGCAGATGATGTGCGAGCTATCCGTGCGGTACTCAAAGAAGTTAATTCCGATATGTCGATAATCGCTAAGATTGAAAGCGCATCAGGCGTTCGCAATATAAAAGAAATTATCCAGGAAGCGAATGGAATAATGGTAGCTCGCGGTGATTTAGGCGTTGAAGTGCCGACTGAGGATGTACCGATTATTCAAAAGATGATTATCGCTGAATCCAACGCTGCCCGTCGGCCGGTAATTACTGCTACCCAAATGTTGGAATCAATGATAACCAATCCGCGGCCGACTCGTGCGGAAGCGAGTGATATTGCCAATGCTATTATGGATGGTACCGATGCAATAATGCTGAGCGGAGAAACCGCCGCTGGCAGCTATCCGGTTGAAGCGGTTGAAATGATGTCGCGTATTGCGCTTCGTACCGAAGAAGCATTGAAATATAATGAGATATTGGCACAAAAAGGCATCAGTGACCATGAATTGAACGTTACTATGGCGATTTCACACGCCACGGTGTCAATCGCTCAAGAGGTCGGTGCACGAATTATTATTTCGCCGAGCGAGTCGGGATTTACGCCGCTGATGATTTCTAAATATCGTCCTAAAGCCTGCATTGTCGCTGTTTCACCTCATGCCAGGCCGCTTAGAAAAATGACGCTGATTTGGGGAGTTTATCCATTGCTCGGTTCAGCTTGGAAGTACACCGATCAAATGGTTAGTAATGTTATCAGTATTGCGCTGTCACAAGGATTATGCGAAAATGGTGACACGGTTGTTGTAACTGCGGGTGTGCCGATCGGAAAAACCGGTAGTACCAACATGATTCGTGTACAAAAGGTTGGTCAAAGTGTATTTAAAGGCATTGGTATTGGTCATAAAATGGCAGTTGGCACGACTTGTGTCTGCCATTCTGATGAAGAGTTGCGCACTAAACTTGAAGATAAACGGATTTTGGTGATAAAATCACTTACCGCTGAGAATGCGTCCTATGCGGCACGGGCATCAGCAATAATTTGCGAAGATCCGGCGTTGTCTAGCGCTGCCGTAATTGTGGGAATCTCTCATGGAATTCCGGTAATTGCCGGATTAACTGGAGCTACGGATTTAATTATGGACAAAATTACAGTTACGGTTGATCCGATTAGAGGCGAAGTCTACCAAGGTATCCACTAATGATTTCTTGAAAAACGTTTATACATATTAAAAAATTTATCCCCGAGTGCGCTGATGCGATTCGGGGATAAATCGTTGATGGAGAGAAGATAGTGAAAGCATCAGTGAATTATGAATTGATTGCAAAATGTAAACGTACTAATGCTCGTGCTGGAATTTTACACACGCCGCACGGCAGTTTTCCCACGCCGATGTTTATGCCGGTTGGTACTCAGGCTACGGTCAAAACGCTTACACCGGATGAACTACGGGTAATGAACGCTGGTGTAATATTGAGTAATACCTATCATTTATTTTTGCGGCCCGGCCATGAGTTGATTAAAAAAGCCGGTGGGCTGCATAAATTTATGAATTGGGATCGTGGTTTGCTCACCGATAGTGGCGGATTTCAAGTGTTTAGTCTTGGGGCGATGCGAAAAATAACCGAAGAGGGGGCACATTTTCGCTCACATATCGATGGTAGTAAGCGGTTTTTATCACCGGAAGTATCAATGGAAGTACAGCAAGCATTGGGTGCAGATATCGCAATGGCGTTTGACGAGTGCATTCCCTATCCGGCCGATTATGAGTATGTTAAACAATCCACCGAACGGACAACGCGTTGGGCTGAGCGCTGTTTACAGGCGCATAATTTAGCTGACCAAGCGGTGTTTGGTATTGTCCAGGGAGGGATGCATAGTGATTTGCGTAAGCAAAGTGTAAACGATATTGTGGGGTTGGATTTTCCTGGTTATGCAATTGGCGGATTATCCGTTGGTGAACCGAAAGAAAAGATGTTCGAAATTCTTGAATTCACCGCTCCTTTGTTGCCGGATAATAAACCGAGGTATCTTATGGGGGTAGGCACGCCTGATGTGTTGGTTGAGGCAGTATATAGCGGTATTGATATGTTTGATTGTGTTTATCCCACAAGAGTCGCCCGCAATGGTACGGCGATGACTGAGTATGGCCGTTTGGTAGTTAGAAATGCCAATTTTATCGAAGATTTTGCGCCGCTGTCGGCCACTTGCGGTTGCTATACATGTAAAAATTTTAGCCGTGCCTATTTACGCCATTTATTTAAAACTGAAGAATTATTGGGGTTACGCTTGCTGACGATTCACAATCTACACTTTTTGATTGAATTTTCCGCTCGTATGCGCCAAAGTATAATTGACGGAGAATTCTATGATTTCAGGGAGCACTTTACCCGCGGTTATCAGCACTGATTCACAAAAAAACAATCTGTTCTTTTGCGTGTGTGGAAAATATGATATAATCAAAACAATATTATTTTTGGAGGTATTCAATGGCTGTCATTAAGGGAAATGTTATGGTGGCGCAATCTGGCGGACCGACCGCGGTTATTAATGCGAGCGTTTGCGGCGCAATTCAGGAAGCGATGATGCATAATCACATTTTTGAAGAAATTTATGGCGCCGAGGGCGGAATTTGGGGATTGATGAACGATAAGTTGTTCGATATCCGCAAAGAAGATCCGGCGGTAATAGATAACTTGAAACATACTCCGGGGGCGGCACTTGGTTCGATCCGTTACAAGTTGAAAACAAAAGCTGATTATGAAGCGGTTATTCATGCCTTAAAAAAATACAACATCCGCTACTTTTTCTATGCCGGCGGTAATGACTCGATGGATACCGCTGATAAAGTAAATAAACTGGCGATTGAAATGGGTTACGATTTGGTGTGCATTGGTATCCCTAAAACCGTAGACAATGATTTGCCATTTACTGACCATTGTCCGGGTTACTCTTCTGCAGCAAAATATTTGGCAACCATGGTTGCGGAAACGGATATTGACCAGCGCGACCTTCCTACTACTCCGATAGTTATTGTCGAAGCCATGGGACGCAATGCCGGTTGGCTGGCGGGCGCTGGTGCGTTAGCTAATCGCGGGGATTATGCCGGGCAAGGACCGCATTTGGTGTATTTGCCGGAAGTTGACTTTCATATTGCTGATTTTGTCGCTGATGTTGCAGCGGTTTATAAAGAATATGGCCGGGCAATGATTGTGGTATCTGAAGGTATCCATACTTCTGCCGGAAAATTAATCGGCGAAAGCGGTAAACTTGATGCTTTTGGTCACGCACAGTTGGGTGGTTGCGCGAACACGTTAAAAGAAATTCTCGACCGTGAGATTGGCGTAAAGTCGCGGGTTGTTCTGCCAGCTTCGGCGCAACGCGCTGGCGCGCACTGCGCGAGTCTGACTGACGTAAATGAGGCGTGGGGTTGCGGTAAACGTGCTGTAGAATTGGCAGTTGCCGGTGTTTCGGGCGTGATGGTACAGATGGTTAGACAGCCGGGACCGGAATACAAGATTGCTTTTGAGAGCGTTGAGCTTAGCCGGGTGGCGAACGTTGAAAACAAAGTACCACGAAGCATGATTAATGAAAAAGGTAATAACGTTACTGAGGAATTTATAAAATACGCTCGTCCGCTCATTGAAGGGCAGCCGACGTTAGTATTTAAAGATGGACTTCCCTGGTACAGCACACTGACAAAGCATTTCATAAAATAGGGTTTTAAGTTGAAAGGTAATAAAGATGAAAAGACCTGTAAAAATAGGAATACTAACGGCCGGTGGCGATTGTCCGGGGTTGAATCCGGTTATCCGCGCGTTGGTTAGGACTTTATTGGCCGAAGGCGTAGAAACTGTAGGAATTAAAAACGGATTTAAAGGACTTATCGACTGTGACTTTATGCCGCTTGATGAAAAATCTGTAGAGAAAATATTGGCGCTCGGCGGTACGATTTTGGGCAGCGATAATCGTACTAATCCTTTTGAATATCCGGTTATTGAGGATGGTAAAAAAGTTAAGGTTGATATGACGCAAGTTATTGTCGAGAATCTTAAGCGTCATGAAATTGAAGTGTTAGTGTGCACCGGTGGTGACGGAACCTTGACGGTTGCCGGTAAGTTGAGCGAAGCCGGTATCAAAATTGTGGCTGTGCCAAAAACTATTGATAATGATATTCCTGGTACAGAGCGGACTTTCGGTTTCGATACTGCTGTTGCAATCGCAACCGAGGCTTTGGAGCGGTTGCATACCACCGCGTGGTCGCACCACCGGATCATGGTTTGCGAAGTAATGGGACGGACAGCTGGCTGGATTGCTTTACACGCCGGGATAGCCGGTGGTGCGGATATAATTTTGTTGCCGGAAATACCCTATAAATTGGAAGTTATCGTTAAGAAAATTGAGGAGGCGCGTGCACAAGGCAAGTTGTATACAATTATTTGCGTCTCTGAAGGTGCTCATCAACTTGGCGGATCGGTATCTGTAGCGCGAATGGTAGAAGGAAGTGCTGAGTCCAAGCGTTTAGGTGGTATCGCCAATATTTTGGCGGCGGATCTGGAAGAAATAACTGGTGAAGAAGCGCGTGCTTGTATTTTGGGACATACCCAGCGCGGTGGTGACCCGACAGCGTTTGACCGGATTCTTTCTACCCGTTATGGCGCCGAAGCCGCACGTTGTGTTTTGGATGGTGATTTTGACCAGATGGTGGCGTTAAAACAAAACAAAGTTGTACGGTTGCCGATATCGTTCGTTGCCGGAAAGACTCGTACCGTGCCAGTAGACGATGAGTTGGTATTCGATGCTCGTTCAATTGGTGTTTGTTTTGGCGATTGTTAGTAATCAATAGGAGCTTGTAGTGGAGTATATTCAATCGATAATTATTGGTATTGTGCAGGGATTGACCGAATTCTTGCCTGTGTCTTCAACCGGACATATGATTATTGTTGATCACTTGATTGACTTTAACAAAACTGTCGGTGCGGATACGGCGAAGCTTTTTGAAGTGTTTATACAGCTAGGTTCAATGCTTGCAGTGCTGATACTGTATTGGCCAAAGTTCCGGGCAATGGCAACAAAAGCGCGAATAGTTTCGACAAAGGGATTAACTGTTTGGCATGTTTTGGCTGGTATCGTTCCGGTTGGATTGGTGGGGCTAATAGCACATAAATATATCAAATTATATTTATTTAGTCCATATACGGTGATCATTGGCTTGTTTGTGGGAGCGTTGATTATGCTGGCGGCGGAAAAATTAAATCCCCGTCCGAATACTACTGATGTCGAACAGCTGACAATCAGACAAGCTTTCTATGTCGGTCTGTTCCAAATCTTTTCGCTGTGGCCTGGGTTTTCCCGTTCCGGATCGACGATTGCTGGCGGTTTGTTTTTTGGTTTGAACCGTACTGCAGCAGCAGAATTTTCCTTTATTATCGCGGTGCCGTTAATGTTCATGGCCTGTGGTTATGATATGTTGAAAATGGTCGGACATTTGAGCGGCAATGGTATAATGGTGTTGACAGTTGGTTTTGTTACGGCGTTTGTATTTGCTTATATTTCGATAGTTTGGTTTATGAAATTCTTAAATCGGCATAAACTAGCGTCATTCGCATATTACCGGATTGTGTTGTCGGCAGTGGTATGGGGATTACTGATGCTGAAAGTAATTGATTGAAGCATTAACAAAAATACTAAACAGGTAAAGGCAGACGAAAGTCTGCCTTTTAGTTTGCTAACAAAAAACTGTGGATTTCAAAAAACAGTCGGATATTACTTGAAAAAACGGAAAAACGATTGACAAGCAGGTGGAGCTATAATATAATACGTTTTGTCTCCAAAGCAGGAGCGCCGCTGGCGTAGCTCAATTGGCAGAGCAGCTGATTTGTAATCAGCAGGTTGGGGGTTCAATTCCTCTCGCCAGCTCCAGCACACTGGAAGGGTTCCCGAGTGGCTAAAGGGAGCAGACTGTAAATCTGCCGGCTTCGCCTTCGCTGGTTCGAATCCAGCCCCTTCCACCATTTATATTTTTTCTCGTTTCATACCTTGTTATCGCGGGGTGGAGCAGTTGGTAGCTCGTCGGGCTCATAACCCGAAGGTCGTAGGTTCAAGTCCTGCCCCCGCAACCAAAGATTTAACAGCACGTGAGTGCTTTCTTTTTTAGAGCCGAGAGTGGCAACCGCTGATGTAGCTCAGTCGGCAGAGCGTATCCTTGGTAAGGATAAGGTCACCGGTTCAATCCCGGTCATCAGCTCCATGGCGGCGTAGCTCAGTTGGCTAGAGCAATCGGTTCATACCCGATGTGTCCGGGGTTCAAATCCCTGCGCCGCCACCAACTAGACTAAACACCTCGCCTTTGCGAGGTTTTTTTATTTGCATTGTATTTTTAGTTGTGCTACAATACCTTCGTGATTTTCTATAGTTTAGAAATTTTTTTATATTCTTAAGGAGGCATCACTCGAAATGGCAAAGAAGAAATTTGAGCGGAATAAGCCGCATGTAAACATTGGAACAATTGGCCACGTAGACCATGGTAAGACGACGTTGACGGCAGCGATTACGAAAGTATTGGCAGGCAAAGGAC